>WBZO01003114.1_pt1 | contig 20073 bp, 22 predicted proteins | sample 5204261 | NCBI WGS metagenome assembly WBZO01 (sample SAMN12412400, study PRJNA552823) | activated sludge metagenome | isolation source: activated sludge from anammox sidestream of wastewater treatment plant... | place: USA: North Carolina | collected 2017-09
GTTGGCGGACTGGACGATCTCGGAGCGCGCCGCTCCGGCTGCCAGGGCGGCGTCGATCGCGGCCGGGTCGGCGGCGGCCTGGGCCGCCAGCGCCTCGGTGGCGGGGGACGCCTCGCCGCGGTCGAAGCCCACGGTGGAACCGGCGATCACGATGACTGCGGCGGCCACGGCCGCGCCGGCGATGCTGTATGCGAGACCGATTGACTTGCCCATGAGGGGCCTCCTTTGCTCTGGAGCCATCCTCCCGCCCGGGCGTTGAGCCTCCGTGTGAGGCGTCTGTGAGTTCTCACATCTCCCGTCACAGGCGTTTCACACGGAGCGGGCGTACGCTCGGCGCATGAGGCTGCTCGTGGCAGAGGACGACCAGCGCCTGGCGCGCATCATCAAGCGCGGGCTGGAGGGCGAAGGCCACGTCGTCGACGTGGTGGAGGACGGCGACGCCGCGCTGGCCGCGGGCCAGGACCGCGACTACGACGTGCTGGTGCTGGACGTGATGATGCCGCGCCTCGACGGCTTCGAGGTCGTCCGACGCCTCCGCGACCGGCAGGTGGGCACGCCTGTCCTCATGCTCACCGCGCGTGGGGAGACCGAGGACCGCGTGCGCGGCCTGGACTCCGGCGCGGACGACTACCTCGTGAAGCCATTCGTGTTCGAGGAACTCTCCGCGCGTCTCCGCGCCCTCGGTCGCCGCGCCGTCACCCAGCACCCCGTGCTCGCCGCCGGCGATGTCTCGATGGACCTCGTCAAGCACGAGGTGCGCGCAGGCGGCGCGGTGGTGGACCTGTCGCCCACCGAGTTCCGGCTGCTGGAGACGTTGCTGCGCAACGCGGGGCGCGTCCTCACCCGGCAGAGCCTGCTCGCGCGGGTGTGGGGCTACGAGGACGAGCCCGAGGCGAACGCGGTCGACCTCTACATCCACTACCTCCGCCGGAAACTCGGCGACGCGGCCGTGATCACCACCGTCCGAGGCGTGGGCTACCGTCTTGAGGCGGACGGCACCCGGCCATGATCCGCCGCGCGCGGCTGCGCCTGACGCTCACCTACACCGCGATCTTCATCGCGATGCTGGCCCTGCTCGGCGCATCCGCCTACGCGGTCCTGCGGCGCGGCCTGGACGAAGAGGTCGACCGCGGCGTCCGCACCGTGGTGGACGCGTGGCTCAGCACCGCACCGCCACTCGAACGCCTCGACCCGCTCGACCTCGACCGGGAGTTCGAGGGCGAGACGGCCGACGTCTTCCTCCTGGTATTTCGCGCGGACGGGGCGCTGCTCGCGAACCCGAACCGCGTGGAGGCGGACGAGTTTGCCGAGGACGACCTGCTGGAGCCCGCGCTCGCCGGCCGCACCGAGTGGGCATCGATCACGGAACACGGCGACCGTTTCCGGCTCCTCGTGGCCCCCGTGTGGCATCGAGGTGAGGCCGGCGGGGAGGTGGAAGGGGTGGTCGTCGGCGGCCGCAGCCTCGCCTCGTACGACCGGCAACTGCAGTCGCTGCTCGTGGTGCTGCTCGGCGCAGGCGCGGGCGGCATCGCGCTCGCCGGCGTCAGCGGGTGGCTGCTCGCCGGGCGCGCGCTCCGCCCCATCGCCGAGGCGTACGAGCGCCAGCGCGCCTTCGTCTCGGACGCCTCGCACGAACTGCGCTCCCCGCTCGCGGTGATGGTCGCCGGCACCGACCTGCTCCTGCGTGACCCCCTGAACGACGCGCAGCGGGAGGCCGTGCAGGACCTGCGCGACACCGCCGTCGAGGCCTCCACCCTCGTCGACGACCTGCTCGAACTCGCGCGCCTCGAACGCGCATCGACCGCCGGCCCCGAGGCACGGACGCCGCTCGACGCCGTCGTGCGGGACGTGGCCGCGCAGATGCGCCCGCTGCTGGAGGCGCACGGATCGGCGGTGGAGCAGCGCGGCAGTACCGTCCTCGCGCGCATCGGTGAGGCGGCAGCGCGGCGGGTGGTGCGCGCGCTGCTGGAGAACGTGATCGCGCACACGCCGCACGGCACCCCGGTCGAAGTCGAGACGGCCGAGGTGGACGGTCACGCGCTGCTGCGCGTCATGGATGCGGGCCCGGGCGTCCCCGAGGCGGCGCTGCCGCTGCTCTTCGAGCGCTTCACGCGCCTCGACACCTCGCGCACCCCGGGCGGCGGTCACTCCGGCCTCGGCCTCGCCATCGTCGCCGGACACGTCCGCGCCGCCGGCGGCCAGATCGAGGCCCGCAACCGCCCCACCGGCGGCCTGCAGATCGACGTGCGTCTCCCGCTGGCGCGGTGAGGGAAGGGTTACCGGGTCATTGCCTCTATCTCGGAGGGATCAGTTGTTCGACGTGCGGATGGTCTGGCCGTCCCACACCACATCGATCTGATTGCATCCCGGGTCGCCGAGTGACTGCGTCTCGGTGGTTGTCTGGCCGTTGCTACGTACGTTCACGGTGACCTGGCCGTCCATGAATGGGGACCTGCCGCTGGTCGGGTCGGGCGAGGCACAGGTCACGGATGCCGTCCACCATCGGAGGCCAGCCGGCTCCACATCGCTCCCGGCCGGCGGTTCGGCGTCGTGCCCCAGCCACATCTCCACGGGCACCTGGCTCCGGTTGTAGAGCGCAACCTTCACGGCCACCTCGTCCTTCGTCGCCTCGCACGCGGCACCGACGAGCGCCATGAGGAGCAAGGCGGGGACGATCAGCAAGCGGCGAGTGGATACAGGCATCCGGGCCTCCTCGGTCTTCCGAGTCAGTGAAGCCGGAATGCAGGTGACACGCAGGGGCCGATCGTCCGCCGGTCGTCGAGACCTACTGCCCGACGGACGTCAGGGTGACGGAGTCTGGTGACGGCTCGCGGAGGTGAGTGTGGTGGACCCGAGGGGGCTCGAACCCCTGACCTCGACACTGCCAGTGTCGCGCTCTCCCAGCTGAGCTACGGGCCCATCGCGAGCGTGGGAGAATCAGTGTAGGGACGCCGCGCGCTAGAGGTCTAGCGGCCGCCAGCCGCGTTCCGGGCCACCTCGAAGACGCGGAGCGGGAAGTTCGTGGTGATGGCGTCCACGCCGAGGCCTACCGCGCGCGCGATGTCCGCCTGGTCGTCCACCGTCCAGCAGGCCACCTCCAGCCCGAGGTCGTGGGCGAGCGCCACCGCCTCCGGGCTGAGCGAGGTGTGGATCGGGTTGATCCCGGTCACACCGAGGCGCGCCGCCAGGCGGATGCGCTCCGCCATCTCCGGCCAGGTCAGCGGCGCGTGCGTCAGGTCGAAGTAGATCGGGAGCCCGGCGAAGCGGCGGAGCGTCCGCTCCACCTCGTCGTCGAAGGTGGGGGTGAACCACGCCCAACCCTCCGCGCCAGCGCGGCGCACGGCCGCCTCCACCGCCGCCTCGATGGCATCGCCCGGCGTCGGGAGGTCGAGGACGATGGCGGCGCGCCCGGCGAGGCAGGCGAGCGCCTCGTCCAGCGTGGGGATCGGCTCCGGCTCGTACCCCTGGGGGCCGCCGCAGCGCAGCGCGCGGAGATCCTCGGCGGTGACGTCGGCCACGGGTCGCGGGTCGCCGGTGGTGCGTTCGAGCGTGGCGTCGTGCATCAGCACGAGGACGCCGTCGCGGGTGGCGCGCACGTCTACCTCTACCGCGTCGCAGCCGTCCGCGACCGCGCGCTCGATGCCGAGGAGCGTGTTCTCGGGGGAGTCGCCCTCGTTCGTGCGGTGGGAGATGACGAGCGGCCTGCCCGAGGGGTGCATGACGCCTCCACGTTTGCTCCGGCGGATCGCCGCGCAGGATCGCACGTCCGCATCACCGGCGCGTCAAGGTTCCGCTCCTTGGGACGACAACAGGCGTGGTTCGGCATGCCATACTCCCGCCACGCCACCGACCTCGGCGGCCGCTGACGGGAGCCCGCCCATGCCCGGCCCGCTCGAAGGCATCCGTGTCGTGGATCTCTCCCGGCTCGCGCCCGGGCCGTATGCCTCCATGCTCCTCGGCGACCTCGGGGCGGACGTGACGCTGGTGGAGGCACCCGCCGGCGCGGTGCAGGTGATCGGCGGGCGCGAGATGGCCGAGGACGCGGCCGACCGCCGTCGCGCGTACGGCGCGCTCGGGCGGAACAAGCGGTCGATCGTCGTGAACCTGAAAGCGGAGGAGGGGCGCGCGCTCGTCCATGACCTCGCCCGTGACGCGGATGTGTTCCTGGAGGGCTTCCGTCCCGGCGTGACCGACCGCCTGGGCGTGGGGTACGAGGCGATCCGCGCGACCAATCCGCGCATCGTCTACGCCTCGCTTTCCGGGTTCGGCCAGACCGGGCCGTACCGCGACCTGGTGGGGCATGACATCAACTACATCGCCGTCGGGGGCGCGCTCGGGATGATCGGGCGCGACGGCCGCCCGGCGATGCCGCAGAACATCGTGGCGGACTTCGCCGGGGGCGGGCTGATGACGGCGTTCGCCATCGTCTCCGCGCTGCTTGCGCGCGACCGCACCGGCGAGGGCCAGTACCTGGACATGGCGATGTCGGACGGGGTGCTCTACCTGCTGGCGAGCGCGACCGGTGGCGTCCTCGCGGGCGGCGACCCGCCGAGGCCCGGCGGCGGCAACCTCGGCGGCGGCTCCCCGCACTACAACGTGTACGAGTGCGCGGACGGGAAGTGGATCTCCATCGGCTCGCTGGAGCCGCAGTTCTGGGCGAACCTCTGCCGCGTGGTCGGACGTGAGGACATGCTGGACGGCGAGTACGACGCCGCGAGGCTGCCCGAGTTCGGTGAGCACCTCGCGCGGTTCTTCCGGGCGAAGACCCGCGACGAGTGGTTCGCGGACCTGCGCGCCGTGGAGCTGTGCATCGCACCCGTCCTCGACCTGCGCGAGGCGCTGGACGACCCGCACCAGCGCGCGCGAGGGATGGTGGTGGAGGTGCCGGATGCGCGGCTCGGCAGCGTGCCGCAGGTCGGCATCGGGCCGAAGTTCTCGGCGACGCCCGGGGCGGTGCGCTCGACCGCCCCTCGGCCGGGCGAGCACACCGACGAGGTGCTCGCAGCGATCGGCTACGACGCCGCGCGGATCGCCGCGCTGCGGGAGCGAGGCGTCGTTGGCTAGCCGGTGACCTGGAAGATCACGTTGGCGCTCGCGATCGCGTCCCAGATCGACTCCGCGAGGAACGGCCCGGGCCCGATCTGGTTCGCGCCGGTCGACAGCAGCGACATCACCACCACCCACGCCCCGAACCCGGCGAGGTTCGCAAGCGCCACCGCGCCGCCTCGACGCCCCGCGACGCTCGCGAGCGCCTCGTTCGTCGCCACGACCCACGCGCCGAGGAGGAAGAGCCCGACGCCGAAGGAGACCGAAGGCACCGCCATCAGCGGCCCGAGGGCGAGCGGCCAGCAGGCGAAGCCCGCGGCGCGCACCAGTTGCTCCACGCGCAGCGGCAGCCCCGTGAGGCGCTGCAGGACAGCCGTGGCGACCACCAGCCACGCCACCCAGAGCGCACCGGAGAACGCCGTGCCGAGTACGGCCGTCTTGAGGAACACCGTCGGGCGGTCGCCGAGGCCGCTCGTGACCCACCAGAGCCACCCGCCGAGCGCGTAGAGGAACAGGCTGGCCGCCGCGATCAGGACCGCCGGAACCGTCGCCCCCGCGTCCAGCCGCACCTCGTCGAACACGGCGGTGTCGAGCGCGATGAGGCGACGGAGGCGTGCGGCCGTGGATCCGAAGGCTGGCGGCACGCGGGACTCCTCGCACGCTGGAAGCGACGGTGGGTGGGAACCCGGGGGAGCGATGTCGATTCTACCGGCGGACGCGTGAGGACGGCGTGAGGTCGGTCGGAGGCGTGCCGAGGCGCTACAGCGGGCGCTTCACCGGGATGCCCGCGCGCCTCGGGTAACGGTCGCTGAGCACGCCCACGCGGCGCACGAGCACCACGGTCTGTTCCGGCGTGTCCGGCGGCAGCGGCACGATGACGGGAGCGAGGGCGATCCCGCCGAGTTCCGCCAGCGCGTGGGTCGCCTCGGCGAGTTCGTCCTGCCAGCGGCTCCCCTTCGGCGTCGCCAGTACGCCCTCGGCGCGCAGGAGCGGCAGCCCGTACTCGACGAGGATGCGCACCGCCGCGAGCGCGCGCGCGACCACGAGGTCGAACCCCTCGCGCAGGCCGGCGGTGCGGCCGGCGTCCTCCGCGCGGGCCTGTACGACCTCGACGTTCGCGAGGCCGAGCGCGGCGACCACCTCGCGGAGGAAGTCGCAGCGTCGCCCATGTGTCTCGATGAGCGTGAGGTGCAGGGCGGGCTCCACGATCGCCATCGGCAGGCCGGGGAAGCCGCCGCCCGGTCCCAGGTCCGCCACGCGAAGCGGCGCACCGGTGACCAGCCCGGCGTTCCGCAGGGCGACGAGGAGCGCGAGCGACTCGCCGAGATGCCGGCGCTGGATTTCCGCTTCGTCCGTGATCGAGGTGATGCCCGCCCACTCGTTCCGGGCGAGGATCAGGTCCAGGTACGCCTCGAACGCGTCCCGCTGGGCGGCGGTGAGCGGCATGCCGAGCCGCTCCGCCTCCGCCAGCAGGGGGGCCATGCGGCCGCCGGCCGGGGGCAGCGCGGGGGCCTCGGGAGGTTCAGGGTCGGTCACGGCGTCGCTCCAGCGGTAACGGGCGCGCGTTGACACGTCCGCCGAGCATTCTCGTAGACTGGTGGGAAGCGCGGAACCCCGGTTCGCCGACACCCAATACGTACGGCCAACACGGATAGCAAGGCGGGAGGCCGCCCGATGGCGGAGCCTGTGACCGCGAGCGAGGCGCTCGCACACTTCCAGAACTCGTTCCTGAGCGAGCCCGAGAAGGTTGAACACGACGTGCCGATCGTGCGCGTCTTCGTGGATTGGTTCGGCGCCAACCGACGGATGTCGGAGATGACCGGCGCCCAGGTGGCTGCGTACGTGAAGCAGGAGACCTCCGGTGCGCCCGCGGAGCTCGAGCCCGTCCGCGCCTTCCTGGCGTACTGCTCCCGTGTCGCCTTCACGGAGGCGAACCTGGTGCCCTTCCTGCAGCTGGGCCCGGACGCCGGCGGCGCCCGGGGCGGCCGCGGCGCGAACCAGGAACTCGGCGGCAACGCCTTCTACGTGACGCTGGAGGGCCTGCGTTTCCTCGAGCAGCAGTTGGAGGACGAGAAGGCGAAGCGCCCGATGATCGCGGAGAAGCTCCGCGAGGCGATGGCGGACAAGGATTTCCGCGAGAACGCCCCGCTGGACGCCGCCCGCGACGAGCAGGCGCACATCGAGATGCGCATCCGAGACCTCGAGGAGAAGCTGCGCAACGCCGTCATCATCGACGAGCAGGCGAAGGGCGGCCGGGCGAACGTGGGTTCATTCGTGCGGCTGCTGAACCTCTCCACGTCGAAGGAGCAGCAGTTCACGTTGGTGAGCCCGGCGGAGGTCGACCCGAAGAACGGCAAGATCTCCATCCAGTCGCCGGTCGGTATCGCCGTCCAGAACCGCTCGGAGGGTGACGAGGTCACCGTGAACGCACCGTCCGGGCCGATCCCCTTCCGGATCGTGGAGGTGCGGGGCTAGGGCACGCCCGGCCCCACCACCCCATGGCAGCGGTCATCCACGCGAACGGGCTGGTCAAGCGGTACGGAGAGATCACCGCGCTCGGTGGCGCCTCCTTCGAGGTGCAGGCTGGGGAGATCTTCGGCGTGCTCGGGCCGAACGGCGCCGGGAAGACCACGCTCGTCGAGATCCTCGAGGGGCTGACCATCCCCACCGAGGGCACTGCCTCGGTGCTTGGCCTGCCCGTGGTGGAGCAACCGGACGCGGTGAAGGCACGCATCGGCGTACAGCTGCAGGCGTCCTCCTACCACGAGTACCTGACGCTGCGAGAGATCCTCACGCTCTTCGGCTCCTTCTACCCGCGCGCGGCGGATCCCATGGCGCTGCTGCGCCGCGTCCGGCTGGAGGAACGCGCGGATGCCCGCATCAAGCACCTGTCGGGCGGCATGAAGCAGCGCTTCTCGATCGTCGCGGCGCTGGTGAACGAACCCGAACTCGTCTTCTTCGACGAGCCGACCGCCGGCCTCGACCCGGACGCGCGACGCGACCTCTGGCAGATCGTGCGCGACGTGCGGGAGGCCGGGGCCACGGTGGTGCTGACCACGCACTACATGGAGGAGGCGCAGGCGCTCTGCGACCGCGTCGCGTTCCTGAACGCCGGCCAGATCGTGGCGCTCGACACCCCCTCCGGCCTCATCCGTTCCCTCCACGCCCCGTACCGGGTCACGCTGACCACGTCCGCGCTGCTCGCGGCGGGTGGCGTCGAGGCGATCCCCGGGGTCTCGGAGGTCACGACCGAGCGCACGCCGGACGGCGCCGTCACACGACTGCGCGCCGCGGAGACGCCGCGCGTGGTCGCCGCGCTCACCGCGCTGGCGGGCGATGCCGGGGCCACGGTCGTGGACCTCACCGTCCAGCCGGCGACGCTTGAGGACGTGTTCCTCTCCCTGACCGGACGGGGGCTGGCCGGATGAAGGCGATGCTCGGCGCGAGCCTCAAGATGGTGCTGCGCGACCACCAGGCGATCTTCTGGGCGTTCGCCTTCCCGATGCTCTTCCTGGGCGTCTTCCGCCTGTTCTCCTTCGACTCGTACGGCACCACCAACCTGATCGTCGCGGGCGATGTCTCCGACCCGCGTGCCGCGGCGCTCGTGCAGGCTCTCGGCGAGGTCGAGTTCCTCGAGGTGACCGTGCATGACGACCTCGCGGACGTCGCCGCCGCCGAGGCGGTGCTGCGCGACGGCGACGAAGCGGACGCCGCGCTCGTCGTCACCGCCAGCGAGGGTGCCACCGCGCACGCCGACCTGGTGATCGCGATCAGCGACCCGATCGGCGCCTCTGTCACGACCGCCTCGATCCAGTCGGTCGTGCAGGAGGTGAACCTGGCGATGACCGGCGCACCCCGCGTGATCGAGGTGGCGGCGCGCACGCTGGACACCGAAGAGTCGTCCTACTTCGCCTTCATCGCGCCGGGCATCATCGGCATGGGGCTCATGTCGTTCGCCACGATCAGCCTCGCGGGGTCGCTCTCCCGCTACCGCGAGGAGGGAGTGCTGCGCCGCATCCGCGCGACGCCGCTGGCGCCGTGGCGGTTCTTCGCCTCGGTGGTGGTCGCGCACCTGGTGATCGCGACCGCGCAGATTGCGCTGCTCGCCGCGTTCGCGCAGTTGCTCGGCGGCGACGTGCTCCGGGGCGGGCTGCCGTTCCTGCTGGTGGCCGCCTACGGCACGCTCATCTTCCTGAACATTGGCGTGATCATCGCCGGCCGCGTGCAGGGCCGAGGCGCGGTGGAGGGCGCGGCGAACGCCGTCACCCTTCCCATGATGTTCCTGAGCGGCACGTTCTTCCCGAAGGAGGGGCTGCCGGACCTCATCCAGCCGTTCGTCCAGGCGCTGCCGCTGACGCACATGCTGAGCGCGCTGCGGGGCCTCACGCTGGATGGCGAAGGGCTGCTGCAGCAGGGGCCGTCGCTGCTCATCCTCACGGTTTGGGTGCTGGCGACGTTCGTCGTCGCGCGGTTCTCGTTCTCGTTCCGCGACTCGTAGCGCTCGCCTAGCCGATCACCCCGCGGTCGATCACCATCGCCGCGAACAGGGCGGCGAGGTAGAGCGTGGAGTAGCGGAACATCCCGCGCGTCCCCAGCAGCCCCTGCGCCCGGTACATGCGGATCGCGAACCAGGTGAAGCCGATCCCGCCCACGAGGGCGGTGGAGAAGTAGATCCAGCTGAGTTCCGCTGCCGACCCGAACATCAACGTCACGCACAGGGTCAGGACGGAGTAGGCGACGGTCTGGCGCTTCGTCTCACGCTCGCCCAGGACCACCGGCATCATCGGGATGCGTGCCTCGCGGTAGTCGGGCTCCAGGGCCAGCGCCAGCGCCCAGAAGTGGGGTGGCTGCCAGTAGAAGACGATGAAGAAGAGCAGCAGGCCCTCCACCGACACGTCCCCGGTCACGGCGGCCCAGCCGATGAGCGGCGGCATGGCGCCCGCCACCCCGCCCAGCACCGTGTTGTGGACGGTGTGGCGCTTCAGATACATCGAGTAGATAAAGACATAAAAGCCAAATGCGCCGAGGGCGAGCAGCGCCGACAGGCCGTTCGCGGTGAAGTAGAGCCAGGGGCCGGACGACAGGCCCATGGTGAACCCGAAGATCGCCGCGTGGGTGGCGGGGACGCGCCCGCTCGGGATCGGCCGGTTCTTCGTGCGCCGCATCACCTGGTCGATGTCGCGGTCGATCCACATGTTGACCGCGCCGGCGCCGCCCGCGGCGAGCATACCGCCAATGAGCGTGGCGACCACCAGCCACGTCCCCGGCCAGCCCTCCGCCGCCAGCACCATGGCCGGGACGGTCGTGATCAGCAGCAGCAGCATGATCGAGGGCTTGGTGAGGATGAAGTAGTCGCGCAGGAGCTGTCCGGCACGGGACCGCGGCGCGGCGTGATCCGCGAGGGGGGCGCCCTGGCCAGCCTCGGTCCGCACTCGCTGCACTCTCCGCCCGGGATCACCGGCGCCGCCGTTGCGGCCCGGAACCTGTGGAATCGTCAGAGTCCGATGCTACCCCCGCGCCGCCTCAGGGAGCAGGGGCGGAGCCGCGGGCGTAGGCTAGCCCTCGCGGCGCCCGGCGGGCCGCTCCGCCTCTTCGAGGCGCTCCTCCAGCCGCTCGATCTCGCGCTGGAGCGAGCGAAGGCGGCCCTGCAGAAGCAGCAGATAGATGAAGAGGCAGGCCCACACGACCGCGAAGCCGGCGAAGAGGTACTCGAGGTTGTCCATTACGCCCCTTCGCGCCGGTCCACGCCGGCACGGAGCCCGGCGAGCCGCTGGTGCAGCCGTTCCGCCTCCGTGCTCAGCGAGATAAGCCACGCGGCGAGGAGGAACACGGCCACGAAGCCGATCAGCAGCACGATCAGCATCTCGCCCGGCAGCGCCGGCTTCGTGGTGAAGATGATGGGTTGCGGGTGCAGCGTCCGCCACCAGCGCACCGACATCTGGATCAGCGGCACATCGAGGAACCCGACGATGCCGATGACGGCGGCGTAGCGGGCGGCCTGCTCATCCGTGGAGTCGGAGACGGCGCGCGCCAGCAGGTACGCGGAGTAGATCAGGAATAGGACGAGGGTCGTTGTGAGCCGCGCGTCCCAGGTCCAGTAGACGCCCCAGATCGGCTTGCCCCAGATCGCGCCGCTCAGCAGCACCAGGCCGGTGAGCAGCACGCCCACCTGAGCGCTGCCGCGCGCGAGGGCATCCCAGCGCATGTCGCGCTTCCACAGCACCATGATCGAGGCGACGAACGTGACGAAGAACGCCGCGTAGGTCGTGACCGCGGCCGGTACGTGGATGTACATCAGCCGCTGCACTTCGCCCTCGATGATCTCGCGCGGCGCAGCGACGAGCGCGCCGACGATCATCGCCATCATCGCCACGCCGGTGGCGGGCGGGAGCACGCTCCACCGCAGCGCCAGCAGCCGCATGGCGAGGGCGGTCACCGCTCCACCGCGATCGGGAACAGCAGCGCGGAGATGAGCGTGCTCCACAGCGCGAACACGCCCAGCAGCAGCATCCATGGCGCGGTCCCCGCCTCGATGCCGAGCGCGGCGCCCGAGGCGCGCACCGCGCCGATGAGCAGGGGGATGAGCAGGGGCATCGAGAGCACCGGCAGCAGCACCGCGCGTGCGCGCAGGCGGCTCCCCATCACCGACAGGAGCGTGGTCAATGACACGTATCCGACGGTCCCGATGAACACGATGGCCAGCAACTCCGGGGTGATGAGGGAGATATTGAAGAGGATAGTCGCCAGCCCTAACTGGGCAAACTCGATCACCAGCAGCGCCAGCAGGTTGCTCGCGGCTTTGCCCAGAAAGATCGAAGTCGGCGACACCGGGGAGAGCAGGACCGCGTCGAACGTGCCCTCGTCCGCTTCGTGCTGGAACGACTGGCCCGCGGCGAACACACCTGCGAAGAGGAACGTGGTCCACATCACGCCCGGTAGCAGCGGACGCACGTCCCGCGTCGCGAGGTCGAACGCGAACGAGTAGATGAGCACGCTGATCGTGGCGAACGCCGCCGCGGAGAGCCACGCGCTGCGGTTGCGCCACGCCAGGCGCAGGTCCTTCTGCATCACCACCCACGCGAGGCTCATCGTGCCGCCTCGCTGCCGGCGGGGAGGCTCACCGTGTCCTCGATCACCCGGCCACGTTCGAGCCGCACGAGGCCGGTCGCCCACGCCTCCACGCGGTCGACGCGGTGCGTGGCGGCGACGACGGTGAGGCCCGGCGAGGCGAGCGCGAGTTCGTCGAGGAGCGCCACGCCCTCCGGGTCGAGGCCCGTCTCCGGCTCGTCCGCGAAGAGGATCGCCGGCCGGTGCACCAGCGCGCGCGCAAGGGCGAGGCGCTGGTGGTAGCCGCGAGAGAGCACCGCGGCGGGCTCGCGACGGCGGAGCCAGAGGCCCACCGCGCGCAGCAACTCCTCGATGCGCGTCTCCGCATCCGGCACGCCGTACAGGCGCGCGAAGAACTGCAGGTTCTCCAGCGAACTCATGTCCTCGTACACCATCGGCTGGTGGCCGAGGACGCCGATCGCGCGGCGCAGTGCGGCGGGACGGCGGCCGAGGTCGTGGCCAGCCACGGTGGCACGGCCCGCGCTTGGGGAGACGAGCGTCGCGAGCATCGCGAGCAGCGTGGTCTTGCCGGCACCGTTCGCGCCGAGGAGCGCGACACGCGCACCTTCGGGGATGCGCAGGTCGACCGCCCGCACCACCTCCAGCCCGCCGTAGCGGCGGGTGAGGCCGTGCGCCTCCACCGCGAGCGCGGTCATACCGCCTCGCGACGTCGGCGGGTCAGGGCGAGCACCACCGCGCCGGCCAGGAGCAGCAGCGCCGTGGCGGCACCGATGGCAGCGCCAGAGGTCTCGGTGAGCACGTTTACGTTGCGCTCGGGCGCGAATCCGTCCAGCCGGACGATCAGCCCCTGTCCGGGGCCCACGCCGGTTTGCTCCGCCACCCGGAGCGTGGTTGCGGCCTCGCCCTCGCCGAGGCGCTCGTCGTCCGCGTGGCGTGCGGCGCCCTCCGGCTCCAGTCCGCGCAGGAAGCCCTCCGGGACGCGCACCGCCACCCGGTCGGTCTGAAGGGGCGCCGTCACGCGGAGCAGGTAGGCGTCCTCTTGCACGTCGTACTCAACGAGGTAGCGCGTGATGACGGAGGTCGTGGAGAGCGGCCGGATCGGGAGCGCGGCGCTGATGCCGCCGGCCTCGAGGGCGAAGGTACCCTCGGGGTTGTCGCCGGAGCCCTCCAGAGTCCCCTCCGGTGCGGGGAGGCGCAGCGTGACGCCGCCCTCGCCGCCCACGTACACGCGGTCCGAGGGGTTCCGCACCAGGTCCTCGCGGAGCAATCCCATCTGGCCGAGGTCGCGGTCGATTGCCACCACGGTCACCACGGTCGACTCGATGGTCAGGTCGGGGCGCTCGGTGGTGGTCTCGTACACGGTGACGTCCTGGATGAACTCCGGCGCGGCCCCGTCCAGGATCGCCGGGGGCACAAAGTACTGGATGCCCCGGTAGGAGATGACCGGCACGTAGGTCCGGCTGAGGATCGCGGGGACGCGCGCCTCGTACCGGCCGTCCGCGACCTCCGCGTCGACCGTACCGGACACCGCCTCGTTCTCGAGGATGATGATGCGCACGGAGAGCGCCGACTCGTCCAGGGTGGCGCCGGCTGAGCCCATCGTGATCGCGCCCGCGATCAGCCCGTCCGCCGCCTGCCCGCTCGCGCCGCCGGGCACGGCCGCCATGCCGAGGCAGGCGACGGCGAGGAGCGCGCGGAGCAGCCGGTGCCGGCTCATCGGGCATCCTCGCCCAGCGCGCGCAGCGCCTCGGTCACCTCGCGCAGGCGCGGGCCCAGTGCGCGGCGGGCGTCCGTGCGGTCCGCTTCGGTGATGCGTCCGGTGGCGAGGTCATCGTCCAGTTCGCGGAGTTCGGCGAGGATCGCGGCACGGCGGGCGTGCAGGTCGTCGACCGCCTCACCGGCATCCGGCTGCACGTCGCCCGGACGCGGCCACGCGACGAAGACCGCCGTGGCAGCGGCGATGGCGGCGAGGATCGCCCACTCCGTCACGCCTCGCGCTCCTCGTCGGCGCGGAGTTCGGCGTCGATCCACCCGTCGTCGACCGGAGCGCCGGTCGTCGGCGCGGGCGCCGGGCAGGCGCGGCGGCGCAGCGAGAGCAGGAACCACGCGCCGGCGACGCCGACGAGGGCGACCGCGCCGCTCACCCAGCCGAATAGCCAGAGGTTGAACCCTTCGCGCGGCAGTTCCGCGCGCACCTGCGGGCCGTAGCGCGTCTCAAAGAACAGGATGATGTCGTCCGCGTTCGCGCCGGCGGCCAGCCGCTCGCGGATGATCTGCTTCATGTCGCGGCAGATCGCCAGCTCGCACACGTCCAGCCGTTTGTTCGTGCACTGCGGGCAGAGCAACTGGCGCTCGATCGCGATCGCCTGCTCCTCGGTCGGCGGGAGCTGCGCGGAGGCTTCCCGCGTGCCGGCGAGGAGCGCCACGCCCACACCGAGCGTGACGGCGACGGCGGCAGCAAACAGCAACGGGACGCGGCGATGGGTCATGCGCGCTGTGCCCCGTCCGGCGCGGCCGCTTCCACCTCGACCGCGCGGCGCGAGCGGAACGGCGCGAACGCCAGCAGACCGCCGGCCGCGTAAATGCCGCCGCCGATCCATAGCCAGGCGATGAGCGGGTTCACGAACGCCTGGATCTCCGTCAGCCGCTCCGAGTCCCACCCCTGGACGAACAGGTAGAGGTCACGCGTCAGGCTGCCGTCCACGGCGACGATGGCGACCGGCTGGTCCGGGAAGTTCGAGAAGAACCGGCGGCCCGGCTCCAGCACCGTCACCAGCTTGCCGTCACGCTCGATGCGGACGCGGGCGACCACCTCCACGTCGATGCCGTTCACGCCGGGGGTGCGGGCCTCCAGGTCCTCGAACGTCATCGTGTAGCCGCCGGCCTCGAACGACTCGCCGGGCAGCACCACGGCGCGAGTCTGGCTCTGGTAGATGGAGGAGCCGATGACGGCGATCGCCATCACGGCGACACCGATGTGGACGAGATAGCCGCCGAACCGTCGCGGGTCGCGGTTGAAGAGCGCGCCGAAGGCGGCCGGCCACGCCGCGCCTCGGGCGGCGCGGAGCGCGACCGTCCCGGCGGCGTACTCGCGCAGCGTCGTGGCGAGGATGGCGATGGCGCCGGCGAGCCCGGCGAGGGCGAACGGGTCGCGCACGCCGGCGACGGCGAGCGCCACGAGGACGGCCGCCGTCACGGCGAGCGGCATCACCAGCCGGCGCCGCAGCGTGCCGGGGGCTGATTTCCGCCACGGCAGCACCGTGCCGGCGGCGGTCAGCAGCAGCATCACGATCAGCAGCGGCCCGACCACGTCGTTGAAGAACGGCGGGCCCACTGTGATGCGGACGTTCTGGACGAGTTCGGAGAACACCGGGAAGAGCGTGCCGCCGAGGATGACGAGCGCCATGGCAATCAGCACGTAGGTGTTGAGGATCAGCCCGGTTTCGCGCGAGACGAGCGACTCGAACTCCACCTCCGCGTGCATCCTCGGGAGCCGCCAGACGATGAGCACGACGGACGCGAGGACGACGAGGCCCACCAGCACCAGGAAGTACGCGCCGACCTCCGACTGCGCGAACGAGTGGACGGAGGCGACGAGGCCGGAGCGCACGTTGAACGTGCCGAACACCGCGAGGGCGAACGCCGCCAGCACCAGCACCAGGTTCCACAACTTCAGCATCCCGCGGCGCTCCTGCACCACGAGGGAGTGGAGGAACGCGGTCATCGGCAGCAGCGGGAGGATCGCGGAGTTCTCGACCGGGTCCCAGCCCCAGTAGCCGCCCCAGCCGAGGACGGTGTACGCCCACCAGCCGCCGAGGAAGTTGCCGATGCTGAGGACGAGGAACGAGGCCAGCGCCCATCCTCGGGCGTGGTGCACCCACGCCTGGTCGAGCCGCCCCGAGAGCAGTGCGGCCGCGCCGAGGCCGAACGGGATGGCGGTGGAGACGAGGCCGGTGAGGAGGAACGGCGGGTGGACGAGCATCCCGGGGTCGACGAGCAGCGGGTTCAGTCCGGTGCCGTCCACCGGGGTCACCGGGCTCAGCCGGAACGGGGAGGCGAAGAACACGAGCGCCACGAGGAAGGAAGCGATGACGACGCCCAGCGTGCCCACGGCGTGAGGCGTCCCCCAGGGGATCTTCGGGACGGTGATCAGCACGAACGCCGCCATGAACATGGACATGGACCACGTCCAGAACAGCAGCGACCCCGGTTGCCCGCTGTAGAGCGATGCCCACTTCATCCTCGCCTGCATTTCGGTCGAGGAGACCGAGGCGACGTGGGCGATCTGGAAGTCGTTCGTCAGCAGCGCGTACCCCAGCGCGACGATCGCGATCGTCGTGAGGGCGGCCACCGCAACCAGCGCCCGCCGTCCGGCGAGCACGGCGGCGCGGGAGTGCCAGTGCTGGCCGTAGACAGAGGCCGCAACCGCGACCACGGAGGCGGCGAGCGCCGTCAGGAGCGCTGCCGCTCCTACCGTGGCGGTCACGTTCACGGGCGCGCCTAGTCCGCGCCCGGCGTCGGCGTGGCCGGGACGAAGTGCGAGGAGATCGAGTCGGACGGCGGGGTGTCGGAGAAGAACTCGTCCTCGTGCTTGATGATGATCGAGTCCGCGTCGACGACGCCGTCGGCGAGGCCCGTCCCCTCCACCACGACGAGGGCGTACGGCCCGAACATGTTCGGCACGACCCCCTCCTCGAAGCGGATGGAGATGCGGTCCTCCACGTCGCCCTGGATGTCGAACGCCACCGGGCGACCGGCGACCTCCGTCACCGAGCCGGCGACCACACGCCCGGCGACCCGGACGCGGGTGTCCTCCAGATCCGGGTTCGCGAGGTACTCGGCGGGTGTCAGGTAGTAGGAGATCGAAGAGCCGGCGGCCTTGAAGGCCAGCACGCTGATGGCGGCGGTGGCGACCACCAGCACCATGATCAGGCGCGCGCGGCGGCTGGCCAGCAGGTCAGTCATGAGCGTTCCCCCGTGTCGCCGGCGATCTCCTCCAGGAGATCGCGGAGCGTCTCTTCGTCCAGGCGCCCGTCGTACCGGGCCCGGATCTGCAGGCCGGGCTCGATGAAGTAGGCGGTGGGAAGCCCCTGTACTCCGTACTCTACATAGACCGTGCCCTCGGCGTCTGCCGCCAGCGGGAACGACAGTCCGTGACGCCTGATGAACTCCTCCGCGTCCGCGCGCACATCCCAGATGTTCACGCCGAGGAAGACATAACCACGGTCACGGTATTCGGGCCAGAGCGCCTCGATGACCGGGGCTTCCTCCTCGCACGGGTAGCACCAGGAGGCCCAGAAGTAGAGGAAGACCGGCCGGTCGGCGGCCTGCTGGAGGTCGAACGGGTCGCCCTCGAAGGTGGTCAGGGTGAAGGCGGCGGCGGGGCCGGAGGCCTCCGCGCGGCCGGTGGCGGACTGGCCGACTCCACGCTGCATCGCCACGGCGAGGACGATCACGAGGCCGACCAGCACCGCGCCGGCAGCCCCCGCCACCCATCGAGCGAGCCGTGGATTCATCACCCTGAGGCTACGCGGCGAGGTGCTCTGACTTCAACGAGTGGTGCCCCTCGGGCTTCACGGGCGTGGTGGATCGTGCCGCCGCGGAGCCAACGTGTAGTTGCGCTGGCTTGACCGTGTATACCGCCAATGTTACTTCTGCCATGCCGCGCGACGAGGGCGGGGCGGGTCTGTGTGTGTAACGCGCGTGTCACGCGCCGGACGCTGCAGGCCCGCGAGCTGCCAAGTACGGAGGACGCTGTGGGCAGGTCTGGTCCGGGGCGATTGATCGCCATCGTTGTATCCCTGGTGCTCACGGCGGTGACCGTGGGCTTGATGTATGTGGCGTTCGTCGACTCGGCGGACACGCCGCAGACGACCTACCAGGCCATGTCTGACAACGCCCAGAAGACTCAGGACGTCTACACCCTGATCTTCATCCTCGCCGGCATCGTCTTTGCCGGCGTGATGGCGGCGACGCTGGCCTTCTCCTTCATCTTCCGGGAGCGCGAAGGCGCCAAGGCGCTCCAGATCCACGGCAACTCCAAGCTGGAGGTGATCTGGACGCTGCTGCCGGTGCTCATCGTGGTCGTCATGGCGGTCCCGACCTTCCAGGTGATCGCGGAGACTACGGGCGACGCACCGGAGAACTCCATCACCGTCCGTGCGACCGGCCACCAGTGGTGGTTCCAGTTCGAGTACGAGGACTACGGGGTGGTGACCGCGTCCGATCTGCACCTCCCGGTGGACGTGCCGGTCCGCGTGATCCTCGAATCCGGCGACGTCATTCACTCCTTCTGGGTGCCGCAGCTCTCCGGCAAGGTGGACATGGTGCCGGGGCACACGAACCAGCTGTGGTTCACCCCGAACACCCCCGGCGAGTACCTGGGCCAGTGCGCGGAGTTCTGCGCACTCTCCCACGCGAACATGCGCTTCCGCGTGTTCGTCCACACGCAGGCTGACTTCGACGCATGGGTGCAGGCGCAGCTGGCGCCGTCCGTGACCCCGACCGAGGGTCTGGCGGCGGAGGGCGCGAACCTCTTCACGATGAAGGGGTGCATCGGCTGCCACACCGTCCGCGGGAACGACATCGCGATGGGCGTGGTGGGTCCGGACCTCACCCACTTCGGGTCCCGCACGCGCCTCGCCGGCGCGATGGTGCCGAACACGGAGGAGGAGCTCCGGCGCTGGCTGACGAACCCGCCGGCCATGAAGCCGGGCTCGATCATGCCGAACCTCAACCTCACCCCGGCGGAGATCGACGGTCTGGTGGCGTACCTGTACAGCCTCAAGTAGGCGTGCGGCGGCTGTGACGAACACGAACGACGAGCGGCGGGACTGCACCGCACGCAAGGTTGGAGGACGCTAGATGGCCACGGCTGTCGGCACTCTGTCTCACTCGGAAGACCGCTCCAAGATCTGGGAGTGGATGACCACGGTCGACCACAAGAAGATCGCCGCGCTGTATGGCGTGACGGGCTTTATCTTCTTCCTGATCGGCGGCATCGAAGCGACGCTGATCCGGACGCAACTGGCGGTGCCGAACGGCACGGTGCTGGACGCGGACCTCTTCAACCAGCTCTTCACGACCCATGCCCTGACCATGATCTTCTTGGCGATCATGCCCATGGGTGCGTCGTTCTTTAACTACTTCATCCCGCTCCAGATTGGCGCGCGGGACGTGGCCTTCCCGAGGTTGAACGCGCTGGGCTACTGGACGTACCTCACCGGTGCGGTCATGCTCACCGGCTCCTTCTTCCTGGGCGGCGCTCCCAACGGCGGTTGGTTTGCCTACGCTCCGCTCTCCAGCACGCAGTACGCGCCGGGCAGCAACCTGGACTTCTATGTCGTCTCCCTGCTGATCCTGGGTGTCTCGTCCCTGATGGGCTCGCTCAACTTCGCGGTGACGATCATCAACATGCGCGCGCCGGGCATGACGATGATGCGTCTGCCCGTTTACATGTGGATGACGCTGGTCGTCTCCTTCCTGCTGATCCTGTCGCTGCCGATCATCACGGTGGCGCTGGTTCAGCTCTACTTCGACCGGAACTTCGGCACGCACTTCTTCAGCCCGGACGCGGGCGGTGACCCGATCCTCTGGCAGCACATCTTCTGGCTGTTCGGTCACCCTGAGGTCTACGTCCTGATCCTGCCCTCCATGGGCATCGTCTCCGAGGTCCTGCCGGTGATGTCGCGGAAGCCGCTCTTCGGCTACTCCGCCATCGTCTTCGCCGGCGCGGCCATCGGTGTCCTCGGCTTCGCGGTGTGGAGCCACCACATGTTCACCACCGGTCTGGGCACCGTGCCGCAGATCGTGTTCTCCGCGTCCACCATGGCGATCGGTGTCCCCACGGGCATCAAGATCTTCAACTGGCTCGGCACCATGTACGGCGGCAACATCCGCTTCACCACGGCGACCTATTTCTCCGTGGCGTTCATCGTGCTGTTCACCATCGGCGGCATC
>WBZO01003115.1_pt1 | contig 20072 bp, 15 predicted proteins | sample 5204261 | NCBI WGS metagenome assembly WBZO01 (sample SAMN12412400, study PRJNA552823) | activated sludge metagenome | isolation source: activated sludge from anammox sidestream of wastewater treatment plant... | place: USA: North Carolina | collected 2017-09
CGCCCGGGTCCTCCCAGGGGCCGGGCGGCCTCTCGCGTCTCCGGAGATCGCCGTGCAGCTGACCGCGACCATGACGAAGGACGAGATCGTCCGTCTCGTGCGCGAGCTCACCCCGCTCCGCATCGACCTCGGTCGTGCGCGGAGCGTGTCGTTCGGGACACCCGAGATCGTCGAGCTCGCTCCGGGGGTGGGCCTGCGCGTGCGCGGCGATGCGCGGATGACGTGGGAGGTCGCCGGGGTGCCGCTGCCGGTCTCGTTGCGAGCGTGGCAGATCGTGCTCGCGCCCTCCGTCATCATCCGGGACGACGCCCTCGTGCTCGTCTTCGACCCCGTGCTCGAGGCGCTCGACTTCAAGCGGGTGCCCGGCTTCTTCGACGAACGAATCGCCGTTGCGATCAACGAAGGCGTCGCCTCGCAGCGACGCAAGCTCGCCTGGAACGTGTCGCGCGGGCTGTCGTGGGCGCTACCGCTCCCGACGCGCGTGATGCCCGCGCGGCGCCTGGAGATCGCGCCGACGTCTGCCAGCGTGACCGTCACCGCCTCCGAGCTGCGCGTCGACGTGGCGTTCGACGGTCACGTCGTCGCGCGCGATGTCGCGCCCCCGTCGCTGCGCTCGGCTTGAGAATCGGCGCAGGCGCTGACCGAACCGAGCATCTCGGCATGGACGCGCGTCAGCTGCGCGCCGAAGAAGATGATCTGGCTCGATAGGTAGATCCACGTCGCGAGCGCCAGGACGCCGCCGACCACCCCGTATGCGGAGTAGCTGGTGAGATGCGAGAGGTAGCTCGCGAACACCTCCTTCAGCGCCGTCAGCGCCACGGTGGTGAGCACCGCGCCGCCGACGACGTCCTCCACCTTGGGCCGGCTGCGCGGGATGAAGTGGAACGCAGCGGTGAACACCAGCGAGAGGATGACGATCGACAGTGCGAGCTCGCTCGTGCGGAGCAGCGCCGGCCAGAGCGGGGTATGGATCTGCTCGCGCGCGCGCGCGACGATCGCCGCGAGCAACGCGCTGCCGACGAGCGATGCGAAGAGCGTGAGCCCGATGCCGGCGACGATCGCGAACCCGTTGAGGCGATCGCGCGCGTACGCCTTGAGCGATCCGAGGACGCCCTTCGTCTTCCGTTGCGGCACGCACCAGATGCGATTCAGCGCCGTGTCGAGCTCGACGGTCGCGCCGCTCGCGCTGAAGAGGAGCGTGAACGTCGCGACGACGGCGGAGAGCCCTCGTGCCGAGCGATCATGCTGCAGGGCCACGAGCGTATTCTCGAGGATGTCGCGCGACCCCGGCGTCGCGCCGACGGCCGAGAGGATCCGCTCGCGGGCCGGCGCATCGTCCCCGAGGAGGAAGCCGAACACGGTCACCGCGAGGAGCATCCCAGGGAAGATCGAGAAGGTCGCGTAGTAGGCGAACGAAGCGCCCAGGCGCGGCCCCTCCACGTCGGAGTACCGCTCGACGGTCGTCGAGAAAAGCTCCACGAGGTAGCGCAGGCGCTTCTTCGTCATCATCGGTCGACAGGTCCCGGTCAGCCCTTCTTGCCGACCTCCTCGGCATGCCGCAGCTCGTCCCCCTCCGGGCCCTCGAGCGCCTCCTTGGCCTTCTCGCCGAGCTCCTCGGCCTTGCCCTCGCGGACCGACTTCTCGAGGCCCTCGCGATAGCGGCGGCTCGCGTCGTAGTTGCCCTCACCGATGATGTCGCCGTCCGGGTCCCTCTTGGGGGTCGCGCTCATGATCGCCTCCTTGGTCTTGTGCTGGTTTCGGTGTGCGATCCGAGGTTGCAACGGACGTTCCGGGTGACGTGGCGCGCCGGGTGCTCTACCGTGGGGCCGCCGTGTCGGCTTTTCGGGTGATGACGTACAACGTCCACCGTTGCATCGGTGCCGGTGGCGTCGACTCCATCGATGACATCGCGAGCCTGTGCGCCGAAGCACGGGCGGACATCATCGCCCTGCAAGAGCTCGATGCGCCCGAGACGGACGAGGAGAGCGGCGTCCACCACGCGCGCGATCTCGCGTCGCGGCTCGGCATGCAGCTGCTCTTCTGCCGGACGTTCCGTCGGGGGGTGGGCTACTACGGGCATGCGCTCCTCAGCCGGTACGCCCTCGAGCTCAAACGCGTGACGACGTTCCCCGCCCACGAACAGGCGGGCTCCGAGCCGCGAGGCGCGATCTGGGCACGGGCGACGCTCGCGGAGGGCCGGACGCTCGACATCATCAGCACGCACCTCGGGCTCTCGCGGCGCGACCGCGCAGTGCAGTCCAAGGAGCTCCTCGGCGAAGCGTGGCTCGCGAATCCGGAGATGAAGCGGCCCTTCGTGCTGTGCGGCGATCTCAACGCCGTCGCGAGCGCATCGTCGACCTACCGCCGAATCGCGGCGCACCTCCGCGACGTCCAGCGCGCGATCCCCGGGCACCGTCCGCGGGCCACGTTCCCTGCGCGCCTGCCGGTGCTCCGCCTCGATCACGTCTTCGTCTCGCCCGGCATCGGCGTGCGCGGCGTGTCGGTCCCGTACAACGCGCGATCGCGTCGCGCGTCGGACCACCTCCCGCTCATCGTCGACCTCGAGCTCTCCTGAGGCGGGCGATCAGGCGCCCTCACGCCGGCCTTCGCCCTCGCCGCCGAGGCGGTCCTGCAGGTCCTCCATGAAGTCCCTGCTGATGCGCTTGATCTCGCCGCCGAGCGCGTCGCTGAGGAGCGTGCCCACGGCGGTGAACAGGATCAAGCGCGTGATCCTGGAGCCGAGCAGCACGCCGATGCCGAGGCCGACCGCGCCGGCTGCGACGGGGAGGAGATAGGGCTTCTCCCGGAACGCGATCTCTGCCCGATCGCGCACGCTCTCCACGATGTCCCGCGCCTGATCGACGCGGTGGCGCAGCCCCGCCTCGGTGCCTGCGCGACCGTTCTGCATCGACTTCTCACTGCCGTGTACGTTGCTCATGTTCATCTTTCTCCGTGAGTGGACGTTCGCATCGAGAGCCGCGGCGGTTGATGCACGCAGCTGCGAAGACTCATCGCGAGCTCCTCCGAGCAAGCCCCGGGCCGCTCTGCGCTCCGTCGAAGGCAGCGGCGAGGCTGCGGCCGCTGCCTCCGGTGCGGCCGTAGCGGTCGGCCACATTGTGGCGGTCGCCTCAGCGGGTCTTGTCCTCCAGCCAGCCTTGTGAGGCGAATGGCACGACGTGCGTCTCTCCGCCCGCGATCTCGAGCCCGGCGCGGAGCACTCCGACCTCGAACAGGAACGCGCCCTCCGCCGGCGTGTTCGCGGGCTTCTTGGCGCGTCCGCGGACGACGAGATCACCGTCGCGCGCTTCGAGCAAGCGGACGTCGACCGCGCCGTTGCCGGCGTGCAGGCGGACGCTCGCACGTGCATCCGGGCCGGCGGGCGCCTCGCCGACGGCCTTCGGGAGGGATGCGAGCGAGGCCCCGAGGCGCAGCGCCCGATCGCCTGGGACGACGTGAACGCCGAGCGTCGTGTCGACCTGGGAAGTCTTCCGCGTGTGCAAGAGGCCGTCGACCGCCTCCACCGCGATGCCGAGCCCGTCCGCCCGGCTCTGTCCGATGCGCACGGCCGCGCCGTCGAGCGTGAGGCCCGACCCCGCGAAGCTCACGCCGGAGCGCAGGTCCTTCGACGTGAGGACCGCCCACGCCTTGCCGTCGGCAGCGACCTCGATCTCGTCGGTCGCGACGTGCAGGCCGTCGAAGGCGAGATCGGCGCGGGCATCGAGGGCGCGGCCGCGGTACGACGCGCGGACGGCGCCGCTCGCAGCGCCCTTGCGGATCCCGACGCGGCGCGGGAGGACGAGCGCGCCGAGTCTCGCCAGATCCGGCGCACGAACCGCGCCCGCATCGAGCCTCGCGGACGAGAGAGGGAAGGGGCCGGTGAGATCGGTGTTGGCCGTCGCCACCACCGCGCGGGCGTCTTCGACGACGAGAAGCGCGTCACGGCCGTTCGACAGCGAGGCGTACTTCGTTGCCAGATCGACCACGAGCGCGGCGCGCGCCTCGGGATCGACCAGCGCCGCAGCCGCACCGCCGCGGCCGGGCTCGACGTGCCCGACGAGCGAGACGTCGCCATGCGCGGCGGCGCCCCTCGCGGCGAGCTTCATGTCGGCGCTCCGCCAGGCGACCCGCGTGTCGGGATGGACGACACCGTGATCGATGCGAGCGAAGACGGTGACGGGACCCCGCCCGCCCTCGATCCGCAGCGGTACGTCGGGCAGGTACGTCGCGCGGAGCGGCGCGAGCCCGATCAGCTCCCCGCTCATCTCGGCGTGCCCCGTCACCTGGCGCAGCACCTCGGCGCCGCGGGGGACGCGGACGTCGTAGGTGTCGACGTGCGCATCGACCCGCATGTCCGAAGCGACGAGGACGTCCTGCTCGCCGACGGAGACGACTCCGTCCCGGATGACGAGGCTGCTGGGGGCGACCGAGAGCTCGCGCGCGGGACGGAGCCGCATGCCTCCGCCGACCGAGCCCGCGCCCCGATAGCGGTACTCCATGATCCACAGCTCGCGGACCGAGGTCGCGACGTCCTCGAGGTGCACCGTCCACAGGTCGTACGCCTCCTCGCGGGGCGCCTCCTTCGCGCGTGGCTCGCGGAGAGGTGGATCGCGGAAGCCCGGGATCTCCGGATACGCGGCGAGCCGAGCTTCCTGCCCCTCCACCTTCGCCACCTTGTGCCGGAAGCGGAACGACGCCCCGGTCCCCGCGAGGCGCCGGACATGGAACGTGCGGCGGGTGAGGGCGAGGAGATCGACGCTCATCGACGCTCGGTCGAGCGCGAGGAGGAACTGGACGTTGTCGTCCTGGAAGCGGAGCGAGAGATCGCGCACGAGCACCCGGCCCGGATACGGCGACCACGCCGACGCGTAGTCGACGTAGAGCCGAGAAGGATCGCCGTCGAGCCAGCCGCGGAGGAGCCGCGTCCGGAGGACGACGTTCGCCGCGAGCAAGTACGAGACGTAGAGCCCCGCGACCACGATCATCACGATCCAGGCTGCGCGAGGGATGCGATCGCGCACGTCACGAAGCCTTCGCCAAGAGCCGCGCGAACGCGCGGGCTCGCCCGCGAACGTCGCGCGCCTCGGCGCCTCCGCGCGCGCGTCATTCATGAACGTCCCATTCCATGGAACGATCGCGCTGCATCGCGCGTGCCCTGCGTCAGAAGACGACCGCGAGGTGAGCGCCGGCAGAGAGCCAGCGGATGGCAGCGCCCTCGTCGCTCGAGGCGATCATCGCGTATCCGCCGTGGACACCGATGTCGATCACCGGCAGGACGGTGAAGTCGAGGAACAGTCCGCCGTCGTACGTCGCTGCGTCACGCGAGAAGTCGCCGTACGAGACATGCGCATAACCGATGTGCCCGTACAGGCCCGGGCGAACGATGGCGCCCAGGGCGAGGCGGGCCCCACCGAAGCCGCGATAGAGCGAGGGCGCGAGGTCGCCTCCGAGCGCGTGGAAGCTGCCCCCGATCTCGGGGGTGATGGAGAGGATCGCGGCATCCAGCTCGTAGCCGAAGCGCAGCGCGCCGCCTGCCCCGGAGCCGACCCGATCCGGTTCGAGGGCGATCGCCGCCTCGCCGTCGAGCGCGAGCTTGGGGCCGTTGCCTGCTGCGGCGGGCGCCGCCGAGGCGAGCGTCGTGGCGAGTGCGGCGGCGAAGACCGTGAATGGGCGTGCTCTCACGAAGACGGCATCCTGAGCAAGCCGCGAACCACGCTCGAGACACGTGCTCGACGAGGCGGATTGCCCCGATGCGCACTCCGCGCCACGAAGTCGTCCGCGATCGGCGGCTCGTCTCGGCGGCGCGCTCCCGGCACGAAGCTCGCTTTGCTGCCTCCGTCCGGAGGACCCGATGAATCCCGGCCCCAGCGTCGATGCCTCCGTGACTCCGTTCGATGCACCGCTCGTCGTGCCGGGCGACGTGATCGGTGACAAGTACCGCATCGATGCGGTGGTCGGTCGCGGCGGGATGAGCACCGTCTACCGCGCGACGCACGTCCAGCTGGAGCAGCTCGTCGCGATCAAGGTGCTCTCCCCTGCGGCGCTCGTGATGCCCGAATATGTGGCGCGACTGAAGCGTGAGGCGCTCGCGGCGACGCGCATCAGGAGCCAGCACGTCGTCCGCATCTTCGATATCGGCGAGCTGCCCGAGCACGGCGTCCCGTATCTCGTCATGGAGCACCTCACCGGCGCCGATCTCGCCGCGGTGCTGGCGAAGCGTGGCCCGCTGCCGACCCGCCTCGCGGTCGAGTGTATCCTGCATGCATGCGAGGCGCTGGCGGAGGCGCACGCCCTGGGCATCGTCCACCGCGACCTGAAGCCGGCCAATCTGTTCTTGACCGAGAGTGTCGACGGGTCGACGTGCGTGAAGGTGCTCGACTTCGGCATCTCCCGCATGACGCGCCGGTCTCCGCTCCTGCCGCTGACCGATCCGGGGACGGTGCTCGGGACTCCGAGCTACATGGCGCCCGAGCAGATGGAGGCGTCCGACCGTGTCGACGGTCGCTCGGACATATGGGCGCTCGGCGCGATCCTCTACGAGCTGCTCGTGGGACGCCCGCCGTACGGGGGCGAGTCGTTGCCCCAGATCTTCATGCGCATCCTTCGCTCGAAGACGCCCAGACCATCCGCGGAACGCAGCGACGTCGGCTTCGAGCTCGACCAGATCGTCGCGCGATGCCTCGCGGTCGAGCCGGACGAGCGGTTCGCGACCGTCGCCGACCTCGCCTGGGCGCTCTCCACGACCGGCGTCCCGCACGCGCGTGACTCCGCCGCGCGCATCTCGCGCGTCTTCGATCGGCGTTCGGCCGAGTGCGGCGTCGTGCATGTGAGGGCGACCCCCGCGGCTGCGACGCCGCCTCGGACCGAGGACACGCTCGGCTCCTTCTGGCGAAAGGTGGCGGCGTCGGCCTCGGCCGCGCTCCTGCTCGGAGCGGCTGCCGGGTTCACGGTGCTCCAGCGGGCGCATCCAGCGCACGAGCACACGCGCGACGAGATCTCCCGGCGGCTGCCGAGGACGTCCGAGGTGCTCACGCCCACGTTCGTCGCGCAGCCCGTCGTGGTCCCGGCGACGATGCCCGAGCGTGCGCCCGTCCTCCACGCTCCAGCGGACGCGGGGGCGCCGTCGCGCGACTGACACGTGCGCGTAGTAGAGTCGCGCCGTGGTCCCGGCGCCTCGCATCCTCGTCGCGACGCTCGTTGCGCTCGCGACGGCGGCGGTGTCGGCGCCTGCCCCCGCCCAGGATGTCGCCCTCGTCCCGCCGCGTCCGACGTCGGCGATCGCGCCGTCGTATCCCGAGGGCGCGGAGGGCGCCGCGTCCGTCGAGCTCGCCGTGACGGTGGACCCAGGCGGCAACGTGCGCGAGGCGCGCGTCACCTCGGGCGAGGAGCCCTTTGCGTCGGCCGCGATCGCCGCTGTCGGTGCCGCGCGCTTCGTCCCGGCGACGCGCGACGGCAAGCCGGTCGCGGCCACGATCCGCTTTCGCATCGACTTCACCCGACCTGCCGCGCAGAAGCCGCCCGCTCTGCCGACGGAGGCCGAGCCGCCTCGTGCGGCCGAAGAAGCGAGCGCGGTCCGATCTCCGGCCGTGCAGGACGTCATCGTGCGTGGCGGCCGCTCTTCGGTGACGAGCGCACCGCAGGCCGAGACCCTCGCGCGCGCCGAGGTCAGGCAGCTCCCGGGCGCGTTCGGCGATCCGTTCCGTGCGATCGAGGTGGCTCCGGGTCTCGCGCCGGTGATCACCGGGCTCCCGTACTTCTACGTGCGCGGCGCGCCTCCCGGGAACGTCGGCTACTACTTCGACGGCGTCCGCGTCCCGTACCTCTTCCACTTCGGCCTCGGGCCGGCAGTCATCCATCCGGCGTTGATCGCGCGGACCGATCTCCACAAGGGCGGCTATCCGGCGGCGTTCGGTCGCTGGTCCGGCGGCATCGTCGACGCGACCGCGATGCCTCCGTCCGAGGTGCTGCATGGCGAGGGGCTGGTCCGGCTGATCGACGCGGGTGCGCTCGTCGAGGCGCCGTTCGCGGGGGGGCGGGGCTCGGCTCTCGCAGCGGGCCGCTATTCGTACACGGCGGCGCTGTTCTCGCTGCTCTCGTCGGACACCTCGCTCGACTATCGGGACTACCAGGCGCGCGTGAGCTACGCGCTCTCGGAGCGTGACACCGTCTCGCTCCTCGGCTTCGGCGCATACGACCAGGCCTCGCAGCGCGAGCTCGTCGACCCATCCGCCGCCTCCGCTCTGCTCCGGCCTTCGACGGCGACCGAGCGCCGCGAGATCACGCGCGTGCTCTTCGCCTCGGAGTTCCATCGCGCCGATCTCCGATGGGACCATGCTCTCGGCGGAGGCGGTCGCCTGCGCGTCGCCGGCACGGTGGGCTACGACCGCACGCGCGTGGAGGCGAGGCGCGCGGCCGAGGACCTCATGACCGGCGCGCGCCTCGAGCTCGTACAGCCGGTGTCCCGCGGAGTCGTCGTGCGAGCCGGTGGTGACGTCGTGGTCGACGACTACCATGCCGACTCGCTGCCTCGGTACGCGGACGACGACGACGTGGTCGCGAGGCAGAGCGCGGTCTTCGCGCAGCGCACCGATTTCGCGACCGGTGTGCGCGCGGACGCGGTGCTCGCGGTGGTGCCACACGTCGAGGTGGTGCCCGGCGTCCGCTTCGACCTCTTCGGATCCGGCGGCCAGCGTGCCGCGTCGATCGACCCGCGGCTCGCGGCACGCTTCGAGGTGACGGACTCGGTGCGCATCGTGCACGCCTACGGCCTCGCGACGCAGGCGCCGGCCACTCCGGTGACCCTCCCCGCGATCTCGATCGCGTACCTCGAGGGCGGCTTGCAGCGGGCGGCACAGACGAGCGCCGGCGTGGAGGCCGATCTCCCGGAGGACCTCACCGCGACGGCCTCGGTGTTCCACAACGCGTTCTACGATCTCAACGATGCGCTCGGTACCGCGCAGGTGGAGCTGACCGACATCGAGCGGAGCGACTCGCTCCTGGCGAAGAGCCGCGGGTCGGCCTACGGCCTCGAGCTCGGCGTGAAGCGCAAGCTCGCTCGGCGCCTCGGCGGCCTCGTCGCGTACACGATCTCCCGTTCGATGCGCACCGCCGAAGGGCGCCGGTTCCTCTCGGCGTACGATCGCCCGCACGTCTTGAACGCCGCCGCCTCGTACGATCTCGGTCGCGCATGGCGCGCCAGCGCGCGCTTCGTCTTCTACTCGGGCATCCCGGCGAGGTCGGAAGAGCCCGCGTTCCCCGGTCAGCTGGTCGGGGTGCCGCCCGAGCGCACCCCGCCGTTCTACCGGGTCGACCTCCGCGTCGAGAAGCGGTGGCGCATCGGCGAGCGTGGCTTCGTGTCCCTCGTGCTCGAGGCGCTCAACGCCACGCTCTCGCGCGAGGTGACGGGATATCGTTGTGGCACAGCGCTCGCCCTTCCCGGACGCACGGCTCCCGGTTGCAGCGAGCGGATCGTCGGACCGATCGCGGTGCCCAGCGTCGGCGTGGAAGGAGGCTTCTGACGTGCGTCGCGCCGCCGTGCTCTCGATCGTCGCCTGCGCCGCCGCATGCGTCCCCGCGGACGAGTCCCTCTCGCTCGGCTCGGTCACCTTCACGCTGAAGGCGAGCCGCGCGAGCGACGGCCACTTCACCACCGCCGACGTGATGAACGACGGCACCATCGGGTGGAACGTGACGTTCGACCGGCTCGTGCTCGGCTTCCGCACGATGACGATCGGCAAGGTGGGCGACGAAGATCGCTGCTCGTTCCGCGGTCGAGGCGAGCGGTCCGACGTCGTGTTCGATCCTCGGGTCGGCCTGGTGCAGACGTTCAACGGGATCGAGCCGGCCGACTGCGAGGACGTCGGCATCTTCCTCGCGCCTCCGGGCGATACCACCGACGTCGGACCGGGCGCCCGCCCGTCCGACCTGTTCGAGCTCGCCGGCGATCCTCCGGCGCACGCCCTCGTGGAGGCGACGGCGCGCTACCACGAGGAGTCGTTCCGAGTACGGCTGCGGTTCGAGACGGCGCGTACGTCGTCTCGTTTCGGCGGATGCTCGGCGGCGACGCGCGGGATCCGCGTGCTCGCGAACGAGCGTCAGGCGGCGACCGTGACGTTCGTGCCGGAGAACCTCTTCCGCGACGCCCTCGGCTTCGGAGCCAACCTGCGGCTCACGCCGTTCATCGAGGCCGACGAGAACGGCAACGGCGACGGCGTCGCGACGATGGACGAGATCGACGCGCTCCCGCTCGCGCGCCTCCGCGGCTTCGGAGATTTCTATCAGCTCGCCAACGGCACGACCGCCGGGAGCTTCGGTGATTACCTGCGCGCGCTGTTCCGCTTCACCTTCACGTACCGCGATTCCGGTGCGTGCTTCGGGAACGAGCCCGGCAGCGAGTGAGCAGACGAACCGCTCAGCGCCTCGAGCGGCGTCGGCGGAGCAGCGTCGCGAAGCCGAGCGCCGCGGCGCCGGCCGCGCCCATCGGCAGCGCTCCGCCGCCGGACGGGACGCTGCAGGAGCAGCCGCCGCCCTCGATCGAGATGTCGTCCGGCAGGCCGGTGACGGTCCCCGCGTTACCGCCGCTCGCGTCGCTCCTCGAGCCCGCGTCTCGGCTGCCGCCGGTGCCGGAGTCCTTCCCGCCGTCCGTGCCGCCGTCGGCGACCCCGGCATCGCCCGGATCGGTCACGCACTGACCGATGGCATTCGTCGTCGAGGTGCAGCGCAGCGTCGTCGGGCACTTGTTGCCGCCCGTGCCGCGGCATCCGCTGCGGCACACCTTGTTGGTGTCGTCGCAGACGCGCCCAGAGCTCAGCCCTCCGCAGTCCGCGTCCGTGTTGCATCCGCACTGGCCGTTCGGACGGCAGGCGCCGCCGTTGCCGTTGGGATCGCAGTTCTGGACGTCGTCGGGCGTGCACTCACCGCACGTGTGCTGCGGGGTGCAGACCTGGTTGCCCGCGCAGTCGGCGCTCGTCAGGCACGGGACGCAGACCCCGGTGTTCCCGCCGGGATCGAAGCAGTGCGTCCCGTTCGGGCAGGTCGTGTCGTCGACGCAGCCGCTGACGCAGGTCCCCGTGCCGTCGTTGTCGTCCTTGCACTGATCACCGTTCGGGCACGTGACCGCGCCGTTCGGGCGGCAGCCGGGGACGCACGCGCCGGGGGCCCCGATGCAGATCTGGCCGCCGTTCGCCGGGCCGCAGTCCGAGTCCTGTGTGCAGCCGCAGGCTCCGACGCCAGGGATGCACACCGGCGTGTTGCCGGTGCATTGCGTCTGGTTGGTCGCCGAGCACTCGGTGCATGCGCCCGGCAGCGGATCGCCCGCCTGCTGGCAGACCGGCTGGGTGGGCTTGCTGCATGCCGGAGGCGCGCCGCCGAGATCGTTCTGGCAGGGCACGCAGACGTGGTTGTCGCAGACGGGCTTCGTGCCCCCGCACTGGTCGTCGGTGTTGCACTCGACGCACGTGCTCGTGTCCGGATTGCACGCCGGCGTGGGGCCGGTGCACAGCTGCGACTGCCCGGGGCGGCACTCGACGCAGAAGCCGGTGTCGTTGTTGCAGACCGGCGTCGTGGGGACGACCACGCAGTCGTTGTTGTTCGCGCACGTCTTGCAGTCGGTGAGCGGCGTGCCGTCGTTCGCGAACACCCAGTACGTGACGTCCTGGTTGTTCTGGTTGTTCTGCTGGCCCGTCGAGCCGCTGAAGCCGACCCAGACCTTGTTGCCCGCGCCGAACGCGTTGAGCGTCGTGTAGAGGTCGATGACGCGGGTGAGCAGAGGCGTCGCCGGCTTCGGCTGGTTCTGCGTCATGAAGACCTCGAGCGTCTTCGAGGGCGCGTCGTAGTCGATCCACACGTCCGTCTTCGTCCCGTTCTTCATGTTGAACGGGGGCGTCGCCGTCGCGAGGTGCTGGTTCGTCTTGCCGTCGACGATGATCCCGACGTGGTTCGCGTTGGGGTCGCCGTTGTTGTCCTTCGCGGTGTCGAGCTCGACGGCGACGCTGGGGTTGAGACCGTTGAGGCCGAGGCTCGACCCGCTGCCGCTCAGCGCCGTCGGGGCCTTGTTCTGCAGCACGAACGCGATGCCGCTGCCGCCGTCGGGGTCTCCGGAGCTCGGGTACATGCGGAACGTGAAGTGCGTCTGGAACGACGTCGTCGACGAGAACGCGACCGGCGTGGTCAGGTACGCGCTCCCGTTGTCGCCGACGAGGTTGGGCGTGAGGAAGAGGACGCCCGCGGGCGCACGCGCGCTCCCATTCATCGAGAGCCCCTGCAGCTGGCCCGCGTTGCTGAAGTCGCAGAAGCCGACCAGCGCCGCCTCCGCCGCGCGGGGCGCGGCCATGACCGCACCCAGCGCGAGCGCCCCGAACACCCAACGACCGAGCTTCGATGCCATCCCCCCCCTCCCTCTTCGTGACGTCACTTCGCCGGCTTCGGCGCCGGCTTCGTTTCCGCAGGCTTCGTCGTCTCCGCAGGCTTCGTCGCGGCGCCGCCCGCGCCTTCCGAGCCCTCGATGTGGAACTCGACGCGGCGGTTGTTCTGACGGCCCTCCTCCGTCTCGTTCGTGTCGATCGGCTTCTCGAGACCGAAGCCCTTCGACGTGAGGCGCTTCTTGTCGATGCCGTAGGTCGTGAGCCACTTCATGACCGACGCCGCGCGCTTGTTGCTGAGGTCCTTGTTGTAGGCCGCGTTGCCGCGGTTGTCGGTGTGGCCTTCGATGCGGACCTTCTGGATCTCGGGGTGGTCCTTCAGGATCTGCGCCACGGCGATGAGCACCGGATCGCTGTCGCGGAGGATGTCGGCGCTGTTCGTCTTGAACTTCACCTGCTGGATGATCTTCACCTGCCCGCCCTCGATGCGGGCGAGCGGGCAGCCGTTCTTCTTCGGATCCGGGTCCGCCGGGCCCGGATCGTCCGGACACGCGTCGTCCTTGTCGAGGATGCCGTCGCCGTCGCGATCGGGCGGGCAGCCGTTCTTCTTCGGATCCTCGTTCTTCACGCCCGGTACGTCGGGGCACGCGTCGAGCTTGTCCTCGATGCCGTCGCCGTCCTTGTCGGGCGGGCAGCCGTTCTTGGCCGGGTCGTCCGAGCGCACGCCGGGTACGTCGGGGCACGCGTCCTGCGGATCGTAGATCCCGTCACCGTCGCGATCCGGCGGGCAGCCGTTCCTGAGCGGATCGGTGCTTGCCACGCCGGCGATGTCCGGGCACGCATCGAGGTCGTCGGTGATGCCGTCGCCGTCGCGATCGCTCTTGGGCGGCGGCGCCGGGGGCGGGCAGCCGTTCGTGCGCGGGTCGCTCGTGCGGACGCCCGGGACCGTCGGGCACGCGTCCTCCGAATCCATGATGTGATCGCCGTCGGTGTCCTTGTCGAAGGCGGGCGCCCACTCGAGGCTCGCGACCGTGCGGAGCACCGGCGTTCCCCAGCCGCGCGTGAGGCCGGAGCCCATGCCGACGCCGAAGCGGAAGTCGCCGGCGGTGTAGTGGCCGCCGATGAGCCACTCGAGCGGCGTCGTCCGCTTCTCGAAGAAGGAGTCGGAATCGGTCACCGTGCTGCCGTAGACCTCGGGCCCGACGACGAGCTTCTTGTCGAGCAGGCGCAGGCCGGCGCTCGCGCCGATCGTGAGCTCGCTGCCGAGCGGGTTCGCGTCGTACGTGTCGGTCAGCGGGCGGTAGTTGAAGCCGAGGCGGGCGCCGTAGGTGAACACGTCGATGTCGCCGGCGACCATCGCGCGCGGCGTGAAGCGGACGTTGCCGTCGCCCGTGTAGTTGTCGCGCGTGCCGGTGGGCAGGTAGAGCGCGACGCCGATCGCGCTGTTGAAGACGTCTCCGTGCTCGCCGATGAGCCGGACGTCCGCCGAGACGCGCATGTCCCCGAGGCCGGCGTACGGCGAGGTGAAGCGCCGCGACCCGTCGCGAAGGGTCGGCGCATCGCCGGTCTGGTAGACGGCGAGGGGGATGTTCAGGCCGGCGCGTACGCGATCCCACAGCACGAGCGACCCGCCGGCATGAACGAAGAGCTGGTGCTCGACGATCGAGGCGCGCTCGGAGCCGTCCGCGTTGTAGAGGACGAGCGGCTTCAGACCCCAGTCGCCCACGAGCCCGAACGCGGGACGAAGATGTCCGCGCAGATCGAGCGAGTCCATGACGAACCACTCGCTTCCGCGCTCCGAGGGATCGAAGCGGTTGAGCGCGAACCCCTGCGTCGTCTGCTGAGCGGACGCGGCGTCGGCCGTGGCGATGATCGAACCGATGACGGAAGCGCAGAGCGCCAGCTTCGTGAGTCGCATGACCCTCCCGATGGGACTGCGAATATCGGCGAGTACTGCGTGGGAATGCGTTTCGGCGCAACATCACACCGCGCCGATGGTCATGGTACGGGGCCGCCTCCGGCCTTCACAACTCCAAAACCGTACCAGCCCCGGTCCCCGACGGGTCGGCTCGCAGTGGTCGATCGTTCGACCTGCAACGACGTGCAGGGGTTCGCGGGATCAGAGCGTGAACTTGTAGCGCGCGGTGCCGTCGGCCGGCACGACGACGGACGCCTGCTGCGTCTTCCCGTCGGCGGTCGTGCACGTGACCTTGTGGGGACCCGAAGACAGCTCGAGCCCCGCGACGGGCGTCGCCCCGCGCGGGATTCCGTCGACCGTGACGTTGCACCAGCCGCCGGACGCTCCGACGTTGAGCTTCCCGTTTCCCGCCGGTGCGGCGTTCGGCGTGACCGCGGGACGGACGACGGTGCCGTGCTTCGGCTCCGGCGCCTTCTCCAGCGTGACGTCGAGGTGCTTGGTCTCCATCGGCGCGCCGGTGAACGTGAGCGTCGCGTCCACGTATCCGGGCGCGCTGACCACGAGCCTGTGCGAGACGCCCGATGCGATGCCCTCGATCCGAGGACCGGAGGCCGCCTTGCCGTCGATGGTCATCGTGGCCGGCGCTCCCTCCGGCGCGACCCTGACCTCGACGACGACGGAGCCCTTGGTCAGCGCGAGGTGCACCGTCGCCGGCTTGTCGGCCTCGAGCGAGACCTGCTGCTTGGCGTGCTCGAAGCCGTCCATCGTGAGCTTCACGTCGAGCGGCATGCCGAGCGGGAGCTGCGCGATCGTCGCCGGCGTCGTCTCCGGGCGGAGGTCCCCGTTGATCCAGATCGACGCGCCCGGCGGCTCGCTCTCGACCGCCAGCGTGCCCTTCGTCGGCGCCACGGGCTGCGCGGAATGCGCGTTCGCGACCGCGTCGCGCTCGTTGCCCTTCTTCGCGAACAGCCAGCCGAGCCCCGCACCCAGCGCGGCGAGCACGACGACCGCGCCAAAGACGGCGACGGCCACGTTGCTGCTCTTCCGGTGAGGCTGCGCGCTGACGTCGGTGACGGTGCGAGCCGCCGCCGGCATGCTGTTCGTGCTCGCGACGCGCGGTCCGCTCCCGTCCACGTCCGGACCGAGCGCGCCGATCGCCATCGACGCATCCGGGGGAGCGGTGAGGGCGTGCTGCATCTCGATGATGTCGGCGAGCTGCTTGCCCTGGAGCAGCGCCTCCTTCTGCAGGGCGAGCTTCTCCTCGAAGAGACCCTGCATGAACTGGTTGAGCGCGAGGCTCGAGACCGCGATCTGCTGGCGGCGTACGAAGGCCTCGAGGTCGGCCTGCATCTCGCGCGCGCTCTGGTAGCGCTGGCTCGGATCCTTCGCGAGCGCCCTCATCACGATGGGCTCGAGGCCGTCGGGATAGTCGTCGCGCACGTCGCTCGGCCGCGGGTAGTCGCGCTCGCAGATCAGCTTGAGCGTCTCGTACTCGCTCTGTCCCTTGAAGAGCCGCTTGCCCGTCGTCAGCTCGAACAGCATGACGCCGGTCGCGAAGATGTCGGAGCGGGCGTCGATCTCCTCGCCGCGCGCCTGCTCCGGGGACATGTACGGGACCTTGCCCTTGAGCTTGCCGCTCTTGGTCGCCTCGCCGACCTTGCGCGTGTCGCTCTTCGCGATGCCGAAGTCGACGATCTTCACGTCGCCGGTGAAGGTGACGACGACGTTCTGCGGGGAGATGTCCCGGTGGACGATGTTGAGCGCGGTGCCGTCGAGATCCCGCTTCTCGTGCGCGTACGCGAGACCGGCGCACATGCCGAGCACGATCGCGAGGGCGTGCTCGAGCGGGAACTCGAACACGCCCTTCTTCTTCATCTGTCGCACGATCGAACGGAGGTCCTCTCCGTGCACGTGCTCCATCGCGATGAAGTACTGGCCGTCGGCCTGCCCGACGTCGAAGATCTGGACGATGTTCGGATGCGAGAGCGTCGCCGCGATGCGCGCCTCGTGCAGGAGCATGTCGATGAACGCGCGGTCCTGGTTCATCGCAGGGAGGATCCGCTTGATGACGAGCAGCTTCTCGAAGCCGGCGACGCTCTTCTGGATCGCGAGGAAGAGCTCCGCCATGCCGCCGGCGGCGAGCTTGCGGATGAGGGTGTACTTGCCGAACTTCATCGGCATGCCCTCCATCCCGAGCTCGGCGCTCGGGAGAGGAAGCCGTCCGCTCGGGGGAGGGGAACCTGCGGGGGGCCCGAAGGACCCAGGGGGCCGAGCCGGAGGCGCGCTGTCTTGCCCGGCGGACATCCTTCGAAAAACCCTAGTCCGCCGAGGTTTCCGGGTCAATTGCGCGCCGCCATCGTAAGTTGGTGTATTTCTGTCCGTCCTCCATGCGGAAGGCGGTGTCCGGTCTCTTCACGGCCCTGGCCGTCTCGCTCGTGCCCGCGCCGGCGGGCGCCGCGATCGTCAAGGGCCCCTGGGTGCAGCGCGTCACGCCCACCAGCGCCGTCGTCCGCTTCGAGCTCGACGCGCCTGCACCGGCCGCCGTGCAGATCGGGGTCGAGGCGGCCGTCGCGCGCGATGCCGGAGCGCGGACCTTCGCGAGCCCGGAGGCAAAGACGCTCCACTCGGTCACGCTCACCGGGCTCGAGCCCGCGACCCGCTACGCCTACTCGGTGAGCACCGCCGGGGCGACGAAGCTCGCCGCCGTCACCACCGCGCCGAAGGAGGACGGCAACGCCCCGTTCAAGTTCCTCGTCTACGGCGACAACCGGACGGACGACGCCGCGCACGCGGCGGTCGTCCGCGGGATGGTGCCGGTCCAGGCGGACTTCCTCGTGCACACCGGCGACTTCGTCGAGAACGGCGGGTCGAGGCCGCAGTGGCAGACGTTCTTCGACATCGAGGCGCCGCTGCTCCGCGAGCGGCCGCTCTTCTCCTGCGTCGGCAATCACGAGCTCGTCGACGGGACCGGCATCGAGTACATCCGCTACTTCGGTCCGGAGCTCGAAGACGCGAGGTCGGTCCCCGAGCACATCAACAGCACGTTCCGCTGGGGCAACACGCGCTTCTTCCTCCTCAACGGGATGGTGTCGTGGCGCTCGGGCGTCGACCGCGCGTGGCTCGACAAGGCGCTCACCGAAGCTGACGGCGAGCCTGGCCTCGTCTGGCGGATCGTGGTCGTCCACTTCGGCCTCTGGTCGAGCGGTCCTCACGGCAACAACAGGCTGCTCCACGACGCGGGGGTGCCGGCGCTGCTCCGATCCCACAAGGTCGATCTCGTCGTCTCCGGCCACGATCACATCTACGAGCGTGGATGGGCCGAGGGGCTGCCGTACCTGGTGTCGGGCGGAGGCGGCGCGCCGACCTATCGCATCAAGAGCCCGCTGCCGTCGGCGCGCAAGCTCGAGTCGGTCCGTCACTTCGTCGAGGCCTCCGTCAGCCAGGCCGCGATCGCCTTCTCGGCGATCCGTCCGGACGGGAGCATCATCGAGCGCTGCGGCCTCCGCAAGGAGGCGGGCTGGGACTGCGATCCCGCTCCCGCCGCCGCGTCCGCTTCGCAAGCCGGTCCGGCCGCGACCTCCACGCTCCCGGCGAGCGCGCCGCCGCCTTCGAGCTCGCGCTGCGCGTGTCGCGCGGCGGGCGGATCGCCTGCGTCGCCGGCCGGCGCTCTCGGCGCCGCGGCGCTCGTGGTCACGACCTTCATGCGCCGTCGCCGCCGTGCGATACTCCCGGCATGCGTATCGCGCTCGCGCTCGTAGCCGTGCTCGTCGGCTCGTCGGTCGCCGCGTGCGCGACGTACCGTGATCAGCTGGTCCGGAGCCAGGTTGCATTCGAGCGCAACGAGTACGAGCGCACGCTCGCCCTGCTCCGGGACCTCGAGCCCGACATGACGAGGCTCGCGACGCCGGAGCAGGCAGAGTACGCGTATCTTCGAGGCATGACCGACTACCGCATCGGCTACCGGTCCGATGCGCGCCACTGGCTGGCGATCGCGCGTGCGTACGACGAGGCTTCGCCCGGCACCCTGCCCGCCGAATGGAAGGCGAGGACGGTGGCGGCGCTCGACGAGCTCGACGGCGCGGTCTACGAGCGCGGGTATTCCGCGCTCGCCGCGCCGTCGCGTCCCGAGCCGGACGATGCGAAGGCGAAGAAGCCGAAGGCGCGCTGAGCGTTCGCGATCAGCGACTCTGGTTCGCGAGCCTGTCCTTCAAGGACAGGCGCATCTTCTTCAGCTCGACGGAGAGCTGGCGCTCGGACGGCGTCGGACGGGGCCGGTGATCGAGCTTCTTGATCTGCGCCTCGAGGTTGCGCGCCTGAGCTTCGATGTCACGGACACTGAGACGGGACAGGTTCATCCGTTCCTCCGCAGACGAGAGACAGGTGCCGATTCCGGTGCGCGCGGAGGAGCCGTTCGTGGTTCGCGGCCCCCGCCGTCACGCCCATCACGAAGCAGCTACGTGTTAGCACCGGGGTACATTCCCGCCAGAGGCAGCCCCGTCTCGACATGGTCCCGAAAGATCGCGAAAGACGCGTCATCGTGTCGCTCTCACGGCGCGTGGAACATCCCCGCCGCGGAGGCGTCTATCCTCTGCCCATGACGTCTCGCGTGCTTCCGTCGTGCTTGCTCGCAGCGAGCGTCGCCTTCGCCTTCGGGTGTGGAGGCGTGTCGGCCGGGGTGAGCGCTCCGCCGCCGAAGCACGTCGACGTCCAGAACCAGATCCTCGCGGGCCGGGGGATCGAGGGGACGCCGAAGGAGCTGCGCGAACGCGGCGAACGCGCGCTCCTCGCGCAGCAGTGGCAGGACGCGGTCGATGCGTTCGAGGCGCTGCTCGCCGGAGATCCGACCGCGAAGGACGACCCGCAGGTCCTCTACGATCTCGCCCTCGCGTACGAGGGCATCGGCGATCGCGTGAAGGCGCGTGAGCGCTACCGCGAGGTCGCTCGTCGGTTCGCGACCACGCCGATCGCACGCAGCTCGCTCGTGCGCGAGGTCTCGCTCGACGCGTATCTCGAGGACTGGTCCGCGCTCGGCGACGTCGGCAAGATCATCCTCGCGCGCCAGGACATCGACCCGGCGGAGAAGATGCTCGGTCTCGGCGCGCGTGCGCTCTCGCGACTCGACGCGGGCGACGAGCAAGGGGCGTCGCACGACATCACCGAGGGGCTCGATCTCGTCGAGGAGCATCGCTACGGCGCGACCGGACAGCTCCCGGTCGCCGCCGCGATGCTGAAGTACGGCCTGGGCGAGCTGCGTCGCATCCGATCCGAGAAGATCTCGCTCGAGCCGCCCGGACCCGATTTCGTGCAGAAGCTCGAGCTGCGCTGTCAGGGGCTGCTCGATGCGCAGTCGGCGTACGCGGACGCGATCCGATCGGTCGATCTGCACTGGGCGGCGATGAGCGGCTATCGCGTCGGCGAGATGTACCGCACGCTGCACCGCCACTTGATGATGATCCCTGCGCCCGAGAAGGCGAAGACGGAGCACGACAAGCAGCTCTTCTACGGCATCATGCACGTGCGCTACCGCGTGCTGCTCGAGAAGGGGCTCGAGATGATGAAGCGCACGCTCGGCCTCGGCGAGCGCGTGGCGACCGAGAGCCATGGTCAGGTGCAGGTCGCGTCCGCGTGGATGAAGCGCGCCGAGTCGGCGAAGGCCGAGATGGAGCAGGCGCTCGAACAAGAGAAGGCCACGATCGCGAAGTTCCCCTTCACGGAGGAGGAGCTCCAGAAGGCCCTCGACATCATGAAGAGGAAGGCGATCGAGGATCAGGAGAAAGCCGCGAAGAAGGCGAGCGCGC
>WBZO01003116.1_pt1 | contig 20067 bp, 21 predicted proteins | sample 5204261 | NCBI WGS metagenome assembly WBZO01 (sample SAMN12412400, study PRJNA552823) | activated sludge metagenome | isolation source: activated sludge from anammox sidestream of wastewater treatment plant... | place: USA: North Carolina | collected 2017-09
TCGACAATGGCCAATGGCAAGTACATTTCGGAGCCGCATCCCAATCGACATACACCGAGGAGGTCGTCACAGCATGAGCACGTTCAAACTCTCTCCCCTGAAAAAACTAGAAATCATCCTCGCAGGCGAGCACCGCGAATTCGCTACCGGCTTGCTTGATCGCGCCGACGTAAAAGGTTACACCATCGTCGGCAATCTCTCGGGCAAGGGCAGCCAAGGTTTTTACGGAGGACACTTGATGTTCAACGAGGACGATGCGCTGATCATGATCATCGTCGCGGTGTCGCCGAATCTCGTCGATGCGTTGCTCGAAGGCTTTCAGCCGTTTTTCGAGGCGCATTCCGGAGTGATTTTCGTGAGCGATATCCAGGTTGTCCGCCCGGTCAAGTTCATGGCCTGAATTAGGTGGTAGCAGGATCCTGGAGCGAAGCCAGAGATCTTGCCTCGCGAATCAGAAAGTCGAGGAAGGCTTGCGCTACGGTCGACAGCCGCTTGTTTTTGCGATGCACGACGAACCATGCCGTATAATCGGAAAGCGTTCGACGTTGAGCGCGATTTGCTGGGCTTGGGTAATGCTGCGACCGTCGTCAGCGTTCTCGTCGTTTGGCTGCTGTGGAGTTGGGCGGGAGCGCAGATATGGCAGGGATTTCTGTTTGGAACGCCGCACGCTGAATATGTTTTCGAATCTGCAGTGCGCGACATTCCGGTATTCTGGACTGTTCTGGCCGCGTTGTTGGCCGTGGCCGCGATTGTGGCCGCTTCTCTTTGGAGCATGACATGGTTGATGCATTGAACCTGGGCAAGATCTTGCGCGTGCATGCCACGGCCTATGTGGCTGCCGAGCCTGTGCCGTTGTTTTGGCCGATGCGCACATTCATTTACAACAATCCCTTGCATGGGTTGGAAGATTTGTCGTTCACAGAGGCGGTTCAGGCTGCGCGCGGACTTTTCCATGCCCGCGTGTACCTTCCACGCACCACTTATCAGCGCTATCTGCGCGAAGGCAAGTGCGATGTGCGCATGCTCGACGCGATTACCGCACAGTTCGCGCAGACCGCACCCAGTATCGATGGCATCGACTGGCAGCGCTGGCTGAGCGCAGTGCGCAAAGCGCCGACCGATGCCTCGCCCTGTGTGCCGTATGCCCTTGCCGAAGATGTCGCTGCAGTGCTGGCCGGTCAGGCCATTCCAAATGACGGCGCCATCACGGCCGGCCTGGATGCTGCGATGCTTGCCGATCTGCCTCTTTGGCGGCCGCTGACCGAGTGTATCGATTCCCTGTGGGGAACCAATCTTGCTGCCGAGCTCGACGAGCTGGTGGTCAAAAGCTGTTTGGATTTTTTCGACGAAGATCAGTCATCGTGGCGCATGCCCGGTCGGGAGCAAGGTTTTTACGCCGCCTGGGCTGACGTTGCTCGGCGCAACGGCCGCATGTTTCTGCGCGGGTTGTCGATCAAGCGTATCCTCGATAAGGCGCCACGCGCAGACGCCGCGATTGTCCACGTCATGCAGTCGCTAGGCATCGCTGAAGAGCATTGGCAAGCGTATTTCTCGCGCGAACTGTTGCGGCTGCATGGCTGGGCCGGCTTTATCCGTTGGCGCTCGGGAGCCGAGCATTATCACTGGGGACGCAAGCACCCGGCCGATCTGGTCGATTTCCTCGCCGTGCGCTTGGTATTTGCGCTGGCGCTGATCGAGGAAAGCGCACGGCATCGTAAAACACCCGCGAATCGACCTGCGTTCGACGCCTTTCTGCGCGAGCAACGCGACTGTGCCGTATTGCGCTATGCGTTGCACGCAGGAGAGCTTTTACCCGGGTGGGCCCAACGTATCGATGATACGCTGGAGCGGCGCGACGGGAATCGCGTAGCTCGATTGGCCGAGGACTACGCGACAGAATGGCGATGCGCACGCGCGCAGCGGCAGAGCCAGATACTGCAGAAAATCGCGGTGCAGGCTGGAACACCGATGCAGACGCTGGCCGCGCTCGGAGCGCAGGGCACCGCTGAAGTCCTTAAGGTGCTGCAGCGCTTTGCCGCGCAGGAAGGGTCGATGTGGCTGCGTGCACTCGAAGCGCACGCCATCGACCATCTGTTGGGCCAGATCGTGATCCCGGACGAGCCGGCGGTGCCGAAGCGCGCTTTTGCACAGGCGCTGTTTTGCATCGATGCGCGTTCTGAGCGACTGCGGCGCAATCTGGAGAACGTCGGAGATTTCCTGACTTTCGGCACTGTTGGGTTCTTTGGCGTTCCCGTGGGCTTTTTGGGTTACGGCAAAGGAAGTGAGTCCCACTTGTGTCCGGCGATAGTCACGCCGAAGAATCTCGTGCTCGAGATTCCCGCCGCACTCGACTTCGACGAAGAGGATTTTGTCTCGACCCTCGGCCATGTGCTGCACGATCTGAAGAGTTCGGTGATCTCTCCCTTCGTCACGGTAGAGGCCATTGGCGCGCTGTTCGGCTTCGATTTGATTGGCAAGACCATTGCGCCGTCGGCCTATCACCGGTGGCGCAGCCGGCTGGATGCACCGCGTCCGGTCACCCACTTGCTGCTGGACAAGCTTAGCCGCGAACAAGCGGATTCCATCGTGCGCGCTTTGCAGCGAGCGATGATCGTCAATGCTTTGCGTATCGAGCTTGGCATCGAACGGGAGCGCGTCAACGACGACATGATTCGCGAGCTGCGCGAAACAGCGCTGGGCCATTGCAGCGGTACCACGATGCTGGTGCGTGAGCTCGGCCTGTCCGTGGAACGCGAAGCGCGATTCATCGAACAAGTGCGCGAGGTCTACCGTGTCAATTCGTCATATGCAAATTACCAGATGCAGCGCTTGGGGCGGATTGGTTTTTCGCTCGACGAGCAGGTCAACTATGTCTGGACCGCGCTGACTTCGATTGGCCTGACCCGCAATTTCTCGCGCTTCGTGCTGCTCATCGGACACGGCAGCCACTCGGAAAACAATCCCTACGAATCGGCACTCGATTGCGGCGCCTGCGGCGGCAGCCACGGGCTGGTCAGCGCCAGAGTGCTGGCGCAGATGGCCAATAAAGCCGAAGTACGGGTGAAACTGCGGGACATTGGAGTAGATATTCCCGCCGACACCTGGTTCGTTCCCGGGCTGCACACGACTACCACCGATACCGTTGAATTATGCGATCTGGAGCTTTTGCCGCCACGGTTACTGGTGTATCTGGAGCGTTTGCGTAACGGCCTGTATGCGGCGTCGCGGCTTTCCGCGGCCGAACGCATTCCGATGTTGCTGCCGCAAGCAAAAGCCTTGAAACCGGCTCAAGCCCATCGCATAGCGCGTGCTATGTCGCACGACTGGTCGCAGGTGCGACCCGAGTGGGGATTGTCGGGCAATCTGTATTTCGTCGTGGGACGACGCGGCTTAACGCAGAAGGCTGATTTGCACGGACGCTCCTTCCTGCAGTCCTATGACTGGCGGCTCGATCCCAAGGGACGCCTGCTGGAAAACATTTTATCCGGCCCGGTGGTAGTGGGGCAGTGGATCAATATGGAGCACTACTTCTCCGCCGTCGATAACACTCATTTTGGCAGCGGCAGCAAGGTTTATCACAACGTTGCCGGGCGCTTTGGCGTGATGACCGGCAATCTGTCTGATCTGCGCACCGGGCTGCCGGCGCAGACCGTGATGCGCCATGGTCAGCCTTATCACGAGCCCTTGCGCCTGATTGTTATGATCGAAGCGCCGCTGGACTTCGCGCGCCGCGCCATCGAGGCCGTGGCCAAGGTCAAGAGTCTGGTGCAGGGACAATGGATCCGTGCCATCGTCCTCGATCCGACGCAGGATATGCAGGCCTATGTTTTCGACAATGGCCAATGGCAAGTACATTTCGGAGCCGCATCCCAATCGACATACACCGAGGAGGTCGTCACAGCATGAGCACGTTCAAACTCTCTCCCCTGAAAAAACTAGAAATCATCCTCGCAGGCTTTCAGCCGTTTTTCGAGGCGCATTCCGGAGTGATTTTCGTGAGCGATATCCAGGTTGTCCGTCCGGTCAAGTTCATGGCCTGAATTAGGCGGTAGCAGGATCCTGGAGCGAAGCCAGAGGTCTTGTCTCGCGAATCAGAAAGTCGAGGAAGGCTTGCGCTACGGTCGACAGCCGCTTGCCTTTGCGATGCACGACGAACCACTGCCGCATAATCGGAAAGCGTTCGACGTTGAGCACGGCCAGGCGCTGCATCGCCAGTTCGAGTTCGAGCGTATGCAAGGAGAGGATGCCCAAGCCTAATCTGGCTTCCACCGCCTGCTTGATCGCTTCGTTGCTGCTCATTTCCATTACCGAATGAAACTCTACTCCGTACCGGGAGAAATGCCGCTCAGCCGCTTTGCGCGTTCCCGAGCCAGGCTCGCGGGTGATGAAGGTTTCGCGCTCCAGGTGTTTGAGCGCGATCCGGTTCTTGGCTGCTAGCGGATGGGTCGGTGCGGCAATCACGACCAGCGGATTGTCAAGAAAGGCTTGGGCGATCAATTCCGCGTCCTTCGGCGGCTGTCCCATGATCGCCAGATCCTTGTTCGACGTGGTCAGCATATCCAGGATCCGTTCCTGATTCGACACTTGTAGCCGCACCTGCACTTTGGCGTGCTGTCTGCAGAATGCGGCAATCAACTTGGGCGCGAAGTAATTCGCGGTACTCGCCACCACTAGATCCAATTCGCCTCGGCGCAGGTCACTGAATTCTTCCATTGCGGCGCTGAGGTCCTGCATTTTCGCCGCAATGATAATCGCGTGGCGGTGCAGCTCGCGCCCGGCGTCGGTGGGCTGGATTTGTTTGCCGACCTGGTCGAACAAGGGTACGCCGACTTGCTCTTCGAGCTGCCGCATCTGCATTGATACGGCAGGTTGCGTCAGGTGCAGCACGTCAGCCGCGCGCGTGAAGCTCTGGCGACGCATGACGGCGTCGAAAATTTGCAGTTGGCGAATGGTCAGATGCATGATTCTCACATAAGTTTATCTAATACATTTTATCAGAAAATTGAATTGTATTTTATGATTTCATTCGATAAAATGTCTGTAGGCAAATCGATGAATCCATCCCTAAGCCCAGGATTGATGCCTTGGTCGATTGTGCTGAACAAGTTTTCCTTCGTCGTTTAGTTCTCGCGCATAGCGAGCTTTAAGGAGTCGTCAAAACATGGCAAGCAAAACCTATCAGGCCGGTGTCAAGGAGTATCGACAAACTTACTGGCAACCGGATTACGTGCCGCTAGACACCGACATTCTGGCGTGTTTCAAAATCACCCCGCAGGCTGGCGTTGACCGCGAAGAGGCTGCCGCTGCAGTGGCCGCAGAGTCGTCTACCGGAACTTGGACTACAGTGTGGACCGACCTGCTGACCGACATGGACTACTACAAGGGTCGCGCCTATCGCATCGAAGACGTTCCCGGCGATGATACTTGCTTCTACGCTTTCATCGCGTACCCCATCGACTTGTTCGAAGAGGGTTCTGTGGTCAACGTGTTCACCTCTCTGGTGGGCAACGTGTTTGGTTTCAAGGCGATTCGCGCTTTGCGCCTGGAAGACGTGCGTTTCCCGATCGCATACGTGAAGACCTGCGGCGGCCCTCCGAGTGGCATTCAGGTGGAACGCGACAAGATGAACAAGTACGGTCGACCGCTGCTGGGCTGTACCATCAAACCCAAGCTTGGCTTGTCAGCCAAGAACTACGGTCGTGCAGTGTACGAGTGTTTGCGCGGCAGCTTGGACTTTACCAAAGACGACGAGAACATCAATTCTCAGCCGTTCATGCGCTGGCGTGATCGTTTCGAGTTCGTACAGGAAGCCACGCTGAAGGCCGAGGCCGAGACCGGCGAGCGCAAGGGTCACTATCTGAACGTCACCGCGCCGACGCCTGAAGAGATGTACAAGCGCGCAGAGTTCGCTAAAGAGATCGGTGCGCCGATCATCATGCACGATTACCTCGCCGGCGGCCTTTGCGCTAACGCGGGTCTGGCGAACTGGTGCCGTAACAACGGGATGCTGCTGCACGTCCACCGCGCCATGCACGCCGTGCTCGACCGCAATCCGCACCACGGTATCCACTTCCGCGTGCTGACCAAGATTCTGCGTCTGTCCGGCGGAGATCACCTGCATACCGGCACCGTGGTGGGCAAGCTGGAAGGTGATCGCGCCTCCACTCTTGGCTGGATCGACCTACTGCGCGAATCCTTCGTGCCGGAAGACCGTTCGCGCGGCATCTTCTTCGATCAGGACTGGGGCTCGATGCCCGGCGCTTTTGCCGTCGCGTCCGGTGGTATCCACGTGTGGCACATGCCTGCGCTGGTCGCTATTTTCGGCGATGACTCGGTGCTGCAGTTCGGCGGTGGCACGCTCGGCCATCCTTGGGGCAACGCTGCAGGTGCGCACGCTAACCGCGTTGCGCTCGAGGCCTGTGTACAGGCGCGCAATGAAGGTCGTCAGGTCGAGAAAGAAGGTCGCGAGATCCTTACCGCCGCAGCTCAGCACTCGCCCGAACTGAAGATCGCCATGGAAACCTGGAAAGAGATCAAGTTCGAGTTCGACACGGTTGACAAGCTCGACATCGCCCACAAGTAATGTTGCAAACCAAATTCGGCCGATCTGCGTTCCAATGAGATTACGCCGGTCGGATTCGATCCCCAACTTTGAAAGGACATAACCATGGCTATTCAAGCCTATCACTCAACAAAAAAATACGAAACCTTTTCGTATCTTCCCCAGATGACGCCCGAACAGGTGCGCCGTCAGATCGCCTACGCTATTGCTCAAGGCTGGAATCCCGCAGTTGAGCACACTGTCAAAGGAACACCTGCCAAGGTGAGTTTTTGGCATATGTGGAAGCTGCCGATGTTCGGCGAGCAATCGGTCGACGTCGTGCTGACCGAGATTGAGGCCTGCCATCGTGAATTTCCCGATCAAATGGTACGTTTCGTCGCTTACGACAACTACGCGCAAAGCCAGGGTGTGGCTTTCGTTGTTTACCGCTAAAACGAACGGGCCCACATCCCAGGGGCGGGCTCTGGCTGCATAAAATCGAACTACTCAGTGCGGCCAGCGGCCGCCTGAAATGAACTCAAGTGCTGAGGTTCTTATGACAATCGCTGCATCAGATTATGCCAATGCGAGCCTATCCGGGCGCGAACTGGCGCTCCAGCGTCGCCAGGCGATGGCCCGTCAAGGCAAAGCCGCCATCGCCAAAACGTCTGCGCAGCGCAGCGCAGACGTCACCATGAATGCAGGCAAAGCCGCTACTGCCTGGTACGGTTCGCAGGCTCCTGTTACTGCGGCGGTATCGGCCGCGCAGGTCTTGACGCGCACCGAACCTTTGCCGGCAGCAGTCGTATCAGTTGCACGGGCGCGGCGACAAGCGCTTGCCAGCGTTGGCAAGGCGGCGTTGCAAACTGCTTCGAACAAAACTCGCCCGAGCGCGCATTTGCGCCCAGCCGCGCAGCCATCCGCCGCGATCAGGTGCGATTGCGATGCGCAGTGTGAATGCCGGACTCAGCGCGCCTCTTCGGGCGAAGAGCCGGTACAGCGCGCGGCGGCTGCCGAAGTGATGGCCGTGGTTGCAGTGCAAGAAAGCGTGCAGTGTGCGACTCTCGCCGAGCAGGCGACCGGGCGCGCGCTGGCCAAGATGCGCCGCGCAGCGTTGACACAAGATGGCAAAGCCGGGCTCAAGCGAGTTGCCCAGGCGACCAAGATTGCCGCCGCGATGCCGGGGCAGGATTGGCAAGCTGCGATGATCAAAGGAGCTACCGGAAGGCAGATCGCGATGCGGCATCGTCGCGTGCAGTCGCTCGCGGGCCGCGCCGGCCTATCGAACAGCGCCGCTTCCAGGCCGAGCGGACGGATCAAGGCGCGCGACGTCAAGCAAGTGCCGATCAAGGTCGAGGAAGGACACACTTTGTCCGGTCAAACCGTGACTGGTACCATGGTCGAGCGCAGCATCAAGGTCACCGGCAACGAACCGGGATCCTGCCGCAGCATCACCGGCACCGAATACATCGGCACGGAACAGTTTCAAACCATCTGCGGTGTACGCGCCGAGCCGGGTGTGTCCAAGGTTGAGATGAGCCGCACCCTGCGCGAACAAAGGATCACCGGCATAGCGTTGGGCCGCTCGACCAAGGCTACCGGTGACGAAGCGGGCGTTTGCCATCCCGTGACCGGCACCGAATACCTGTCCACCGAGCGTTTCCAGCAGTTTTGTGGCACGCGCCCGGCGCCCTCGCCGGAGAAAGTTGCGCTGGTTTCTACCGACAAGGGCATGATCGTGTCTGGCTCCCTGGTCGATCGGCCGCGCAAAATCACCGGCACAGAGTTTGGCGCCGATCAATCGATCACTGGTACCCGCTACGGCCACCCACCGGAAAGCGATAATGCGCCGGACAAGATTGCGATCACGCACACCGGTTCGGGCAAGACTGTCACGGGCACTCTGGTAGGCCGTAGCGAACGCCTCACCGGCGACGAAGCCGGTAGCTGCCGCGCGATCACCGGGACCGAATATCTCTCCGCCGAGCAATTCCGCGACTTGTGCCATACCAATGCGCCGGCAGCGCCGCGCAAGGTCAGCGTGATGTCAACACGTGGCGCGCAAGCCATCTCGGGTGCTACCGTCGACCGCTCGTCCAAGGTAACCGGCAACGAGGTCGGTTCCTGCCGCGCGATCACCGGAAGCCAGTATTACACTACGGCCGATTTTGCAGGTCTTTGCGACGCGTCCGGGCCGAACAAAGTCAGTACAATGCACACCCTCGCTGGTCGTGTCATTACCGGTTCGGAGGTTGCTCCCAGCCCAAAGTTGACGGGTGACGAATCCTATGGGTGCAAATCCGTCACCGGTACCGACTATATCAGCACCCAGCAACTTGCAGCCGTTTGCCCGCCAGGACAGCCATCGACAGTACAACCCGTGAATAAGATCGTTTTCGACAGCACGTTGCGGGGCCAGCTGGTTTCCGGTAGCTATCCGGGACGTGCTGCCAACGTCACCGGCAACGAAGCCGGTGCCTGCGCCCCCATCAGCGGCACGCAGTACTCGGGAATGTCGCAAATTCAGGAATTTTGCCCGGCTCCGAGCTTCGATGCTCAGGCGGCGCGCGTACCCGACAGCGCCGTGATTCCGGCCAGCGTTGTGACTGGCGACCGTCCGGGCGCAGGTGGATCGCACATGACCGGCGATGAGCGCGGCGCTTGCGAGCCAATTTCTGGCACGCCATATCTTGGGCCGGACAACATGCCTGGCCAATGCGCAACTAGCGGCCGTTTCGTTCCGCGCGGACGTACTTTCGATGTTGCGCCGCGGCCGCCCGCACCGAAGGATTTCAGCATTGTTCCGCCGTCGCGTCAGCGCCAGGCCCAGAGTCCGGTGCGTGAGTACCAGGGAGATAATCTCACCGGCAACTCGCTGAGCAATTCACGCATTACCGGGACGATCAACAAGGCTGATGGCCTGATCACCGGAACGCCGGAATTCCGGCATGGCGACACGTCTCGTCGCCAGGTGCAACAGGATGAAGTCGTTGCTGCTGCGCTGCGACTGAGCGGCGAGGGCAGTCAGCAGGGGACGCGCATTTCGGGCGATGCCTGGAATGCCAACACCCGGGTTACCGGTACTGAAGGCTCGTCCAGCCTGGTACGCAACCCTTCGATGCGCGGCCAACCGCGTGGCGCCGGCGTCAACGCAGTGAAGTTCCGCGAACTCGAGCGTCCTGAGGTGCCTGAATCGGTCATTACTGGTTCGTCTGGCAATACCGACAGAGGCGCAACCATCACCGTTTCGGGCGGAGCGCGCGGCTGAGGACACGACGATGAACACACGACAACGTATGCAGGCATTGCGGCGCAGTAGCGTTGGGCCGATGGATATGGCCGATGCGAGCGGTATCGCAGGGGTGCTCGAGCATCCTGCTTGCGTGATCGGTAGCGGGCAGAGCTGCGAGCACCCGCTCGTGGATCGCGACCTTAATCGCCTGTTGTTCGACTACGAGCGGACGGTGCGCTCGCGCTTCACCCGCATCGTCGACGTGCTTAAGCAGATTTCTGCACATCAGCATGACGCGACATTTGTCAATCGCGCACAGCAACTCGCGCTTGAGCAGCTTGGCTTCGAACTTCCACACGAAGTACTCAACGCTGCCTGGGTTTCGGGGCTGGATCTGCGTATGCTGCACTCGTACTGTATTTTTAACAGTTTCAAACTGTGTGTCGATCGTGCTGAGGAAGAGCAGGCCGACTGGCGCCAGCGCATGCCGCTCGATGAAAATTTCTTGCGGTCCTGCGGTTATCACACGGTGGATATCAGCCCCTGTTCGGATGGCCGGCTGCAGGGCGTAAGTCGTTATGTGCTGCGCATTCTGCCTGGGCCGAACGTGCGGGTGAAGGCCTATGCGGGCGCGCTGTTCGACATCGAAGTCGATGTATGCGACTGGGCGCAGCGCGAAGTCGAGCGACTGTCAGGCGCAATGGTCGATGGTGAGCGTTTGAACTATCTCAAGATCGCCGTCTACCACTTTAGCAGCTCCTCGCATGACGGTCACGGTTGCGCCGCGCATGGCAGCAACGATCGTCAAGCCACCGAGTCGGCACTCGGCCGCCTGGATGAACTGCGCGAGGCGATCGATCGTAGTTTCGGCGTTGGCGCAGCGCCCAACGTGCTGCTGATAGGAGTCGATACTGATCTGGATGCTTTGCGTATTCATCTTCCTGATGCGTACGGCGACGTCAATTCGCATCGCTACATCGAAACCGTGAAGATCTACCGCGAGACGCTCGGACTGTCCGCCGAGGCGGCGCGCGCACGCATCGCTGAGATGATCGCCGACGTCGAGAATACCGGCGGTTGGGGCCAGGGCCAAGGGCGGATGCATGATGGCATGCGCCGTTTGGTATCTGCGCTGGCCGAAGCCAATCTGTCGCAGATCGAATACGTCATCAAGCATCACACCGGGCGCTACGCGACCATCGGGCACGACGAGGAATGTATCGTCGCCGGCGACGCGGTTCGGCCGCTGCAATTGCGTAACCTGTTTTATTTCGCCCATCTCGACACCATCGAGGAAGGAACGCCCGACATGGATGTCGGGATTGATATTTTCGCCAAGCTCAATGTCGCGCACGGTCTGCCGGTCCCGGTGCTGGTGCATTTCGAATATGATGCCCGGATTCCCAAATCGCGCGCGCGGGCGGTTGTGCGGGGTCGGCGGGTGCGTGACGCGATCGAGGCGCGCTATCCCGATCTAGCCGCCAGGGGGCTGCTCAATTGCGCGATTGCGGTGAGTGAGCGCGCCGGCGACGAGTGCTGTGATTTCGTGCCCGACGAAGTCGCAGCGGACCATTGAGCATCGAGGATTAAAACGCTATGCGAATCATGCGAGTCGAAAAAACCCTGGTTTCAACCAATCGCATCGACGCCTTTGGACATCGCCCGCTGCTGGTCGTGCAGGACAAACCAGGCGGAACGCGCAGCGTGGCCGTTGATGCGGTGGGCTGCATCCCGGGCGACTGGGTGATCTGCGTCGGTTCCTCAGCAGCAAGAGATGCGGCTGGTGCCAAGGATTTTCCCTCCGATCTGACGATCGTCGGCATCATCGACCACTGGAACCCGGAGGCGATCTGATGGAGATCTGGCGCGTCGTCGACGAACTGGTTTGCACCCGGCGTGTGCCAGGGCTCGGCTCGGCGTCGTTGCGCGTACTGAAAGGGCAGAAGGGTGAAATCATGGTGGCGTCCGACGCGGTCGGCGCGCCGCCGGGCAAATGGGTGTTCACCACGCTAGGCAGCGCCGCCAGGCTGGCGATGCCAGACCAGACGACGACGACCGATCTCACGATCTGCGGCATCATCGAAGGCTGGGACGAAGCGTGAACAGACGTGTATATACGTGTACAGAGCAAAAAGGCGCACGCATGGCGGGCGCTTGAGTGCAGGGAAGTGGCAGTTCAACCAATTTTTTGACTAAAGGAGTAAGAAAATGGCAGAGACGATGGGCATTGCCCTGGGAATGATTGAAACTCGCGGTCTGGTTCCCGCGATTGAAGCGGCCGATGCGATGACCAAGGCTGCTGAAGTACGTCTGATCTCGCGTCAGTTCGTCGGCGGCGGCTACGTCACCGTAATGGTGCGCGGCGAAACCGGTGCGGTCAACGCCGCAGTTCGTGCAGGCGCCGATGCTTGCGAGCGTGTGGGTGACGGCCTGGTGGCTGCGCACATCATTGCTCGCGTACACAGCGAAGTCGAGGGCATACTGCCCAAGGCTCCGAGCGCCTAAGAAGCCCCTATCTTTCTTGAAACAACTACGAGGACAGCAACATGGCTAACGTAAACGGCATTGCCCTTGGGATGATCGAAACCCGCGGTCTGGTTCCCGCGATCGAAGCGGCCGACGCGATGACCAAGGCATCGGAGGTGCGTCTGATCGGCCGGCAGTTCGTCGGAGGCGGCTACGTCACCGTGCTGGTGCGCGGCGAAACCGGCGCGGTCAACGCCGCAGTTCGTGCAGGCGCTGATGCTTGCGAGCGTGTGGGTGACGGCCTGGTGGCCGCTCACATCATTGCTCGCGTGCACAGTGAAGTCGAGGGCATACTGCCGACCAAGCCAGACGTCAGCGGCGGCGGTCGCGATGCCGAGATCACTTCCACGCGTAGTTGATCGACGGATCGTTTCCTGCTATGGCTGTCGATCCGAGAACCTTGGGGTGGCTGGCACGCGCTCTCAACCACGAGATGGGAGCGGTCCAGCAATACCTCGCACAAAGCGTGCTCGCGCGTCTTTGGGGGGATGCGGAACTTGCGGCACGCCTGCGTGCCGAAGCCATCGAAGAGTTGGAACACGCCGAACGCTTGATGGAGCGTCAAATTCTACTCGGCGTGGCACCTTCCGGTGGACAGTTGCCCGTTGTTCGCCTGGGCCGCAATGCGCAGGAGTTGCTCGCTCACGACCAACAAATAGAAGTGCGGGCCGTCCAACTCTATGCTGATGCGCTAATGCATGCGCAGCGCTTGCGTGACCATGACTCGACAGCACTGTTCCAATTGTTGTTAGCGCAGGAACGGGAGCATCTCGAACACATTGCGCACACCAAATCCGGATGAGCCTCGACATGAGCGATGAATTGCAAGGCTGGGAGCGGCGCGACAAGCCGCCAACGTTGTACAGGCGCTTTGCCTTCGAGCGTTATGCCCAGACGCGCGCATTTCTCGATGCCTTGTCGATTCTGTGCGATGAGTTCAAGCGGCATCCACAGAATATCAATTTCGGTACCACCTACGTCAACGTCACGCTCGAAGCGGCCGACGGCAAGGCCTTCGCGCCGCAGGATGAAGCCTTTGCCGCACACATCTCAGCGCTGGCCGAACGGGGGAAGTGATTGTGGCTGACATGCGTGTCATCGCGATCACCAATCAAAAGGGCGGTGCCGGCAAGACTACGGTGGCGATGAATCTCGCCGCTGGGCTGGCGCGGCGGGCGCCAGTAGTAGTGATCGATCTTGACCCGCAGTCCTCGGCCACACAATGGGCGGCGGCCGGCACTACGGCCTTTCCCGCCACAGTCAAGCAGCTCCGAGTAGGCGCCGCCATGCCCGATTTGCGCAAGGAATTCCGCGCTTTCGACTACATCGTGCTTGACTGCCCGCCATCGGTCGACACCCGCGCCGCTACGTTTGCGCTGCAGACCTGCGATATCGCGCTGATCCCGGTCCTGCCTTCGCCCGTGGACCTGTGGGCCAGCCTGCGCTTGCCGCAGGAGATCGACGAAGCGCGAAAACGCTGTTCAAATCTGCGAGCCTTTTTGCTACTCAACCAGATCGAAACGCGCAGTGCGCTATCGGCTGCGATGCAGGAAGCGCTGGCCGAGTTTGGGTTGCCGGTGCTGCAAACCGCGGTACGCCGGCGCAGCATCTACAAAACGGCCGCGCTCGAAGGCGTATCTGTGTTTCAAATGGGTGCGCGCGGGCAGGCCGCCGCCGCAGAAATCGAAGCCATCATCCAGGAGGTTATTGCATCATGACCAGCATCAAAGACAAGCTTGCCAGCAGTGTGCGCCAGGCCAAGTCCACCACGCCTTCCAAGGCCACTGCGCCGCGTGCGGCAGCCGAGGATACCAAGCAAACAAACATACAAGCCGAGCCGGCTCGCCAAACCGCTGCGCCTGCACGCAGCCAGAGTACTGTGGCGAACCCTGAGCCGGCTTCGAGCGCCCAGGCGCTTTTTCCCGACCGCGTGTGGCCGGACTAAGCCCGGTCGAACTGAAAAATTCTGGATATCATTATGAGTAACGAAAACCCGACGCGAACCTATATGCCCCGGTGGGACGCATCCTACCGTTCTACGACTTCGACCCAGGAGGCGCATGCGAAGTCGCGACCGGCGACGGCCGTCGTTGCGCCGACATCGGGTTCGCTCGACAGCTATTACGTGTCCCGCGAGCCGTACTATCGCGCCATCGGCGACGAAGTCGCGCTGTACGAGGCAGCGTACTCGGTGCGTATGCCCATCATGCTCAAAGGGCCCACCGGCTGCGGCAAGACCCGTTTTGTCGAATACATAGCGTGGAAACTCGGCAAGCCGCTGATCACCGTGGCGTGCAACGAAGACATGACCGCCTCCGACCTGGTCGGCCGCTTCTTGCTCGACGCCAGCGGTACGCGCTGGCAGGACGGACCGCTGGCGCTGGCAGCGCGTTATGGTGCGATCTGCTATTTAGACGAAGTGGTCGAGGCGCGGCAAGACACCACGGTTGTGATTCATCCGCTGACCGATGCGCGGCGCATTTTACCACTGGAGAAAAAAGGCGAGATCATCGAGGCGCACCCCGATTTCCAAATTGTCATCTCGTACAACCCGGGTTACCAATCGCTGATGAAAGATCTCAAGCAGTCGACCAAGCAGCGTTTCGGCGCCTTGGATTTCAACTATCCGGAACATGAGGTCGAGGCCGAGATCGTCACGCATGAAAGCGGCGTGGGCATGGACGTGGCGAAGAATCTGGTGCACATCGCCGAGCGCGCGCGCAACCTCAAAGGACACGGGCTCGACGAAGGCATTTCCACCCGCATGCTGATCTATGCCGGCAGTCTGATCGCCCAGGGCGTGGCACCGCTGGCGGCGTGTCGTGTCGCCCTGGTGCGGCCGATCACCGACGACCCCGACATGCGCGATGCGCTTGATGCGGCCGTGACCACCTACTTCTGATGGGCGGCATGAGTCTCGCATTATGGCTATTCACCTCGAAGAATTCCAGAATTTGCTCGACGAGCTGCCCGGCAGCGCGCAGGAACTGCTGCGCGCGTCCTGGAACGAGGCGGCGCGCGCCCTCACGCCGCGTGGCTTAGACAACTACCTCAAAGGCGCGGTCGCGTTGCATCACCTTGGCCGCGGGGAAGATCTTGTGGTCGGCTTCATCCAATCCATGCCCGAGCTGGCGCGCGGAGTGGGCGAGGAAGTGCTGCCCGACCTGGTCAACTTCCTCCTTGGCATGGCATCCAAGACTTCGGGCCATGTGCTTGCGCTGATCGTCGGCACCGCGCCGCTAGCGGCACAGCGCCTAGGCGATGCCAGCCTATTCGTTAGCTATCTGAAGGTGCTCGAGATCGTGCTGGCCCAGGCACCTCGCGGCCTGCGACCGATGCTAGAAAATCTGGACCGTCTGCTTACCCAGCTCACGCTGGGCGGCTTGCGGCGCTGGGTGCAGTGGGGCGCGCAGGCGTATCGCAGCGATTTAGATGGCCAGGTCGGGTACTTTTCTCTGCAAAGCGCCGATGCGCTGGCTGTGCTGCAGCAAGAGCGCAAGGGTACGCTGTTCGTCGACATTCAGCGTCGCTTGAATATCTATCAGCGTGCGATGTGGGGGCGAGATTTTTTCCTGCGCCCCACTTCCGGCGATTACGAAAGCCGTGAGGAGCTGAAGCCCTACATCGAGCATTACGTCATCCACATTGCCGATGCCTACGACAACTACAAGCCGCTGGGCCCCGATACGCCGACCGAGCAATGCGTGCCGGCGCTAGAGATCTACCGCGCCGCAGCCAACCATTGTGCTGCGCATCTGGTGTTCACCCAGCAGCCGCTGTCCATGCAGATGCTTCATCCAGCGCAAATGGCGGTGATCGAGGTATTCGAAGATGCGCGGGTCGAGGAGCTGTCAATCCAGCAGTTTCCGAACATGCGCGAGGCCTGGCTGGCGCTGCACCCGGTGTTCGACTACTCTCGCGAGCCGCAGAGCATCGGCGAACTGCTCGACCGCCTGGGCCGCGCCCTGCTTGAAGAGCAGAGCCGAGATCCGCATCCGTGGGTGCGCGAGGCCGTGGCGGCGTTTCGCGCGCAGACCGATCTTTCGACCAACCAGACGAGCTGGAATCTCGGTATAGACTTGTCGCACAAGCTGTTCGAGCTGCCGCTACCCGAGTTCAACAACCGTACCGACCACCGCTTGAGCGCGATCTACCGCGACGACAACCGGGCGGTATGGCAGCTCGAAGAGTACGACGAGGCACAGGCACTGGAAGCCACCTGGCAGACGCAGCAGCAGGTACGCAAAAAAGTCAACTTGATGGAAATGGTCAACGAGGTGGATAACGAGTTCGCCGGTGATGACGCGCAGGAAGTCTGGGAACTGCCGACCGAATATCTGTTCGACGACGGCGTCAGCATCAACGAACTCGAAGGCCGACCGCCGATTTCCGAGCCTTTCCATTATCCCGAGTGGGACTATAAGATCCAGCTCGAACGCCCGAACTGGGTCACCGTGCTCGAACGCCATCCGCCCGTGGGCGAACTCGCAGTCATCGAGAACATCATTATCGAAAATAAGCCGGTGATCTCACGGCTGAAATTCTTGATCGAATCGATGGTGCCGCAAGGCATGCAGCGCATCCGGCACGTCGAGGATGGTGACGATCTCGATATCAACGCCGCAGTGCGCGCGATGATCGACATCCGTATGGGCCAACAACCGGATCCGCGCATCATGATGCGGCACAAGCGCACGCTGCGCGAGCTTGCGGTGATGGTGCTGCTGGACATGTCCGAGTCGTCCAACGACAAAGTGCGCGGACGCGACTACACGATAATGGATCTCACCCGCGCGGCCACCGTGTTATTCGCCGACGCGCTCGATCGTATCGGCGACCCGTTTGCGATCCATGGCTTTTGCTCCGATGGACGGCACGACGTGCATTATCACCGTTTCAAGGATTTCGATCAGCCGTATGGTGACATCGCCAAGGCTCGCTTAGCCGGCATGAAGGGCCATCTTTCCACACGCATGGGCGCAGCACTGCGTCACGCCGGATATTACCTGGCGCAGCAGCCCAAATCCAAGCGGGTAATTTTTGTCATCACCGACGGCGAACCGGCCGACAACGACGTGCACGACCCGCAATATCTGCGCCATGATACCAAACATGCGGTCGAAGAACTCGCGCGCAAGGGCATCACGGTGTACGCGTTATCCCTCGATCCACATGCCGACCAATATGTGTCGCGTATTTTTGGAGCTAAGAACTTCACCGTCATTGATGAGGTCGAGCGCCTGCCGGAGAAATTGCCGATGCTCTACATGAGCCTCACACGTTAAGGGCGCCATACAATGAAAATTAGCTTGCGCACCTTCGTATTTCTCGACGCACTGCAACCGCAGCTCGCATCTTATCTCGCCACCTCGTCGCAAGGTTTTCTGCCGGTATCGGGCGATGCCTGCATGTGGATCGAAGTCGCTCCCGGCATGGCGGTCCATCACCTTTCGGATATCGCGCTGAAAAAGACCAATGTGCGCATGGGCGAGCAGGTGGTGGAGCGCGCGTTCGGATCGATGGAACTCCATTACCGCAATCAAAGCGAAGTGCTTGCCGCCGGGGATGCGGTCCTGCAGCAGCTTAACATTACGATGGAGTCGCGGCTGCGTTGCAAAACCGCCTGGAACGAGATCATCCGCGCCATCACCCCTGATCACGCCACGCTGATCAATCGTCAGCTGCGCAAGGGCTCGATGCTGTTACCGGGAAAGAGCATGTTCATCCTCGAAGTAGAGCCCGCCGGATACATCGTCTACGCCGCCAATGAAGCTGAAAAAGCCGCGCATGTTACGCTGGTGGATGTCAAACCCTTCGGCAGCTTCGGCCGACTGACCATGATGGGGTCTGAGGCTGAGGCCGAGGCAGCGCAGCATGCCGCAGTGGCGGCGATCGAGCAACTGAACCAGCGCGCTGCCGCCCATCCCTGAGTCGGCGCGACGCTACCGAACCACCTATACATCGCATTATGGAAATCGACTCAATCGCCAAGCGCCTGCTGTTTTGCACGGTGCGCGTGGACTCCGAACTCGAAGACGGCAGCGCTGGCTCGGGAACCGCGTTCATCATCACCCACAGTCATGCCAAGGGCACGACGCCGTTCATCGTCACCAATCGGCATCTGATCGAGGGAGTGCGCCGGGGCGGGCTGGTGTTCACGCAGGCGCGTGATGGCAAACCCGCGTTCGGCGAGCGTTTTCAACTCAACATCGACGACTTTCCGGCGGCCTGGTTCTTCCACCCCGATCCCGAGGTCGACCTGGCCATCGTGCCGCTGCGCCCATTAGAGCGTGCTGCGCGGGAGCTGGGCATAGAGCTGTACTACCACGCCATCGACAGCGCCAGCATTCCCGATGCCGCCGCCACGCGCGGCTTCGACGCACTTGAGGAAGTGCTGTTCGTCGGCTATCCTAGCGGCATGTGGGATGTGGTCAACCTGATGCCTATTTTGCGCAGGGGCACCACTGCCACGCCGCTGGAACTCAATTTCGAGGGCCAGAAACAATTTTTGATCGATGCTGCGGTGTACCCGGGATCGAGCGGCAGCCCGGTATTCGTGGTGCGCGACGATCCGTTGCGCCCGCGCGGAGACGGCGCACGCTCGATCTGGTTTGCAGGCGTCGTCGCCGCAGTGTTTTTCCGCGAAGAAGCCAACCAGATCATCCCCGGCCCGGTGCCGGCGCACAATACGGGGCAGTCGGTCGCTTCAGAGATGATCGACTTGGGCCTGGTGGTCAAGTCCGAGTCAGTGCGCGAAGTCATCGACGCTTTTGTGCAGCGCTGGCTCAGCTGATTAGAACTCGTTTCATCAAATAGCAGCGTGTGCAAAAGGTCTGGCTGGGATGCAGCGCTAGGTATCGTCGCGCTGCACAGCCGCATCACTGGAGCAAGCATGGAAAAGATTATCTATCCCGGATTAAGCCGGGATTCGCATGGCATCACTCAGCTTGGCCGCATCGTGCTCGATGCCCGCGTGTTCGGCTTCATCCCCGATGCCGAGGAATGCGCCGGCTGGAACTTGGGCCAAATGCAGATCCTGGTCGAGCGCGTGAACCGCGAGTGGGACAAGTACGGCAGCTTGCCGAGTAAGCTGCCCCCCGAGTTACGCGAGCGCCACACCCGATGCTATGCCGAGGCCATTGCCCGCGCCAAAGAGCGCGGCTGGGACGCGGAACTGGGCGAAGACGAATAGACCGGCGCAGTTTGTTCATAGCCGCGCAGGGCGTTCGCGATCCGTTCGAGATAGATCGTATTCCACAGCACGATGGCTGCCTGACTTAGGTGCAGGGTCAAATCAGCTTGTTCCCTGATCCACCCACACTCGACTCACTTCAAAGCGTGCCGCTATATCGCTTGGCCGTTTGAGTATACGATCCCTCAAATTTTGTGAATAAGCTCGCATCTGACTCTCCCCTAAAAAATAGGGAATTTATCAAATATACGTAAATATTTAAATTAAATACGCTCTAGCGTGATGTGGCGATACCAGCCCTGCCAGCGGCGCACCTCGTAATGATCAAGTCCGCACTCGCCTTTGGTGGCCTCAAAGCTAATCTCAATTTCCCAACGTCTGCCAGCGATATGCACCAAACGCTTGAGCTGAGTCTGCGAGCGCCTGGCATGCACCACATAACAGGCCAACTCCTGATGCTCATCCAGGCTGCGCCGCACCAGCAGATAGTGTCCGAAGCGACGTTCCTGCTGTGTCAATTGCAGCCGCCACAGCGGCGCCAGCGCCCAGTCGTACAGACGTTCGCCTTTAGCTCCA
>WBZO01003117.1_pt1 | contig 20065 bp, 14 predicted proteins | sample 5204261 | NCBI WGS metagenome assembly WBZO01 (sample SAMN12412400, study PRJNA552823) | activated sludge metagenome | isolation source: activated sludge from anammox sidestream of wastewater treatment plant... | place: USA: North Carolina | collected 2017-09
AACCGCCCGCGCCGCTCCCTCACCGACAGCGGCGGCTTTCGAGGCGTGTTCAACAGCCGCGACACCGCCCGGATCAAATGCTGGACTTCATTCGCGCTCTTCATGATGACAATGTCAGCGCCGGTGTTCCGCTCATTCAATCCAAGCGCCTCGACGAACCCGGATATCAATACGATCGGCAGATCCCGATGCGCCGCCCGGATCTTCGCAATCAGTTCGGCGCCGTCAATGTCGGGCATGCGGTAATCGGTCACGACCAGGTCGAACTGCCGGTCCTCAAACAGGGATAACGCCTCCTTCCCGGACAGCGCGCCCTCGGCGTGATAGCCGAGCTCTTCGAGCACCGCCTTGCGAGCGATCAATCCTCCTCGATTGTCATCGACAAGCAGGATCCGTCCCAATGTTTGAGTTGGTGTTTTGGCGCGACTAACCATGCCGGAGACCACGAGGAAGGTAACAAAGCCGCCGCGTCCATGTCAACGAAGTTGTATCGCGCTCATGTCGCGTGAGATTCATCTCTTGACTTCACGCAGACGATGTGGTCCGCCCACTCGATCCCTCGTCACTCCACCTCGCGAGGCGCGTTGTAACCCGCCTTCGCGATCACTTGGTACTTGATCGCTTTCCCCTTCTCATCGGTGATCTTCAGCGGCTCGTTGGTCTGCGGACTCACCAGGTCCACCTTGATCTTGCGATACTTGCCGTCGCGCGCCACATTCGTCGGCTGATAAGAGAGCGAATACGTGTTGCGAAGCGCCTCGGAGATCTGGCGGAAAATCCCGCCGTACTCTCCGAAAAAGCGCGGGAACCACGCCTGCCCGCCCGTCTCGCGCGCGAACGTGCGCAGTTGGTTGTCCGCCTGGAGAAAGTCCAGTCTCTGGATCGGTCCCATGTAACCGCGCGAATCGTACCACTCTCGCAGGGCCTGCAAAGTACCAAGCGCATAGATCGGTACTCCTGCCGTCTGCAGCTTGCGCCGCGTCTGATCGAAGGTGAGCTTCGAGAACGTGTCCATGCCGCTGCCGATGTATAAAATCGCCTTGCGTCCCTCGATGTCGCTCATGCGGTCGGCCACGTCGGTCAGCGCGTCGTATATGTTGGCCTCGGAGAATCCGGGAATGCGCAGCCGCTGCATCGCCTCATAGGTCTGTTGGCGGTTCGTGGTGAAGTCGGACAGGATCTCGCTGCGCAGGTCGAATGCCACGACGGCGACCGTGTCCTCCGGGATCAGCGTCTCCAGAAACCCATACGTCGCCGTCAGCGTCTCCTGCCATCCGTAGCTCCAGTACTGCTGGAACAGATTGCAGAACTCGATGACCATCGCGATCGTCATCGGAGCCTGGCCGGTGGAGTAGCCGGTGACTTTCTGCGGCACGCCGTCTTCCATGATGCGGAAGTTGCCCGCCGGGATGCCGGGAATGAACCGTCCCTTGTTGTCGAGCACCCCGACATCGACACTCACCGTCAACGCGTCGCTCCGGAACGTCGGCCCTTCGCTGGGACCCTCTTCCTTCGCCTTGCGCAGCTTCGACGGAATCTTCTCCTGCGCCGATGGCTCCGCCTTCTCTTCGCTCTTCGTCGCCTCGGGACGCCGCGGACGCGCGACCGGGTCGCCTGTTTCGCGTCTGGGGCCCGCCTGCCCCCAAATCAGGCCGCATCCGAGGATGAGCCCCACGAGAGCGGCCGCCGGAATCCTATGCTGCATCTTGGAAGTCCCCCTCACTCAAATCAGACTACAAATCAATGACGGTTGCCACCGCGCCGTAGTTGCGGCCCTAATGCGTCCAATCGCCCGGTCCCGATCCTCGCTTCCTCATGTACACCTCGAACTTCCTCCGGGCCCGGCGGAGCTTCCACTCCTTGTAATGGCCCTGGAGCGCGGCCAGCGTCCCGGGACCGCGCCTGCTCTTCCGCGCCGTCCTCGTGTCCCACCCGAACTTGATGTAGAGATAGCCCACCACCAGGCCGCCCAGGTGCGCGATGTGGCTCACGCGGCTGCCGGTGCTCCGCATTGTGCTGAGAAAGACGATCGCGCCCATCAGCATGACGTAATAGCGGGCCTTCATCGGAAACAGGAAGCTGAAGAAGACCGTCGCCTCGGGAAACAGCATCCCGAACGCCAGCAGCAGCGCATAGATCGCTCCCGAGGCCCCGATCGTCGGCACGTTCGCATTGCCGAAGATGTGGCTGAGGACGACGACGAACACGCCTGCGCCTACCCCGCACAGAATGTAGTACCGCAGAAATCGCTGCGCCCCCCACACGCTCTCGATCGTCGTGCCGAACATCCAGAGCGACAGCATGTTGAACAGAATGTGCTCGAGCCCGTACGGGTTATGGATGAAGAGATACGTCACGATCTGCCAGACTTTGAGTCCGCCGAGAAACTCTGCCGGCACGAGGCCGAACGCCTGGATCAGCGCCGCCGCCACCGATTCCGGCGCGAGCGCCATCAGCAGATAGATGGCCGTATTGGCGATCAGCAGCAGCTTGACCATGGGCGTCATCATGCCCATGGGCGGAGGGCCGGAGCGGGTCCTGTAGGCGGGAGTGCCCATGATGGTATTTCGTGCGGTCCTTTGTTTCACAATATCACTTAGCTTTTTGCCCTTCCCCTATCGCCGCTGCCCGGCCCGCGCGGTGACTGTTCCACTATGATTGACAGTGTCGAATCCGGCTTGGGCGGGCGTGCGCCTGCCTCGTCGGGAATCTTCGGGTGACCGCCATGACCAATCTCACCAGACGCAGTATTTCCTCCGCCGGCTTCACCGCCCTCGGCTATTCGCGAATCATGGGTGCGAATGACCGCGTCCGCATGGGCTTCATCGGACTCGGCAATCGCGGCGATCAGGTCCACGACGCATTCCTCGAGTGGGGCGACAGCCAGACCGTTGCCATCTGTGATCTCAGGGACGATTACCTGAACCTGGCCCACGGCAAGTCCCGCGGCGCCCCAGCCCGCTACAAGGACTACCGCGGGCTGCTCGACAACAAGGAAGTCGACGCCGTCGTCATCGCGACACCCGACCACTGGCATGCGCTCATGTTCATCGACGCCTGCAACGCGGGCAAGGACGTCTACGTCGAGAAGCCGCTATCGCTCACCGTCGTCGAGGGTCGGAAGATGGTCGAGGCCGCCGCGCGCACCGGCCGCGTCGCGCAGGTCGGGACGCAGCGGCGGTCCGCGAAAGTCATCCAGGAGGCCGTGGCCTATGTCCAGTCGGGCGAACTCGGGCAGGTCAGCGTGGCCCGCGGCTATGAGATCAGCAGCGAGTGGCCGGCCGGGATTGGCGCCCCGCCCAACCAGCCTCCGCCCGACCCGCAGGAGTGGGACCGCTGGCTCGGCCCGGCCCCCATGGTCCCCTACAATCCCAATCGCGCCTACTATCTGTTCCGCTACTTCTACAATTACTCCGGCGGGCAGATGACGAACATCGGGGTTCACCTGCTGGACACGATGCGCTGGTGCCTGAACCTCGAGTCGCCCAACAAGGTCACGGCGCTCGGCGGACGCTACGTCATCAAGGACAATCGCGAGATCCCGGACACGCTGGAGGCGCTGTGGGAGTATGACGGGCCAACCCTGATCGGTTTCATGCAAGTCAACGGCAACGGTTCGCCCGGCAACCTGCGCGGCGCGGAGATGGAACTCCGCGGCTCCAAGGGCACCATGTTCATCAGCCCGGACGGGTGGGAAGTGGTGCCGGAGCGGATCAATGAACTCGCGCGCGGCGTCAACAACCCGATCGATCGCGGCGTGCAACGCCGGCGCAACGTCCGCAAAACCGTGATTGAGCCCAAAACCGTCAAAGGCAGCGTTTGGGCCGATGCGCCGCACGCGCGGAACTTCCTCGATTGCGTCAAAAGTCGGGCTAGGTGCAACGCCGACGTTCTCACCGGCCACATCTCTACCTCCGCGACGCTGATCGCCAACATCGCCCTGCGGACCGAAAGCCTCCTGAAATGGGATTCGAAGGCGGAGCGCTTTACCAACAACCCCGGAGCCAACAAGCTCCTCCATTACGAATACCGCGCGCCGTACAAACTGCCCTGAACGAATCCGCCGCGAGAGCCCGAACGCGTTCGCGCCGAACCTGCTTCTCCCGTCCTGCTCCCGGCGGCGCGGCCCGGCCGCTCTATCCGGCGGCGTGCGCGAAGGCCAGCACGCTCGGCTTCACGAGCTGCTCCCAGTCCTCTGTGGACATCCGGATCACATCCCTGTGCGTTCCGGCGTTGAACCAGATCTGCTCCTCGGCCAGCAGCAGTCCATCCACCCAGACCGGCAGATCGAACAGCGTCCCGTTCCCGAACGGCGGCATCGCGCCTAGTTCGCAGAACGGGAAGAGCCTCTCCAGTTCGTGCTCGGTGGCCAGGCGGAGGTGATGCGTGCCGAACGCTGCGCGCAGTTCGTCCAGATCCACGATCCGGTCCCCCGGCAGCACCGCGATGGCGAATCCGTCCTCGCAGTGCACGACAACCGCTTTGGCGAAACAGCGCGGTGGAACATGCTCCGCCCGCGCGGTCTCCCGGGCCGTATATGTAAGAGGATGCCGGTCGTGCTGGTAGGCCAGGTCTCTCATTTCAAGTAGGGCGACGAGTTGATCGAGGGTCTTCATGCGAAGCTCCTTTTCATCTCTCAATTACACCCGCCGAGCCGAAAAGAAAAGGGGGGGCCGCCACGGGCCGCCGCGGTCGAGGGCCTCTGCGGGCGCGCCGCCCCGCCCTCACGCCATCACGATCTGCTCCCGCGCCGCGTCGAACAGCGCCACCTTGGTCTCCAGCAGCGACCTCATCGCCATGCACATCGGGATATGCACGTGATATCCCAACTCGAGGTCGAACCTCGGCTGCTGCCTCGTCCGCACGGCGTCCAGAAAATCCTGGATGTGGACCATCGTCGCATCCGGGATCAGTGGCTTCTCCCCCTTCGCCTCGGCGACCGCCTTCCCCCTGATCGTCGGCAGCACCTGCGACGGCTTGAACTCCACCGCCGGCGCCCGCGTTCCATACGGCACACGCGTCATCGGGTAGATCTCCAACGCGTCGCTCGTCAGCCGCGCCGTCCCCTCCGAACCCCGGATCACCTTCTCAACCGGAAAATGGTTGTTCACGAAACTCTCGAGCACCGCTACCGTGAACCCCTTCTCGTACTGAATCAACACATCCATCGTGTCCGGCACTGTCCGCTCATGATTCCAGTGGAACCGCCCGCCCGTCGCCACCACCCTCGCCGGAAACCCCGGCTCCAGCAGCTTGTATGCCGCGCACATCTCATGCACGCCGACATCGGTCAGCGGTCCGCCCGAATACTCCAGGAACAGCCGCCACTGGAACATCCGGATCACGCTGAACTCGCGCTTCGGCGCGTCCGCCTGAAACTTCGCCCAGTCCACCCCGGCCCCGTCCTTCGCGTTCGGGTCGTCGATCGTCATCATCGCCCGCTCGCCCGCGTCCGTGTTGCGGAAGTTCGGAATCTGAACGTGAACCGGCTTCCCGATCGCCCCGGCCTTCACCAGCTCCCGGCCCTTCACCCACACCGGATCGGCCAGGTACTGCGAGCCCACCTGCACGATCCTGTTCAGCTTCCGCGCCTCGTGCACCACCTCCTTGAGCAGCTCGAACTGCGCCCAGTGACACAGCGGCTTCTCCACATAGACGTCCTTGCCGGCCCGCAGCGCCTCGCGCAGGTTGTGCAGATGATGCCGGTCCGGCGTCGCGATCACCACCGCGTCCAGCCGCGCTTCGCGCAGCATATCGGCGGTATGCTTGAAGCCCTTCGCCTTGAACTTCACCTCCGCCCGCTCCAGCCGTGGCTGATAGATGTCGCATACCGCGGCGAGCTCCACCGGTTCGCCCTGCTCGGCGAGTTTCGTCACCGCCCCGGCCAGAAAGGTCCCGCGAAGCCCAACGCCCGCCACGCCCACCCGCAACCGCTTCGAGGCCGCCTGCCCGCGCAGCGGCGCCGCCGCCGCCGCCAGCGCGGCGCTGCCCAACAACGCGCGTCGTTCCATGTGTTCACTCCTTCGCCGAACCGGCTCGCCGCGCCGCTCCGGATCGCGCTTCGACCGCCCGATCTGCATGCCCGGCTCTCCGGCTCAGCCAGCCTAACGCAGATGCCCTTCCGCGGCAAGGCTGTCCAAACGGCTGTCCAAACGGCTGCGCACGGCTCCCGCTCCGGTCTCAAGCCTCTCCCTTCGCCGCCTGCCGGCTCTCCAGCGCGATCGCCCGCGGAAAAAGCCGATCGTCCTCCAGGCGGCTGTGCACGTCGAGATCGGCTTCCAGCTCCGCCAGCCGCGCTCTCACCGCCTGCTGCGCCGCGCTCGCGCCGGCCGGATCTGCGGCATCCCCGGCAAGCCGCCGGAGTTGCTCCAGCATGAGCCTGGCGGCTTGGTGCTCCTGTTCCATCATGCCGATAGGGTGCGCGATCGAGCCGAACGCCCGCTTCTGCGGCTTATCCCCGCGGGCCGCCGCGCTCTCCAGCTCCGCAATCATCGGAAACAGAACCTGCTCCTCCTTCTGCAGATGACTCTCGAGCTCGCTCCGAAACCGGCGGAAAATCCGCCGCAGCGACTGCCGGGGCTCGTCCGGCGCGGCGCCCGCGTCCCGGCTCCATGCGGCAATCCCGGCCTCCAGGCGCGGCAGCTCCACGCGCAGGAATGCGTGATGCCTGCCCACGATGTACTCCATCAATGCCGCCAGCGTCTCCGCGCTCGCGCCGGCCTCCCGCGGCTTGCCCGCCGCGTCCTCGTTCTGCATCTTTACCCCCCCTTTCTCCAGCCTTCGCCCCGCTCCATCCAGGATCCTCCATTTCGTGTAGTGCAAGCACTGGATGCCGGCCCCCCGGCCCCGCCAGGCAACCCAAACTGCTTTGCCCTTCAACGCTTTATCCGTCAATCATACAGGCTCTTCGAGCCTGCGTCCCGCTCCGGCTTGGAACCGCCCCCCGCCGCTCCGCGTCCCTCCTAATGTGGGTGAAATGATCAGCTATTTCACCTGCTGAAAGGATGCAAGAAAGATGAGACTATGGAAACATATAGTGACATCATCGATTGGAATAGCGCTCTTATTGCCGGCGGGCGCTTTCGCCGCGGCCGCCTCCTGCCCTGCCGGCGAGCCAACCGCTGAGTCATCTGCCTGGAACTTTGCCGGTGAAGCCGCCGGCCTCCTCGAGAAAGCCCAATCGGGCGCTGACCGCATCGCGAATCTCGCCGACAGGTTGAGGTACCTGCCAACCACGACGCGCCTCTCCCATGCCACCCGGTTGATGAACATCCGTAGAGAGATCAACGACCTCGGGAAGACCATGTGCCGGTTGCAGGCCATCGATCAGGCCGTTCTCCCCTGGCAGCGTCAGGCCATCGGCAGGACCCTGCCTGACCTGAAGCAAATGGCCGCCGATACCGAAAAAGCAATCCTGTTCCTGAATGAACACCCCGGCAATCTGTTCAATCCGGAGTACAGGAATTATGCTAGTGACCTGTACGAGGTCAGTAGCGGCATGTCAACAATGTTGCATGATTTTCAGGAGTATGCGCACGCAAAAGGAAATATCGAACGATTGGAACATTCGCTCGAATTAACCCAAACTTCCTAACCTGATTCGCTGGCCTTCAAACAGCCCGCCCGCTCCGGGCGCGCATCTCCGCTGGCGGGGGCGAGGCCCTCCCGGGCCGCCCCCCGTCACCGAAACCGCCGTCGCGTCTCCCTGCCCCACGATAAACCCTCTCGGCCTGCACCTGAACCACAACATCTAGTACCTACCCAAATCGACCCACGTAATCTCGGTGCGTACCCCCTTTACAGCAGCCTCTCATTCGTGTACATTCAAATCACCTCCCCCCCGAGCGGCCGCCGCTGGCCAGACCAAGCGGCGCGTCGAAACCCCAAACCCTCTGGCGCCTGAAAGGATAACGACGTTGCTCATCCTCAAACGCGTTGAACTCCAAGGTTTTAAGTCGTTCTGCGACCGCACCGAAATGCGCTTTCCCGGCCACGGCGTCGCCGCCGTCGTCGGCCCGAACGGCTGCGGTAAGTCCAATCTCAGTGACGCCATCAGTTGGGTCCTCGGGGAGCAGTCCGCTAAGTCCCTTCGTGGCAGCAGGATGGAAGATGTTATCTTCGCCGGAACCCGGGACCGCAAAGCGCTCGGCATGGCCCAGGTCACAATGACCCTCATCGACCCCACCGGCGCCGTCGTCGTCCCCAACACGAAGCCTGAAACCCCCAAACCGGCCGAGACCGCCGCCCAACCCGCCGAAAAGCCCAACGGCCACACCAACGGCCACTCGAACGGTCACACTGTAATCCCTTCCCAGGAAAGGGAGATCACCGTCACCCGCCGCCTCTACCGCTCGGGCGATTCCGACTATCTCATCAACGGCCGCGCCGCCCGCCTCCGCGACATCCAGGACATCTTCATGGGGACCGGACTCGGCCCCGAGTCCTACGCCATCATCGAACAGGGCCGCATCGGCCAGATCCTCTCCTCCAAGCCGCTCGATCGCCGCGCCGTCATCGAAGAAGCCGCCGGCATCTCCAAGTTCAAGACCAAGCGCCGCCTCGCCGAAGCCAAGCTCGAGGGAGCCAAACAGAACCTCACCCGCGTCTTCGACATCCTCGAAGAGGTCACCCGCCAGGTCAACTCCCTCAAACGCCAGGCCGGTAAAGCCAGGCGTTACGAAGAGCTCAAGACCGAACTGGATGCCTGGCTCCGTAACGCCCTCGCCGGACGCGACTTCCTCCTCCAGCGCGAAATCGCCTGCATCACCGTCTCCCTCGACGAAGCCGCCACCCGCCACCAGCGGCTCACTGACTCCGTCTCCCAGGGCGACCAGGCCCTCGCCGCTGCCCGCGAAACCTTCTATCGGCTCGAAAACGACCTTACCCACGCCCGCCAGAATCTCGCCGACATCAACCTCGAAGCCGAACGCACCCGCGGCCAGATCGAAGCCCAGAAACGCCAGATCGGCGCCATCGAGCAACGCCTCCAGGAAGGTGAAAGCGAAAGCGAAGCCCTCGCCACCCGCCTCGAAACCCTCAACACCGAGCACGCCCACCTCGCCGAGGCGCTGAAGTCGCTCGAACAGCAGTCCGTCGAGGCCCGCGAGCGCCTCCAGGCCCGCAGCGCCGACCGCGACGCCGCGCAGAACCAGCTCCGCGACCACGAGCGCACCCTCGAACACGCCCGCCAGGGCGCCGTCCGCCTCCTCTCCGAAACCTCCCAGCTCCGCAACCAGATCGCCCAGATCGACAGCTACCTCCAGTCCATCGATCGCGACGCCGCCCGCCTCCGCAACGAGGAGCAGGCCGCCCAGTCCGATCTCGCCCGCCTCGAAGCCGCCCGCGTCGAGTTCTCCGCGAAGCTCTCCGGACGCCAGCTCGAGCTCGAGTCCCTCCAGGACCGCCGCAAAGCCCTCGAATCCACCCTCCAGGAGCGCCGCAATTCGGCCGGCCAGACGCGCCGGGAGCTCGACGCCCTCCGCCAGGAGGTCTCGCGCCTCCGCGCCCGCCGCGATTCGCATGAGGAGATCCTCTCCCACCGCTCCTACACCACCGAGACCGTCAAACGCCTCTTCAGCGCCGTTGAGCAGAATCACGCCGAAGGCCTGAAACCCGCCGGCGTCCTTGCCGATTTTGTCGACCTCACCGATTCCCGTTTCGAGAAGGCCACCGAAGAGTTCCTCCATGAAGAACTCGAATACGTCGTCGTCAAACAGTGGACCGACGCCTCCAAAGGCCTCGACGTCCTCCACGCCAACTGCGACGGCCGCGTCACCTTCCTCGTCGAGCCCAACCTCAACGCCGATCCCTCCGCTGTCATCACTGAAACCCCGCCCGAGCCCCCCATCGGTCCCGAAACCGGCATCGCCGGCCGCCTCTCCGACGGCCTCCGCTTCACCAACGGCCTCACCAACGCCCCAGCCGCCCTCCTCCCCCGGCTCGCCCGCTGCTACCTCGCCGAAGATCGCGACTCCGCTGCGCGGCTTGCCCGCATGTACCCCGACCTCTTCTTCCTGCTCAGCGACGGCGTCTGCTACCACGGTCACGCCGTCTCCGCCGGCCGCAAGACCGGCTCCGGCCCGCTCGCCCTCAAGCGCGAACTGCGCGAACTCACCATCCTTCACGACCAGCGCCACGCCGCTTTCGCCGCCAGCCAGGCCCAGCTCGAAACCCTCGAAACCGAAATCCAAACCCTCTCCGAAGAGCTCGAACACCTCCGCGCCGACCAGCAGCGGCAGGAGAAGGAAACCCTGATCATCGATCAGGAAATGCGCAAACTCGCCGAAGAGACCCGCCGCTCCAACCAGCGCCTCTCCATCGCCAGCGTCGAACTCGACCGCATCGCCCGCGACTCCGCCGCCCAGCTCCAGCAGCGCGACCAGAAGCAGACTCTCCTCGAACAGACCGAGTCCGAACGCGCCGCTCAGGAAGCCGCCTACGAGCAGGGCAAAGCCGCCCTCGAAGGGCTCCGCCTGGCCCTCAATTCGCTCGCGGAAGAGCACTCCGTCGCCCGCGTCGAGCTCTCCACCCTCGACGAGCGCCGCCGCGGCTCCGAACACGCCCTCAACCGCCTCGACCAGCAGCTCCGCGAGCTCTCCAACCGCCGCGCCAGCCTCGCCGCCGAACTCGAGCGCCTCGCCCTCCAGCGCAACCGGCTGCTCGAAAACAACCTCGAACTCGACCAGAAGGCTGCTTCCCTCGCCGATGAAGCCGCCCGCTTCACCGCCACCGTCGCCGCCCTCGCCGCCAGCGAAACCGAACTCAAGGACAACCTCACCCTCGCCGAAGAGGAGCTCAAAGCCCTCCGCCAGCAGGTTGCCGAAGCCCAGGACGCCCGCGCCCAGATCGAGCTCGACCTGGTCCGCCGCCAGTCCGACCTCAAGTACCTCGACGAAACCTGCCGCAAGGATCTCGGCATCGGCCTCGCCGAACTCAATCCGCCCCCCGCGCAGCCGGTCGCCCTCGCTGCCGGCTGGCTCGCCCTCCCCGACGGCTCGCTCCACTCCCTCGCCGGCGCCACCATCCTGCCCGACCGCTCCATCTCCCTCGCCTCCGGCGAACTCGTCCCCCCGCCAAACCCCGCCGCGGCCAGCCCCGAGCCCGACGAGTTCTCCGTCGCCGGCGCCGAAGAGAAAGTCGCCGAACTCCGCCGCCGCATCGAAGCCCTCGGCGCCGTCAATCCCGAAGCCTGGAACGAGTACCAGGAGGCGCAGCACCGCTACGACTTCCTCAACACCCAGCGCACCGACCTGCTCGACTCCATCCGCGACACCGAAAAGGCCATCCACGATATCGATGCCGAATCCCGCAAGCGCTTCGTCGAAGCCTTTCACGTCATCAACGGCCACTTCCAGGAGATGTTCCGCGTCCTGTTCGGCGGCGGCACCGGCGAGATGCGCCTCACCGGCGAGGGCGACGCCCTCGACCAGGGCATCGAAATCGTCGCCCAGCCCCCAGGCAAGCGCCTCCAGAACGTCCTGCTTCTCTCCGGCGGCGAGAAGGCGCTCACCGCCATCGCCCTCCTCATGTCCATCTTCAAGTTTCAGCCCAGTCCCTTCTGCGTCCTCGACGAGGTCGACGCCCCGCTCGACGAGGCCAACGTCGGCCGCCTCGCCAACCTGCTCAAGGACATGGCCGGCGAAACCCAGTTCATCGTCATCACCCACGCCAAGAAAACCATGGAGTCCGCCGAAATGCTCTACGGCGTCACCATGCAGGAACAGGGCGTCTCGAAATTGGTGAGCGTCAAACTTCAGGCGCCCGCCCCTCCCCCGCCGCAGCAGCCGCTGCAGACCGCCGCGAGGGCATAGCTTCCTATGCCCTCCCCGGCGCTCATCGGCATCGCCGGACCGTCTTGCTCGGGCAAGACCGAGCGCGCTCGCGCCCTGGCTGCCCGCCTTGGCTGCCCGATGCTCAACCTCGACCTCTACTACTACGACCTCTCCCACCTGCCAGCCGAACAACGCGCCAGAACCAACTTCGACGAGCCCGCCATCCTCGAGTTCCCCCTCATCCTCGAACACGCCAGGGCTCTCCAGCGCGGCGAGACCATCCTCGCTCCCCGCTACGACTTCTCCACCCACACCCGGCCGCCCGGCGGCATCGAAGTTCGCCCCGCCGCCTTCGTCGTCCTCGAAGGCCTCTTCGCCCTCCATTGGGCCGAACTCCGCGAACTCTACACCCTCTCCGTCTACGTCGATACCCCCGATGAGGTCTGCTTCCGCCGCCGCTTCCACCGCGACCAGATCGAACGCGGCCGCTCCCCGGAGTCCATCCGCGAGCAGTACGATCATTGGGTGCGCCCCATGGCCCGGAAATGGATCCTTCCCACCCGCGAATTTGCCAGCCTCACCGTCTCCGGAACCAGTGACATCCTTGCGGCCATCGAGCAAATCAACAGCCGGATCATGGCGGCGCTATGAGTTCGACCAAACCGCTCAAATGCCCCGGCTGCGCCGCCTCGCTCGAGTACGACCCGCAAGCCGCCAGCCTCAAGTGCCCCTACTGCGGAACCCTCCTCGCCGTCGAGAACGACCCCGAGGCCGAACCTGTCGTCGAAGTCGACTACGAGCAAGCCCGCCGCCGCGTCTCGGACAAGGCATCTGAAGGCACGAGCCTCCTCTCGGACAAAGCCGTCCAGGTCGAGTGCGCCACCTGCGGCGCCGCGGTCGTCTTCGAGCCGCCCGATGTCGCTGGACAGTGTCCCTTCTGCACCACCAAAATCGTCGTCCAGCCCCACACGCCGGACCCGCTCATCACCCCGCAGGGCCTGCTCCCCTTCGCGGTCCCGAAACAGAACGCCATCCGGAGCCTGCGCTCATGGCTCTCCTCCCGCTGGTTCGCCCCCAACGACCTCAAGCGCGTCGCCAACCCCGACCGCCTCGAAGGCATCTATCTCCCCTTCTGGACCTACGACGCCCAGGCCCGCACCAGCTACACCGGCGCGCGCGGCGAACACTACTGGGTTCAGGAATCCTACACCGAAATGGTCAACGGCCGCCCGCAGCAGCGCGTCCGCAACGTCCGCAAGACCCGCTGGTACCCGGCCTCCGGCGAAGTCGACGACAGCTTCGACGACATCCTCGTCCCCGCCTCCAAGGCCATCGCCACCCAACGTCTCGACGACCTCGACCCCTGGGGACTCGACAAGCTGGAGCCCTACAACCCCTCCTACCTCGCCGGCTTCAAAGCTCAGCGCTATCAGGTCGACCTCGAAGCTGGATTCGGCATCGCCCGCGAACGGATGGAACCCGCCATCCGCGCTTCCATCCGCTCGGACATTGGAGGTGATGAGCAGCAGATCCACTCGATGAACGTCGCCATCGGCGGCGCCACCTTCAAACACCTCCTTCTGCCTGTCTGGCTCGGCGCCTACAGGTTCAACCAGAAGCTCTACCAGATCGCCGTCAACGCCCGCACCGGTGAAGTCTCCGGCGAGCGTCCCTACAGCGCCGCCAAAATCGCCGCCCTCGTCCTGCTGGTCCTGCTGGCCATCGCCGTTCTCGCCATCCTCGGACGCGACTGACCCGGACGGCCGTGACCGCCGGCGCGCCCGCCATAATTGTCTGCCAATTCCTCCGCCCGAACTCGCTTCATCCGGACAGGAGGGGCGAACACGCCCCGGCCTCCAAAGGAGATTTTCATGCTTTCGAGAACGCTACCCACGATTGCTCTCGCCATCTTCGGACTTCCGGCCACGGCCCAATCCTTCGCCCCGCCCCCTGTGCCGGACACGATCAAAGTTCCGGAAGGGAATGTCGCCTTCCTCAAGGCGCTGGCCGCGGGCACGCAGAACTACGTCTGCCTGCCCTCCGCCTCCGGCCTGGTCTGGAAGTTCCAGGCGCCGCAGGCCACCCTCTACGTCGCCGTTAAATGGCTCAACCGCGAGTTCCGGCAGCAGATCGCCACCCACTACCTCAGCCCCAATCCGTCGGAAAACGGCGCGCCGCGGGCCACATGGCGGCACTCGCTCGACAGCAGTGCGGTTTGGGCCGTGAAAACCGCTGAGTCCGGCGATCCGCAGTACGTCGCGCCGGGCGCGATTCCGTGGCTGCTGTTGCAGACCGTCGGAGCCGAACAGGGCCCCGGCGGCGGCGCCGCCCTCGCCGGCACAACCTACATCCAGCGCGTGAACACCAGCGGCGGCGCCATGCCCGCGGGCGCCTGCGGCGAGGCGGGCGCCATCTGGTTCGTGCCCTATACGGCCGACTACGTCTTCTATCGCGCCGCGCACCCAAGATAAGGCGGCGTCCCGACGCGAACAGATAGGCGTCCCGCGCCTCCGCCGCCCGGCGACTCCGCCGGAACCCCGGCGCCCCCGGGCCGCCCCCTCCGGCGGCCGGCCCGATCGGCGCGCGGGTGTTGGAGAATGGATCGAGGACGCTGCGGTTCGGCTTGCAGCCCCCGTGGTGATCGAATCTATGTTCAACCGGAGAAGACTGCTCGCTCGCGGTCCGGTTGCCGCTGCCGCGGTGGCGCGGACGCCGCTCCTGGCCCAGGACGTCGGCATGGGCGCGCGGAAGGGGCCGTCCGGACGGCTCGAGGCGCCCTACAGCATGCAGATCGAAACGCCTCACGTGAAATGGGCTCGTCCCCTGCAGGGCGGTCCCATCCGGCTGTTGGCCGTGCCAAGCGTGAGCGAGGGCCGTACCGTCATCGAGCTCGCGCAGCGGCTCTCCCTCGAGTTGACAACGGTGAGCATCGATCCCGCCTGGGATGTCAACAAGTGGACGATGTGCTTTGGCCGCGATTACGGCGCCCGCGCCGAGCGTGGCGATCTCAAGCTCATCTACTCCTATCTCGAAGAGGAACTCACCGGCGGCAAGCGCTTCGACGCGATTCTGCTGCCGCTCAATCACGGTTGGAATCAGTTGACCAGGGCTTCGCGCGACGCGCTCCTCAGCCGCGTCGAAGCCGGCTGCGGGCTGGTGCTGATCCGGCCGTTCTCCTGCCCCTTCTCCCCCCTGCAGCCGCTCTCTCCGCCTCCCGATGGACTCGATGAGCTCGAGGAGCCCAGAGACGCGGGCGCGACCGAGAAGTCGCCTTGGCGGCGCCGCGGCGATCACTACATCACCCGCGCGATTCCGGTCGAGTCTTTTCCCTTCCAGTTCATCGAGCATCACCCCGCCAGGCTGAGACCCGGCTCCACGGCGCTGATCGAAGCCGAATCGGGCGCTCCGGTCTTGGCGCTCGGCGCCGTGGGGCAGGGAAGGGTGCTCGCGTTCGGCTACCGCGGCATTGGCGTGAGCTGGCATATGCCGATCGAGGCGCGACACCACGCCGTCGACGTCTATTGGGAGTACTATTATGCGCTGCTCTGCCGGGCGTTGATCTTCGCCGCCAGACGCGAGCCCGGCGCCGCGCCCGAGTTCAGCCGGGGCGAGTGGAGCGTTCGCGATCTCTCGGCTCGCGTGCGGCAGTCGGGCCGGGGTCAACCGCCCGGGAGCTGGAATCTCGAGCCCGGACGCTACTTCCTCGAGCGCCGCGCCCCCACCGACTGGCACATCGCCCCCATCGACATCCCGCAGCCCGATCAGATCGAAAAACTCACGGTCGCCCCCGCTGTGATCGGAGCCGGTGACGCCGTTGAAGTCACGTTCCAATCCGCCAGGCCGGCTGTCGTCGAGCTCATCGACGGCTTGGGGCGCCTGATCGCGCGTGGCAGCGGATCCTGTCGCGTGACGCTCCAGGCCGGCCGCCCGCTCGTGCATTCGGGCGTCGTCAGGGCGGCCGTCGGCTCGGCCCTGGCAGTGGCGCCCGTGCGATTCCGGGCTGCATCCCGCGAATGGACCGACTACGAGATCATGCTGCCGTGGGCCGGTCCGCGCAGCTATCAGCCCTGGATCCCCGCTCTCGACCGCCAGTTCAGGCGGATCGGCGTGACTACGCTGGCCACCCCGGAACGCAATTTCCGCTTCATGGTCAGCGCCCATCTGAACGCCTTCGGCATCTACTGGTACCGGCGCGACAACTACCTCAAGCGCAAGCAGCTCTACGCGCAGACCCGCGACCGCAAGTACCTCACTCGTGAAGTCACTCTCCAGTCGCCGGAGTTCGAAGCCAGCGTCCGCAAGCAGCTCGGCGGCCGCGCTCGGGAGATGGCGGCGTTGCGGCCCTTCGCTTACTACCTCGCCGACGAGTCGTCTCTCACCTGCTACACCGATCCCTTCGACGTCGATTGGGCGCCGGAGGCGATCGCCGGCCTCCGGCAGTGGCTCAAGCTGGAGTACGGCTCCCTGGAGCGGCTCAACGCCTCGTGGAGCACATCGTTCGACTCCTGGGACGCTGTGACCCCGATGACTACCGGCGAAGCGCAGCAACACGGCAACTTCGCGCCCTGGGCCGACCATCGCCTATACATGGAGCGGGAGTTCGTGCGCGCCTTCGCCCGCGCGCGCAACTGGTTGAAGGAGCTGGATCCGGAGGCGCGGCCGTCCATCTCGGGCACGCAGGTGCCCACCGCCCACAACGGCTGCGACTGGTATTCGATCGACCGTGAGCTCGAGTACATCCAGCCATACTCTGGCGGCAGCCAGGACGCCATGCATCACCTCTTCAACCCGAAGCTCCGCCTCACCGGCTTCACCGGCTATGGGAGCATCGGCGACGAGGCCGGCTATCAGCAGTGGCAGCGCCTTTTCTACGGCCACTGCGGCGCTTCGATCTTCTGGCACTATACGCTGCTCAACCCCGATCTCACCTTCAGCCCGCAGGGCAGCGCGCTCGCCCGGACGTTCGGGAAACTGCAGTCCGGCATCGCGCGCGTCTTCATGCATTCGCCCGTCGTCGAAGACGGCGTGGCGATTCACTTCTCGATGGCGAGCATCCGCGGAGCGTGGATCACCGATGGCGTCATCCGGGCCGAAATGGGCAATGTCAACGGCAGCTCGAAAAACTTCGCGGAGCTCGCCCGGCGGCGCGACGCATGGGTGCGCGAACTGGAAAGACAGGGAGTGCAGTTCCGCTTCCTGGCCACGCAGCAGATCGAGGCGGGTGAACTCGACAACTGCAAAGTGCTCATCCTGCCCTATTCCATCGCGCTGTCCGACGCCGAGATTGCCGCCATCGAACGGTTCATGCAGCGCGGCGGCCGCCTCTTCGCCGACGAACAGGCGGGCCGCATGGATGAGCGCTGCCGCTGGAGACGGCAGCCGCTCTGGCCCGCGTTGGAACGCAAGGGCCCCGGCGATGTCGGCATCGCTCCGGCGCTGCGGGTCGAGGGCGCGTATCTGCGCACGGTCCGCCGGTTCGGCGCGTCGACGCTGTTCGGCCTCCTGCCGCGGGAGGCGCGCTCCGTTTCGCTGCCCAGCCTTCACGGCGTCGCCTACGACCTGCTGCGCGGCCGCATCGCTCCGGCTTCCCTCGAAACCGGCCCTGACGCGCCCGCGCTGCTGCTCGTGCGGCCGTCGCGGATCGCCCGGCTCGAGCTGCCCCCATCGGAGCCGGGCGCTCCCATCGGCGTGCGGCTGCTCGACGAGCGCGGCGACGGAGTCGACCGCTCGGTGGTCCGGATCGAACTTCTCGATCCGCGCGGCAACCCCGCGCCTCACTACGCGACGAACGTGTTGATTGAAAACGGCGCCGGCCGGGCTGAGATCCCGTTCGCCTTGAACGATCCGGACCTGTGGACCCTCCAGGCGCGCGACGTGATCAGCGGCTTGACGGCCGAACGGCAATACCGGCTTCGCTGAATCAGGCCGTCCGGCGAAGCGCGGCCGGAGCCCCGCTCTCGGTGCGGAGCGTCTCCGCCCGCTCGCGCCGGGGCCGGCGAACCGGGCAGCCCCTGCCGCCGCCCCTACAGCGCCGCCAGCACCTCCTTCATCAGATAGCGCGATCCCTCTACTCCATCCCAGGGGCCGTCCTCGTACTCCAGCGCGTACTTGCCCTTGAAACCGGAATCCTCCATGATCCGGACGCAGCGCGCGAGATCGACCTCCTTCCAGCGGTTCCAGTATTTCGCGTGCACGGTTGTGTGCGTGTAGGGCGCCAGCGCCTTCAGCCCGTGGTAAAGCATGTAATCGTGCTCCCAGTTGCAGAAGTCGGGCGACGCCTCGCAGAAGGGATGCTTGACCTCGTCCAGGATGATCCGCACGTGAATCGGGTTGGCGCTCAGCCCCCAGTGGTTCTCAATGGTGATCTTGACGCCGGCCTTGCCGCCATGGTCGGCCAGCTCCTTGAAGGACTCCACCGCGTTCCTGATGAGGACGACGATCTCCTCGTTGCGCGGGTAGTCCTTCGTGGCCACCGCGTTGGGCGCGATGCGGGGGCCGCCTGTGTTCACGCGCATGCTCTTGGCGCCGATGATCTTGCCCCCGTCGAGCCACTTCTTCGCGATGGCGACCCCTGCCTTGCGCTTCTCCGCATCCGGATCGCAAAGATCGCGCGGCGCATTGTTGGAGATGTGGTGCACGTGCGTGCCGGTCGCGGCGCACTTGGCCGCCAGCTTCTCGAGCCAGGCCACGGCGGAGGGCAGCGCGGGGTCGAATTCGCGCATCGTGCGGGTCGCGCCGCCGAAACTCATCTGCGTCGCCGAGAACATCGAATCGTCCGCCATGTCGCCGAAAAGACCGGAGAAGATGTCCATGTGCCGGACGCCGTTGAACGTGTCGATGGTGAATTGCGGGAAGGCCAGCATCGTAATCTCGCCGTACTTCTTGCGCATCTCCTCGACCTGCGGGCTGATCGGCCTGCCCGTCTGCCGCGACTTGAACAGCATGCGCAGCGGCCAGGTGTTGGACGCCAGCCGGTCCAGCTTCTTCCGATCCGCGGCCGGCGCGGCGCCCATTGCGGGAACGGCGGCCATGCAGGCCCCGAAAAAACCTCTTCGATCAGTCATTGCAAGCAACCTCACTCGTCCCATTATGACGGTTCACCCTCGGCGCCCGGGCGCTGATCCTGGGGCTTCGGCGGCGCGCGCCTCCCCCCGCGCATCCGGGTCTCTCAGCCTGAACCCATGAGATCCCGGACTCCATCGGCGAGCATCCAGGCCGCCATCGCAAACAGCAGCAGGCCGAGCAGCCGCATGATCACGGCGTGCCCGCGCCCTGCCAGCGCGCTTCTCGAGCGGCCGATGAGAAGCGCCAGCAGCGCCTTCGATCCGACCAGGCTGAAATAAAAGCCGCCGAGGAAGGCGAACGCGGCGCCGTCCGGCCGCTGCAGCCCTCGCAGGACCATCGGCGCGCCGACGGCCGCCCAGAACAGGTAGACATGCGGGTTCAGCAGGTTCACCGCGACTGCCTTGGCCAGCGTACCCTGCGCGCCGCCCCCGCCCGCCAGGTCCAGGCCGGGGACTCGAAACGTCTCGTAGCCGAGATACGCGACGAAAACGCCGCCGCCGGCCTCGATCCACCCGAGAACCGGCCCGGGACTCGAGATCCTCGCCAGGACAAACAGGCACAGCAGCACCACCGGCACGTCTGAGAGGATCGGCGCAAACGCGGCCTTGACGCCTTCCCTGACGCCGTGCGTCAGCGTCTGCGCGATCACCACCGCCAGCAGAGGTCCCGGCGAGAGTCCCGCGGCCAGACCGAGCGACAGGCCGGACACCAGAAACGGCAGCACGTCACGGCCGCCCGGCAATCTCGCTCCGGCTGAGCGCCCGGCCCCAGACTGCCATCTCGTCCAGCTTCCCCTCGAAGCTCGATTCGCCCGCCGCGTTGCCCCCAAAGTACAACCCCGCTTCCGGCGCGGCGGCCGGCGCGGCCAGCTCCACCTCCGGCTTTCCGTCGAGTAGGACACTCAGCTTGGCGCCGTCCCGCACCAGCGAGATCCGCCGCCATTGGCGCATCGGAATCTCCGTGCTTCCCGCCGCAGCCGCGTCTCCGGCGGAAAGCACCAGCCTGCCCTGCGCGCCCGACCTGCCCCCGATGCGCAGCGCATCCGGGCCGCGCGAGAACAGCACGCCGGCCACCGCGCGCGCATCCGCCGGCATCCCGCTCCAGAACCAGAACTCGACGCTGTACACGGGCCCGAGTCGGGGCAGGGATGCCTTCAACCAGCCGCCCGCGAAATGCGGCGCCCGGTTCACCCCGGCGCCCGAAAACGCCTCTCCCGCGGGGCCCTCCAG
>WBZO01003118.1_pt1 | contig 20062 bp, 16 predicted proteins | sample 5204261 | NCBI WGS metagenome assembly WBZO01 (sample SAMN12412400, study PRJNA552823) | activated sludge metagenome | isolation source: activated sludge from anammox sidestream of wastewater treatment plant... | place: USA: North Carolina | collected 2017-09
GTATCTGCCCGTCTGCCGCTATGATCAGCGGTATTCGTCCTGGAAATCGCCTGGTCGGATATATTCCGAGGCCGGAGCAGATTCCATGAGCACCCGCCAGCGAATTCTACTGGTCGATAACGAACCAGCCATCGCCGAGATGCTGGGCTTCCTGCTGCACGAGCACGGCTACCGCTGCCTGTATGCGCCGGACGGCTCCACCGCCCTGGCCCTCGCGCAGCGGCGCCGACCCCACCTGATCCTGATGGAAGCGGCGCTGCCGGACATCGACGGGCTGGAAGTCTGCACGCGCCTGCGCCGGCGGCCAGAGACCGCGGATATCCCGATCGTGATACTGACCCGTTACGCCGAGCACGCGAATCTGCTGACGGCCCTGGAAGCCGGCGCGGACGACTTCATCGCCAAGCCGTTTGACCCGGTTGAGCTACTCCTGCGGGTGCGCAACGCGCTGCTGCGAACGGCGCGCAGCGACCGGTAAGATGCCGCCGAATCGCGCCTGGCAGGGCTAAATCCACTCTTGACCCTGCCATATCAGCATGGTAAACTTTCCCCCGTTCAGACACCAGCCCCCATCGTCTAGAGGACCAGGACGTGGCCCTTTCAAGGCTAAGACAGGAGTTCGAATCTCCTTGGGGGCAACCCACTACCCACCCTGAGAACGGCGGTGGGTATTTTGTTTCTCGCTTGTATGCGGGTATTCGCCCCTGCCCCTTCAACCACAGGACCCCAACCCAACACGAACGAAACGCCGCCATCAGGCGGCGCTAGGCCAATGGGGAACTTCTACATCAACTTGCATGTGGCTATGGCATTTCTGCCCGGCGTGTGCATCAAATTTTGACACAACACTCTGATACACCATGAATTTTCTAAATCAATTGAAGCCTCAACAGCTTCGAGACACGTCTGTCCAGGCAGCTTCTATAGTAGCCAGATATGCCATAATGTTGCATTATATAAATACGTTAAGCTGTGGTGACAACACAACAAAGTAGTGTGGCTGGAAGTGAATCGACCCACGAACCAAATCAAGTCCAGACAACGCGTCGCCGACCACGGGGAAGTCTTTACCCCAGCGTGGATGGTCGAGGCGATGCTCGATCTGGTGAAGGACGAGACTGAGCGGATCGACTCCCGCTTCCTGGAACCGGCGTGCGGGAGCGGGAACTTCCTTGTCCGTGTCCTGCAGCGGAAGCTCGCTGCTGTCGAACTCAAATTTGGGAAATCCGACTTTGAAAAGCGTCACTACGCCCTTCTCGCGCTGATGTGCTGCTACGGAATCGAGCTATTGGAGGACAACGTCGCCGAGTGCCGGGCGAATCTGCTGGAGATCCTCGCCGACACTCTGAAGATCGAGGAGGCGGACGATCTCTATCGAGCTGCATCCTACGTGCTGTCGCAGAACATTGTCCACGGCGATGCCCTGAAGATGCGCACCAGCGATGACCAGCCGATCACCTTTGCCGAATGGGGTTACCTGGGCAAGGGCAAGTTCCAGCGGCGCGACTTTCGCCTCGGCGATCTCGCGCAGTCGTCCGCCTGGAGCGCGGAGGGCACGCTCTGGGCGAATAGTAGTAAGGACGCAGTTTTCGCGCCGACCAAAACCTACCCGCCGATGACCATGAGCGAGCTGGGCGCTGCCATGCCCGGTGACACACCGAAGGAGACCCCATGAGCGCTCAAGTCCCCTTTGCGCTGCGCGGTCGCAACCCGGATGTGCTGACGTGCATCGCGAACCTGTCCAACGATGAGGTTTTCACGCCGCCGGAGTTTGCCAACCGCATGCTGGACACGCTGGCCGAAGCCTGGGCGGCGGCCAACGGCGGCGCGAATATCTGGGCGGACCCGACCGTGCGCTTCCTCGATCCATGCACCAAGTCAGGCGTTTTCCTGCGCGAGATCACCTCTCGTCTCGTGAAGGGGTTGGAGGCGGAAATCCCGGACCTTGAGGAGCGCGTGGATCACATCCTGACCCAGCAGGTGTTCGGTATCGGGATTACCTATCTCACGAGTCTACTGGCGCGGCGAAGCCTGTACTGCTCTAAACACGCCAACGGCAAGTATTCCATTGCAAAGTCATTTGCCAGTGAAGATGGGAATATCTGGTTCCAGCGCACAGAGCATACATGGGTTGGCAAAAACTGTAAGTACTGTAGCTCCAACAAGAGCACCTTTGATCGCGGGGAAGATCTCGAAACTCACGCTTATGCATTCATCCACACTGACGACATTAAAACTCGGCTGGTCGAGATATTTGGAGGCAATATGCAGTTCGATGTCATCATCGGCAATCCACCCTACCAACTGGACGATGGCGGCTTTGGTGCGAGCGCGATTCCCATTTATAACAGATTTGTGGAGCAAGCGAAGGCACTTGAGCCGCGCTTCTTGATGATGGTTATTCCGTCTCGCTGGCTCTTTGGTGGGCGTGGCCTCGACGATTTCCGGAAGGCCATGCTTACCGACAATCGCATAAGAAAGCTTGTTGACTACCCGGACAGTCGACAGGTTTTTCCAAGCGTAGATGTTGCAGGAGGCATTTGCTACTTCCTTTGGGATAGAGACAACCCTGGTGATTGTCAAGTTGTTGAATTTGATCACGGGCTGACATCCTCAGAGTCAGTACGTCCGCTTCTGGAAGAGGGTGCCGAAGTATTTATTCGGAGCCATCGCGCACTTGCTATCCTGCGTAAAGTGATGGCATTGGAAACGAAATCAAACTCTCTATCGCTCCCTGAAACAAAGCGCTTCGATACTCAGGTCAGTTCGCAGAAGCCATTTGGATTGCGGACCTTCTTTCGAGGATCGGATAAGCGATCGTCGGAGAAGGATGTGCTGGTTCTCCAAAGTGGGGGACAGGCTTGGATATCTAGGTCTGAAGTAACTGTCGGCGAGGATCTTATTGATAAATGGAAGGTTTTCACCTCCAAATCGTCGTCGGAGCACGCTGGTCAGGTTGATAAGAATGGACAGCGGCGTGTACTCTCTTTGTCAGGTGTCATCCCACCCGGGTCGGTAGTGACGGAGACTTACATACTGCTCGGCTCTTACGATACTGAGAAGGAAGCACGTAACTGCTTTTCTTATGTCGTCACGAGATTCTTCCGGTTTCTTGTTGCTACACGATCATCCGCGCAGGACCTCGCGCGCTCGGCCTACTCATTCGTGCCACTGCAAGACTTCTCAAAGGCTTGGACTGACGAGGATCTATACGCGAAATATGGTCTTACCGAAGATGAGATCGCTTACATTGAGAAGTTGATTCGACCAATGAGCGCTGACGATGACTAGTCCCACCATCGGGGAAATCCTCGCCCCTAAGCCAACTGCCCAACCGCGCATCTACGCCTACACAATTGACGACGCCGCGCACCAGGGTCTCCTCAAAGTGGGCCAGTCCACCCGCGACGTCAAGCAGCGCATCGCCGAGCAGCTCAGGACAGCCGCCATCAAGAATTACCGGATCGAGATTGACGAGTCCGCCGTGCGCGACGACGGCACTATCTTCAGTGATTACGAAGTGCGCGCCGCTCTGGAGAAGAAGGGCTTCGAGCGCGTCGAACTGGAGTGGGTGCGCTGCTCGACCGAGGACGTGAGGACCGTCCTCACCGAACTGCGCACGGGCCAGCGCTTCACCGGCACGCATCACCAGGACTTTCCGCTGCGTCAGGAGCAAGCCGAGGCGGTGGACAAAACACACGCCTACTTCCATTCCATCTGGAAGGAGGATATGCACGCCGTCCCGCGTTTCCTTTGGAACGCGAAGATGCGCTTCGGCAAGACCTTCACCACGTACCAGCTCGCCAAGAAGTTGGGCGCCAAACGTGTGCTGGTGGTGACTTTCAAGCCCGCCGTCGAGGATGCGTGGCAGACTGATCTCGAGAGTCATGTGGACTTTGACGGCTGGCAGTATTTATCCAGGGCTTCGGGCAGTGATCCAACGCAGATTTCCCGCAGAAAGCCACTCGTGTATTTCGGCTCCTTTCAGGACTTGCTCGGCAAGGACACAGCGGGGAATATCAAGGCGAAGAACGAATGGCTCCACACGATAAATTGGGATCTCGTCGTCTTCGACGAATATCACTTCGGCGCATGGCGGGACACCGCGAAGGAGCTGTTCGAGGGCGAGGAAGATACGAAGGAAGAAAAACTCGAATATGGTCGCGGGCTGCGTGATATCAACGAAGACCTCAGCGAACTATCCACCGAGTTCTTGCCGATTACGACCAAAGCCTATCTCTACCTTTCAGGTACCCCCTTCAGGGCGCTGGCCACGGGCGAGTTCATCGAAGAGCAGATCTTCAACTGGACGTATACCGACGAGCAGCGCGCTAAGGAAGACTATGCGGCGAGGAAGCCGGGTGAATGGAACCCCTATGGCGCGCTGCCGCAGCTTCGCCTGCTGACTTACCAGATGCCGGACGAGTTGCTGGCGATCGCCAGCGCCGGGGAGTTCGATGAGTTCGATCTCAATGCGTTCTTCGAGGCATCGGGCACAGGCAATGAGGCGCAGTTCAAACACAAGAGCGACGTGCAGAAGTGGCTGGACATCATCCGCGGCGGGTACGCACCCCGATCGGTCGAGTATCTCAAGATGGGAACACGCCCGCCATTTCCCTATTCGGATGTACGACTGCTACCTTACCTGCAGCACTCGTTCTGGTTTCTCCCCAACGTGGCGGCGTGCCACGCAATGGCGAATTTACTCGCCGAGCGGCACAACACCTTCTGGCATGACTACAAGGTGATTGTTGCCGCGGGTGCTTCGGCAGGTATCGGGCTGGATGCGCTGCCGCCTGTGCGCAGGGCTATCGGGAGCGGATTCGAGACCAAGACGATCACGCTCTCATGCGGCAAGTTAACCACCGGTGTCACCGTACCGCAGTGGTCATCAATCCTGATGCTGCGTAACCTCAAATCGCCGGAAACCTACTTTCAGGCTGCGTTTCGCGTTCAGTCGCCATGGTCGATCAAGAACCCCAACGGCGACAACCCGAACGAGGAGGAGATTCTCAAGCCCGTCTGCTTCGTGTTCGACTTCGCGCCCACGCGCGCGCTGCGCCAGCTCTCTGAATACGCAATCGGCCTGTCGCCGAACGAGCCGAACCCGGAAAACGCGGTCAGGGATCTCGTGTCGTTCCTTCCAGTTCTGGCCTACGACGGCGCGAACATGACGCAGATCGATGCGGGCGGCATTCTCGACATCGCGATGGCGGGCACCTCCGCTACGCTGCTTGCCCGAAAGTGGGAAAGCGCGCTGCTGGTGAACGTGGACAACGATACCCTGCGCCGCATCCTTGACAACCCCGAAGCCATGGCCGCCGTTGAACGTATCGAGGGCTGGCGCACGCTTGGCGACAACATCATCGAGACGATCATCAACAAGAGCGAGAAAGTCAAGGAACTCAAGAATAAGGCCAAGAAAGCGGAGTTGACGAAGGAAGAGAAAAAGCAGCTCACCGACGAGGAGAAGGAGTACAAATCCAAGCGCAAACTCGTCCAGGAGAAGCTGATCAAGTTTGCAACGCGGATTCCCGCGTTCATGTACCTGACCGACTTCCGCGAGAACACCTTACAGGATGTCATCACAAAGCTCGAACCGGAGCTGTTCCGCACTGTTACCGGCCTGACGGTGAATGACTTTCACTTGCTCGTAACGCTCAAGGTGTTCAATACTGAGCAGATGAACCAGGCCGTGTTTGCGTTCCGGCGATACGAGGACGCATCGCTTCGTTACGCCGGCATAGACAGCCATCCAGATCTGACTCATTATGGGCTGTACGATACCGTAGTAGCGAAGGAATGACACGTGACCGCACAGCTCTGGCCTCGTAGCGCTCGTAGCCCAGATGCCCGCTCGGTTCGATAGAGGCGATCAGTCAAGTTACTGGGTGCTGCCCAGCCTCACGCCTCACCCCCCGGGTTGGCCGGGTAGGTCAGGTCGAGCAGGGCGCCGTTCACGACGGCGATGACGGCGGTCCGGTTCGGAATGCGCAGCAGCCGGCAGACGGTATCCGCCCCGTCCGCCGGCAGGCTGTTGAGTATGAGTCAGGGCACTAGGTATTGCGGCCCACAGCGGATTGCCTCGCCCACCATCGCCATTCGGCGCCGAATCAGCGCACGGTTACCGGCGTCAGGTAGACCTTAGGCCCGGTGACAACCGTCTTCGGACCGATAATCTCCAGCGAGCCGGACAGCCGAATCGCCTCTGACGAGCTGCCGATCATGATCTCGATCGTCCCTGGCTCGACGATCCAGGCCATATTGCAATCCAGAAAAGCGAGCTGGCTGGCTGACAGAGCAAAGCTGACGGTCTTCTTCTCGCCGGGCTGGAGGGTCAGGCGCTGGAACCCTTTAAGCTCCTTCACCGGGCGAGTCATGCTGCTCAGCACGTCGCGGACGTACAGTTGTACGACTTCGTCCCCGGCCCGCGCGCCGGTATTGGTCACCTCGGCGCTGATCGTCACGGTCTCGCCTGCGCCAGCCTGTGCCGGGGTCACGGACAGATTCTCGTAGCCGAAAGTGGTGTAGCTCAGCCCGTGACCAAACGGATACAGCGGCGAAGTGCTGCAATCGCGGTAGTCGCCGTACCAGTGGGAGCGGCCGCCGGAAGGTTTGTGGTTGTAGTAAACCGGCACCTGCCCGACCGCCCGCGGCAGCGAGACCGGCAGCCTGCCGCCGGGGTTGTAATCGCCCAGAAGCACCTCGGCGACCGCCGCCCCACCTTCCTCCGCCGGGACCCACGCCTCCACTATCGCCGGGATGTGCGCAGCAGCCCAGGGGAGCGCCAGGGGACGCCCGTTAATCAGCACCAGCACCACCGGCGTGCCTGTCGCCTGAATCGCTTCCACCAGCGCCTGCTGGATGCCGGGCAGCCCCAGATCGGCCCGATCAACCGCCTCCCCGCTGGTGCAGATCGGCGTCAGGCCGCACCTGTCCCCAACCACGACAACTGCTACCTCCGACTGCCGGGCGATTGCCACTGCCTCGGCGAAGCCTTCCTGCGACTCGCCGGTGATGTCACAACCCGGAGCGTAGCGCACCGTCACGTCCGCTGGCAAGCCGGCCTTGATGCCCTCCAGCACAGTCACCATAGGCACAAAGTAGTCCCGCGCTGAAGCCTGACCATCGGCAGCGAAAGGCAGCACTGCCTCAGGCGAAGGCACCGCCGAATCAGCCTGAGACTGGGTAGCCATAACTTCCAGATGCGAAGGATAGTGATAGTCCCCTTGCAGCATACGGATGCTGTCCGCGCCAGGACCAATGACGGCAATCGACCGGAGCGAATTTCTGTTCAACGGCAGCAGATCGCCCTCATTCTTGAGCAGCACGATCGACTTTCGGGCAATCTCGCGGGCCAGCGCGCGCTGATCGGGCGTGTCAAACACCGCCGCCGCGCCAGCCGGATCGACATACGGATTCTCGAACAGCCCGAGCCTGAACTTGAGACGAAGCACATTCGCCACAGCGGCATCGATCAGCGCCACATCCACCTGTCCGGCTTTCGCCGCCGCCAGAAGCGGCTCGCCGTAACAATTGTTGCCGGGCAGCTCCAGATCGAGAGTGGCCTCCAGGCCGAGCCGCGCCGCTTCGCCGTAATCCGCAGCTACCTGATGATAAGTTACCAGATTCTCGAGGGTGAAATAGTCAGAGACTATCGCGCCGGTGAAGCCCAGCTCGCCGCGCAGCAGATCAACCAGAATCTCCCGGCTGCTGCCGCAGGGTACGCCATCCATCTCGTGATAAGCATTCATGACAGTCGCCAGGCCGGCTTCGTGGATAACGGCCTCGAAGGGCCGGGCGAACACCTCCCGCAACTCGCGGGCCGGAATACGCGCCGGCGCCCAGTTCATCCCGCCTTCCGAAAAGCCGTAGCCCACGAAATGCTTGCCCGTCGCCGCGACGCCCCGCTGGAGGTCCGCGCCTTGCAGCCCCTTCACATACGCCGTGCCGATAGCGCTGATCAGGTACGGGTCCTCGCCGAAGGTCTCCTCGACACGCCCCCAGCGCGGATCGCGCGCCACATCCAGCACCGGGGCCAGCGTGTGCCGCGCCCCGACCGCCAGCATCTGCTGCCGGATGACATCCGCCATTTGCTGCACGCTCTCCGGGTCCCAGGTTGCGGCGCAGCCAATCGCCTGCGGGAAGCAGGTGGCGTCGCGGGCCATATATCCGGCGCAGCTTTCCTCATGTATGATGGCCGGGATACCCAGTCGCGTGCCTTCGACAAGGTACTTCTGCACGGCGTTCAGCAGCGCCGCGCTCTCCTCCGGGTGGAGCGCCGTCGCGCCACCCACGCGCGTAATCTCGCCGATGCCGTGCCGGATACGCTCGTCCGCTTTCTCCGGCGAAAAGGCGCTGCCCTCTATCAGATCGCGAGACCAGCAGCCGCCGATCTGAGCGACCTTCTCCTCCAGCGTCATCCGCGCCAGCAGGTCGGCGACCCGCTCCTCGACGCTGCGCGCCGCGCCCCTGTACACAGCAGTCTCCTGTACCGGCATTACTGTTTCTCCTTATTTATTGTCATCCGCCGTCTACCTGCGGCAGACTCGTCCCACCAGAGTATATGCTGCCCGCCCCTGCCATGACAGGTTAGCAGCCATCAGCGCCCGTTCCCACCGGTTAGAGAAGCGATAGATGCCGGCGGAACAGCAGGCTGGGCGATGTGATGCCCAGCCCGATGGCGGCCAGGAGCAGCATCGTCTTGACTCCGTTGACCGCCGTTTCCAGCAGCACCTCCGTGCTCAAAGTCGGCACAGTGGCGATCTGCAGCAGGCCGATCATCGTCTTATAGGCAAATACGCCGGGCACAAGGGGGATGGCGGCACTGACGGCGAAGACCGGCGGCGGAGTATGGAACCGGCGGGCCAGCAGCAAGGCCAGAAAGCCGACAACCGTCGCCCCGATCAGGGTTGCCGCCTCGATGCCGACCCCGGTCAGCATCAGCGCCTGGCGGATGGCGTGCCCGGAAGCGCCGGTGATCATGCAGCCGATCAGCGTCCGCACCGGGACATTGAAGAGCATGGCGAAGCCCAGGGCAGCGATGCCTGACCACAGCGCGTCCTGAAGCACCAGCAGCAGCAGATCGGCGATCGTCATAGCCCGCTCACCCCCATCAACTGCATGGCCAGCAGCAGGCCCAGCGCAATTGACAGCGAAATCAGCAGGCCCACCACCCCGCGCGCAACTCCCATCATCGGGTAGCCGTTGAGGAAATCCTGTGCCGAATTGATCAGGGGGACGCCCGGCACCAGCAAAAGCACCGAGCAGACCAGCGCCAGTTCCGGGGAATTGCCCCAGCCGAGTCGAGGCCCCATACTGGCGACGACGCCAGCCGCAAAGGCGGTCACGATGGTCACCAGAAACTGGTTGAAACGACGGCGGACAAGTTCCTGGCGTATCACCGTCGCCACCGTCGCCGCCGCAAAAGTTACGGCGGACACCGGCCAGTCCCCCCCGAATAAGTGGCTGAAAGAGGCGCAGGCCAGCCCGACCATGGCCACGACCAGCCAGCGGTTGTAATGCTGCGGCAGGTGGGCGATGCGGTTCAGTTCCTTCCGGACTTCAAACCGATCCAGTCCGTCGGTCACCACGCGCCGGCTCAGCCGGTTCACGCCGGAGACGATAGTCATGTTGACCTGCCAGGCCGGGATACGGCGCACCTTGGTCCGGAATTCAGCGCCGCTGACCGTCGTGATGATGATGGTGTTGGAAAAGACGGCGACATCCAGCCCGTTACAGCCCAGGCCCAGGCCCATCATCTGGACAACGCGCTCTACTCGCTCGGAATCGGCGCCGTTCTGGAGCATCAGTTGGCCGGCCCAGGCGGCGATCTCCACCACATCGGTCAGCTCGGCATGGTTGAGAAGGGGGCCTGGCGAAGCCAGTACGCCATGCAGATCTGCGGAATCCATATGCGCACATACCCGGCACTGATCGTCCGACGCCCGTCACAGCACTCCGAGACTACCGTATCGGGCCCCCTTCATGCAGCGACAATCAGCGGATTTACGGGGTAATCATCGTCCCGACTCGCGCGCTGCTTGAATAGAAACAGCATCCGGGCCATCACCGTATGCCGGGTAACTGCCGCCCGGCGCGTGAATAAAGCCATATCGCCCTCACTGATTTACGGCGGAGGGGAAACAATAATCCCGCTCCTCACCTGATCAGGCGGGGAGCGGGACGGTTGCAATACAGGTCGGGCCGGCGTCGCAGCACATCAGCGATAATCCGGCGCGAAAATCTATTTGAATATATCTTTCAGAGCCGACTCGACATCGGCGAACTGGAAGGTGAAACCCGCCTCCGTCAGCCGTCTGGGAATCACCCGCTGGCCGCTCAGGATCGTGGCGGACGCCTCCCCCAGGCCCAGCCGGAGGGCGAACGTCGGCATCGGCAGGTAAGCGGGCCTGCCCAGCGCCTTACCCAGCGCCTTGCTGAAGTCCTCATTGCGGACCGGCCCGGGCGCGGTCAGGTTATAAGCGCCGGATGCTGATTCGTTCTCCAGCAGGAAGCGAATGGCCGCCACCTCATCGGCCACATGAATCCAGGAATACCACTGGCGGCCGCTGCCAGCGCGCCCCCCGACGAACAGCCTGAAGGGCAACGCCTGCCGCGGCAGCGCGCCGCCGTGTCGGTCCAGGACAACGCCGCTCCGGATCACGACCCGGCGCACATCCAGCGCCTCAACCGGCTTCGTAGAAGCCTCCCATTCCAGGCAGACGCGCGCCAGGAAGTCCTCGCCGGCCGGGCTGCTTTCCGTGATCTCGCGATCGTCCTCATGCGTCCCATAGTAGCCGACTGCGGAGGACTGGATCAGGACGGACGGCGGGCGATCAGCCAGCTTGATCGCTTCCACGAGGGCAGCGCCGGCCCGGACGCGGCTGGACAGGATACGCCGCTTGCGCGCCCCGGTCCAGCGCATGGTCAGCAGGCTGCTGCCCCCGATGCTTTCCCCCGCCAGATTGATCACCGCCCCGGCTCCGTCGAGCTGCCCGGCCCACAGCTCCGTGGACCCGGTGTCCCAGTAGACGACTTTAACGCCCTCTGGCAGCGAGACCGCGTTACCGGGCGCCCGACTCAGGAGCACGACATCATGTTCATCCGCAGCCAGGCTGGCGGCAAGTGCCCGGCCGATCAGGCCCGTACCACCGGCGATTACAACGCGCATTGTTAGCCTCCTCAGAGACTCAATTCAGGCTCAAAATCAGGGTAATCCCATTGTACGAGACTTTACCACTAACCGGCCTGAAAAGCCCCGCCCCATATCGCTCCCATAGACCGGTTATCGCCTGTGCTGCGGCTGCGCTGCCTGTCGGGTTTTCTAGCTCAGCCTGATCCAGGGCCGCGCATAAGAGGCGATAAAAGGCCAGGGTATAGCCACCAGCATCACCACTGTCGCCAGCCCATAGAAGATGGCCGCCCGCTTGTGTCGGGCGGCGGAGTCTTCCTGCCGTTTGACCAGCGCCCGGCCCACATGAACCAGCACCGCGGCCCCGATCATCAGGACCGCGTGCGTCACCGCGAAGTACCGGAGCTGCGGTTCCTCCATTGCCGCCCCGAAGTTAGCCAGCACATCCTGAATCAGCGGGCTGACGATGTAAAGGATGATACCCAGCAGGACCTGGATATCCAGCGCTATCGTGAACAGCAGGCCGAGGCGATCGTCGAGCCTGGACCATTCCCGCCTGCCCAGCCAGCCGCGCAGCGCAGCGCCTACAGCCAGAATCGCCGCAATGACGACAACCCAGCGCACGACTGAGTGAAGAATCAGCAGCAGGTTGTACATGAGGAGTAACCCCTCCTGGAATAAACGAGCGTTACTGCATTGTGCGGCGCGCTGTCAGATACGCAGCCGACAATATATGTATTGTAGGAGATAGACAGGGATATTACCAGCTTACCGAAGCCAAAATACGATAAGAATTGTATATAAAATCGCGGCAGACGCTTCTGGCCGTTTGCCAAGCCGTTTCGGCATAGGGTACACTTTGTAGCGGGCAGCGAAAAGCCGGCGCCTCCCTGCGTCACAGCGCACCTTTAGATGCGCTTTTCTTGCATGACTTTGAGGAGCCTTATGCTGACTCTGCCAGCTAAAGCAGGCAGCGTCTCAGATTACGCCCGGCCGGCGGCCCACGTTAACGCCTGAAGACCCTGTTCGAGTCTGAAAGCGAGTTTCTCTCTCATGTACGGTTCAGATTTTGTGTGCGGGGCAGGCCCGCACAGCCGCCTGTCCGAAGTTGTTAAAAAGCCGCACCGGTCGCGGGCTGGGGCTATTATCCTGCTGCCCCCTGGCGGCCGGTCGTATTGAGTATATTCTGGCACATTTGTGCCTAACTGAAGCGAGAGGAGGTTACCCGGCTTCCTCTGTCGCCTGAGGGCGGCAGTCCTCGCCGGGAATTTCTATGGCAGCACCAGGCAAAGAAACTTTACTTGAATGGTATCGGACGATGGTCCTGATCCGCCGCTTCGAAGAACGCTGCGCTGAGCTGTACCAGCAGGGCAAGATCGGCGGCTTTCTGCATCTTTATATTGGTCAGGAAGCGACGGGCGTCGGCATTGTCAGCGCCCTGCGCAAAAACGACCATGTGATCACGGCCTATCGCGATCACGGCATCGCCCTGGCGGTGGGGATGGACCCCAAGCATGTCATGGCTGAGATGCTCGGCAAGCGGACAGGCACCAGCGGCGGCAAGGGTGGCTCCATGCACCTGGCCGACCGGTCGCGCAACTTCTGGGGGGGGTATGGCATTGTCGGCGGGCACCTGCCGCTGGCGGCCGGCATCGCCCTCAAAGCGCGCTATCTGGAACAGGACGAAGTCGTCGTTTGCATGATGGGCGACGGAGCGACGAACATCGGCTACTTCCATGAGTCTCTCAACCTGAGCGCTATCTGGGACCTGCCGGTTGTCTGGCTGGTCGAGAACAACGGCTACGGCATGGGCACCGCGGTTGATCGCGCCTCTGGTCAGCCAGAGATCGTTAAGCGGGCGATTGGTTATGGGATAAAAGAAGGCCCCCGCATCGATGGCATGGATACCCTCGCGGTCCACGACGCCGTGTCAGAGGCGATCGCTCATGCTTCCAAGCACGGCCCTATCCTGATGGAATCCCTGACCTACCGCTTCGAAGGGCACAGCATGGGCGACCCGGAACGTTACCGCACCAAAGATGAAGTGGCCCGCTACACCGAAGGCGATCCGATTGGCCGGCTGCGCGGGTACATTATCGATCAGTATAAGGGGGCGGCCAAGAACCTTGAGGCGATCGAACAGGAAGTTGTCAAGACAATTGCCGAAGCGGTTGAATTCGCCGAGGACAGCCCCGTACCGACCTACGATGACCTGGTCAGCCACGTGTACGCATAAAGGTAAACAGACGTTATGACCGAAAAAAGTATCACCATTCGTGAGGCGCTCAGCAGCGCCTTGCGCGAAGAGATGCAGCGCGATGAGCGTGTATTCATCATGGGCGAAGAGGTTGGCGTCTGGGGCGGCACTTACGCCGTGACGCGCGGCTTTCTGGATGAGTTCGGGGCCAGGCGCGTTCGCGACACTCCCATCTCTGAGATGGTCATCGCCGGGTCCGCCGTCGGGGCGGCTATGGCCGGCCTGCGTCCGATTGCCGAGATCATGACGATCAACTTCGCCTTCGTAGCCATGGACGCTATCATCAACCACATGGCTAAAGTGCACTATATGTTCAACGGCCAGTTCACCTGCCCGGTCGTCATCCGCACCACTACCGGCGGCGGCAAGCAGCTCGGGGCGACTCACTCCCATGCTCCAGAAGTGATTTTTGCCCACTTCCCCGGCCTTTATGTCGCCGTGCCCGGCACTGCCTACGATGCCAAGGGTATGCTGAAAGCCGCCATTCGCGACGATAACCCGGTCCTCTTTGTAGAACACTCCACCATGCTTCAGCGCCGCAGCGCGGTGCCTGTTGATGACGCCGACTTCGTGCTCCCCGTCGGCAAGAGCGACATCAAGCGCCCGGGCAAAGACGTGACCATCGTAACCTACCAGAAGGGCCTGGAGTGGTCGGGGCAGGCGGCCGATCTGCTGGCGCAGGAAGGTATCGAGGCGGAGATTATCGATTTGCGCTGGCTCCGCCCGCTGGACCTGGAGCCGGTTTTTGAAAGCGTCAGAAAGACAAACCGCGTCGTCGTGGTGGAAGAATCGCTGCCCCATTTCAACGTCGGCGCGGAAGTAGCGGCTCAGGTTATGGACCAGGCCTTCGATTACCTGGATGCACCCGTCAAGCGCGTGAGCGCTATGGATGTGCCCTTGCCTTATGCCAGTAATATCGAGATGATGGCCCTGCCGGATGCTCAGAAGGTCGTCAAGGCTGTGAAAGAGGTGCTGTGATGGCGCAGAGCGTACTGATGCCCAAACTGGGCTTTGATATGGCCGAAGGCACGCTGGTCCGCTGGCGCAAAAACATTGGCGAGACTGTCGGCCCGGGCGAAGTCATCGCCGAGATCGAGACGGACAAAGCCACGATTGAGATCGAAAGCAGCGTGACCGGCAGCCTGCTGAAGTATCTGGTCAAGGAAGGCGATGTCGTCCCGGTCGGCGCGGAGATCGCCCTGGTCGGCGAAGCCGGCGAACAGGTCGCAGAAGCGGCAGCGCCCGCTCCGGCGCCCCAGCCGGAACCTGCGGCGACGCCCGGGCCGCAAACGGCACCACCCGCGCCGGCCGCTGTCCAGCCAGCGGCGGGTGATGGGCATCTGCCCGGCGGCGTGAAGGCCAGCCCGCTGGCCCGTCGCATCGCTCAGGACAAAGGCCTGGATCTGGCTCAGATCGCCGGCACCGGCCCGGGAGGGCGTATCGTCCGCCGCGACGTAGAGCAGGCTGTGCCCTCGCAGGCAACGCCCACCCCGGTGAGTCTTGCTCCCGCCCCGGCAGCAATCCCCTCTTTCGGCGCGGTGCCCGAAGGACCGGACGTGGAGATCATCCCGACCAGCAAGCTGCGCACCCGCATCGGGAGTCGCATGGTCGAATCCAAGCAGCAGGCGCCGCACTTCTATGTCACGACTGAGATGGATGTAGAAGCCATGCTGACGCTGCGCAAGCTGATCAACGACAGCCTGGAAGAAGGCGCGACGAAGATCAGCGTCAATGATATGATTGTCAAGGCTACTGCCCTCACGCTGCGCAAATTCCCCAACCTCAATTCGCACTTCTATGGGGATAGAATCGCCCGTTACAGGCGCATCAACATCGGGATCGCGGTAGCGCTCGGCGAAGGGCTGATTAACGTAGTCGCCCGCGACGCCGACAGGACCGCGCTCGGCACGCTGGCCGCCCAGAATAAGGCCATGATCGATCGTGCCCGCGAGGGCAAGGTGCGCCCGGAGGATATCGAGGGCGCGACTTTCACCGTCAGCAACCTCGGGCCGTACGACGTTGATCACTTCATCGCCATCATCAATCCGCCGGAAGCCGGCATCCTGGCTATCGGCGCCGCCCGGCGCGTCCCCGTTGTGCAGAAAGACGGCACGGTAGGGGTCGGCACACGCATGAAGATCACGATCAGCGTCGATCATCGTATCAGCGACGGCGCTGAAGCGGGCCAGTTCCTGCAGGAAATGAAGCGGCTGATCGAGAACCCGCTGAGCCTGCTGGTCTAGGCCGTTGCTGGCGCATCATCTGTCAGGCAGGAGCGCCGGGCCGCGTGCCCGGCGTTCTCGTCTGTACAGGCTGCCGGCCCGTTAGCGCTTCTGTGAACAGGACGGCTCATGCGTATTCGGATAGAACCTTTTGACCTCGCCTCTCCTTACTTCGAAGCCGCCGCCCGTGTCTGCGCCGAAGTCTTTGGCGACGAATGTGCCAACAGCCTTCGCTTCATCGAGAAATACACCCGTTATCCGGGCTTCCTGGGGCTGGCCGCCCTCACGGGCGAACAGGTCGTTGCGCTGGGTTTCGGCATCAGCGCCAGACCGGGCCAGTGGTGGCACGACAAAGTGGCCGCCCAGATCGGCTACGATCATCCCGCCCTGCAAAACGCCTGGGTCCTGACGCAACTCGGCGTGCTGGCCCCCTATCGCAACCGCGGCATTGGAGGGCGCCTGCATGACGCCCTGCTGCGTCGGCAGCCGTGTCGAAGACTCTTGCTGTCGGTGGCAGCGCACAACATCGACGCGCAGCGCTTCTACGAGCGCCGCCGGTGGCGTGTCCTGCATACCGGCCTCATTTTTATCCAGAGCGATGCCCCCTACACTATCATGTCCAGGACCTGGCGCCGATCGGCAACCAGGCGAATGCCATAAATCAGAATATGATGGCGGGTTGATTTTCTGCTGCATCCGGCTTACCATGCGGGAGAGCGCGTTACAACAACGGCTCAGTTCAGTTCTGGCCGGTGGCGCACCTGCGCTGCGAGCTGTCAGGCGGCGCACCTCATTGTCCGCTTGCTGGGGGCATACTTTCAGGAATGCTGCATCCACCGTCGTACACTGTCAGTAAAGCTGCCGGCGTCGAAAGGTCAGTTTGACGAAAAACCGGTTTGTCGCTGGAACCGCCACAGGCGTCTTGAAGCTAGTTTGTCTGTAAGGTCGCACACCTGACTGCTGTGGTGACCAGATGATGTCTGTCTAACAGGGAGAGTATAGTATGAACCGAGGGCGGATTGTCCTGTTTTTCTTCATCATTCTGGTGGCGATCATCGTGATCGCGGCCAGCATTGTCTCCAACTCCGGCGTACTCAGCGGCCCGACTCCCGTCCCTTCGCCCACGGTCGCTGTGCTTGCGCCGCGTCCCACCCAGGCCCCGGTCCTGGCGGAGCCGATCTTTGCATCCGGCATCAACCGTTCTGACGGTCTGCCTGTCTATATCTGTGGGGCAGATTCGTTCGGCAGTTATTTTGTGCTCCAGCAAATGCAGGTAGCCGGCATCGACGTTGCGAACGGCTTCCACCTGGGCATCGTCCCCTTCGGGCTGGACGGGATAGAAAGCTACAACATTTCAGAAGAAGCCCGCGGCGCGGCGCTGCAATCCGGCCAGTGGGATTGCATGCTCCTGACCGCCAACAGCCTGGTTCTGAGTAACGCCGGGGTCATCACCGCGCTGGTCGATGAGAGCGCCGGGGCGGATCAGCTCTGGGTGCGCAATATCGCAACCATCAACGATCTGCGCGGCAAGCAGATTACATTCTCGCGCGGCAGCGTGGGCGAATTTATCGTCCTCTTCGTCCTCAACGTCGCCCGGCTGAATCCGCGCACCGACGTCATGCTCCTGCCGGCTGATTCGGTTAGCGACGCGGTCACGATCTTCAATCGAGGCCAGGCTGATGCCGTCTCCGGCTGGGAGCCGGATATCTATGGGGCCGCACAGGGCGGCGGCACCCCCCTGCTTAGCTCTGAGCAATTGCGCATCGTCATCGACGTGATCGCCACTTCTCGCAATGCTATTGAGAACAAACGGGACCTGGTACAGGCCTTCCACAACGCCTGGTTCCAGACACTAAAGGCTCAGACAGAATCATACGATGAGGCCGCCGGGCAGATCGCCGCCTGGGGGCATAACGACTGGACGTTCGTTTATCCCGAGACAGCTACCGCCGACCTGAATGCCTGGCTGGGCACAGTTGCCCAGGCCGATCTGAGCGATAATCTCAACGTGATGCGCGATCCGGGAGCGCTGGAGCAGCGCCTGGAGATCGCCCGGCGCGTCTGGGCTGCCTCCGGCATCGAAGTCCCCGGAAATCCCATAACCGAGATGATCGATTCTCGTTTCGTGCTGGAAGCAGGCGCACGGCCCGAGCTGCAAACCAGCGCCCCGGTAGTGAATAACACGTTCTTGCTCGGTGCGCGGCCCGATCTGACCAGCATTGCGCCGGACGAAGGTGAGACTCTGGGCATCTTGCCCTGCCGCCGCTTCACCTTCCTGCCGGAATCGGCGGAGCTAACTCTGGAGTCACGCCGCATCCTGGATGAATGCGTGATACCCATCATGAGCACCAGTATCGGCATCTTCCTGCGGGTGACCGGTTCATCGGCCTGGCCGGGGCCAGAGGGGACCTTCACTGAAGACGAAATTTTCGATTTCGGCAAAGCGCGCGCGCAGGCCGTCGTCGATTATCTGATCAGCCAGGGCGTCGATCAGGCTCGCTTTGTCGTGGATGCCACGCTGCCTCCGATGGAGCGACGCAACACTGAGGATCCCGATCTTCAGGCCCTGGATCGCTTCGTGGAAATGTCCCTGATCACGACAGGGCGCTAAGGAGACCAGGGCCATGGCTAACTATCAACACCTTAACCGGCTTCTCCTTATCGTCCTGATCGGCCTCCTGTTCCTGTCCGGCTGTGACGCTGCGCCGAGAGCTGAGGGTGGCCCGCCGTCGAACGCCCTGATCGTGTCCTGGGTTTATCCGACCAGTCTGATCGGCTGGGCCGAGGAATCGATCGCCGACTTCAATCACCAGCAGATCAAAACTCAAGATGGGCGTCCGATCTGGGTGCAGGGGGCAGCAACCGATGCCGGGCAGGCTGTCAGCGCCATGCTCGGCGGGGGCGAGCTTCCAGCCCTGTGGACGACGGCGCAACCATACTGGCGCGATGTCCTGAACCAGCAGGTCGGCAGCGAGGTCTTCCTGCCCAACTGTCCGGAGATCGCGCAAACGCCGCTGGTAATCGGCATGTGGGAGCCGATTGCCCGCGCCCTCGGCTGGCCGGCGCGTACGCTCGGCTGGCTCGATATCGGCAGCCTGGCCGCCGATCCCAGCGCCTGGGCCTACTACAGCGGCGGCGAATGGGGAGATACCCTGCGTATCAGCCACACCCATCCCGGTCTGTCCGACAGTGGAGTGGAAACGTTGCAAGCCCTCATCTACGCTGCCGAGCGCGGATCGGACAGCATCACCACCGCTAATATAGAAAATCCGGTGGTGCGGGCTTCGGTCGGCGCGTTTGAAGGCGCAGTGGCCTGGTTCAGCACGAACACTGCCCAGTTGCGCGACAGGCTCGTGTCCAGGGGGATTGACTATCTCTCCGGCGGCGTCCTGTATGAAAGCGACGTGGTCATGCAGGGTGAGCGGGATCCGCTACTTGTGGCTATCTACCCTTATGAGGGCACATTTGTCGCCACCTTTCCAAGTTGTGTCCGCGCTAGTATGGACGAGACGACGACAGGAGCAGTCGAGACATTCCTGGCCTACCTGCGCGATGTGCCGGCGCAGCAGCGCGCGCTGGCCCACGGTCTTCGCCCGGTGAATCAGGATGTCCCGGTTGCTTCTCCCATTGACGCGGCGCACGGCGCCGATCCCGCACAACCCACACGCATCTTCGCCCCACCTCCGGCTGACACCGTCCTGGCTATCCAGGACCTCTGGCAATCTCAGCGTCAGAATGTCAACATGACGCTGGTGCTCGATGTTTCGGGCAGCATGGAAGGGCAGAAGATTGAGCAGGTGCGGCTTTCGGCCAATGAATTTGTCCAGCAGATGGGCGACAATGACCGACTGACAGTGATTCTCTTCGATGATGCTCCGCGCATCCTGGTGCCTAATACGCTTATTCAGGGCAATCGCCAGCGCATCATCAACCAGATCAACACGATTACGGCGGGCGGCGGCACGTCGCTCTATGATAGCATCGTCGCCGCGGCTGAGGACCTGGCGAAGCATCGCCACGAAGGTGAAGTTAACGCCATGGTTGTGCTCAGCGATGGGCAGGATAATGTCAGTCGGCGCTTCGTCAGCCCGAATGCAGCTTTCTCCGCTATCGTGCTGCAATCAGGCGCTTCCGTCCACACGATCGCCTATGGCGCGGATGCCGACCGAAATGTCCTGCGCAATATCGCCCTGGCGACCAACGGCATCGCTTACGAAGGGGATGTCGCCACTATAAACGACATCTACGCCGAGATTTCAGCCGCCTTCGGCGGCAGCGCTGGAATCGGGCGCTAATGCGAAATCTGGCTCACGAAATACTTGGGGTGCGAGCAAAGGTTGACAGCGAAAAGGTAGACAAAAAGCCTCAAGTGAGGTAGGGAAGAGGTTGCACAGACCAAACCCCACACCACGAGAGGCTACGATGGAGTTTATCACATTTCTGGAAGAG
>WBZO01003120.1_pt1 | contig 20053 bp, 13 predicted proteins | sample 5204261 | NCBI WGS metagenome assembly WBZO01 (sample SAMN12412400, study PRJNA552823) | activated sludge metagenome | isolation source: activated sludge from anammox sidestream of wastewater treatment plant... | place: USA: North Carolina | collected 2017-09
AGAGCCTTTGGGAAACGGCGGGCCTCATTACACAATCCCTGCAGAATTCCGTCAAACATTATTTCATAAAAAAGGAGTGATCGCTGCAGCCAGGATGGGTGATAACGTAAATCCTGAGAAAGCCAGCAGCGGCAGCCAGTTTTATATTGTGCAGGGAAAAATTTTTACTGATGCGGGACTGGATTCTGTTGAAACCTACCGCCTGAAAAGAAAAATTCCGGCGGAGCAGAGAGAAGTCTATAAAACCATCGGCGGCACGCCTCACCTGGATCAGAACTACACCGTGTTCGGCGAAGTGGTGAAAGGGCTGAACGTGGTGGATTCCATTGCCGCAGTACCTACCAGTACGGGCAAAGACAGGGACCGTCCGCTGAATGATGTGCGGATACTCAAAGCAAAACTGATCAAACGGAAAAAGCTCTACAAATAAAGAATGGCATCACACTGCATGATGCCATTCTTTGATTTCATTTTAAAATTTATTGCTTGCCTATCCCACTATCGCTTTGCTGTGAACGTTTCATTTCATCTTCTGCAGAAGATTTTCTTTGGCGGGCTGCTTTTACCCGGCTGTTTCCGAAGCGCCATGTGAAGCTGGCTTTTAATTGTCTCGATTCAAAGCTGACATGATATGAAACATATTGCCCCGCAAAGTTGCTGCTGCCCACCGGTTTCAGTGCATTGAATATATCAGAAACTGAAATTTTCAGATTGGCTTTATTGGCAAACAAAGATTTTTGAAAACCCGCATCCAGCATCCATAATTGTTTGTTCTTGAAAGTTCCCTGCCAGATAGAAGGCGTGCTGTAAAAACCGCTTAATTCGCCCGACCATCCTTTTTTCCCGATGCGGATACTGTTCTGCATATAAAAGGTCATGGCCACCACATCAAGATTAATCACCCGGTTTCCGCCGCCGAAATTTGCCTTGTAATGAGAATAAAAAGTATTGACATTGACAAAAGCAGAATAGGATTTGTACATAAAAGGATAGCTTACATTCAGGCTGACGATGTTTTGTGTGGCCAGGTTTTTCTTTGTTATAAATGCTTTGGATCTGTCCACGGTATCCACCAGTTGGGTAAACACATCCTTCACATGACTGAAATTTAAAGTCGAGGTCAGCTTGTAATGATACACATTGGTAATGCCGATGCTGTTGGTGTACTGAGGCCTCAGGTTAATATTTCCTTTCTGATAAGTATATTCATCTGCCTTGAATTCAAAAGGGTTCAGATCCTGGTATGCCGGCCGGTCAATGCGTCGGCTGTAAGAGACCGTCCATTGATTCATTGGTTTTTTATTGAACGTGATTGCAGCGCTTGGAAACAGGTCGGTGTAATTACGTTTAAAATCCTGCACCACTGAATAATTTACCGAACCATCTGCATTCACGGGATAGGATTTCCCGCCGGAATGGGTGTTCTCCATTCTCAATCCTGCCTGTATCACGGCGCCTTTCACCGGCCGGTTATAATTCACATACAGGGCATTGATATTTTCACTGTAGTTAAACTGGTTGCTGCGTAAAACATCCAGTGTTTTTGTAAGATCGTTTACATCATACCGGTGAAATCCATTCTTTGTATTCACCACCGATATCTTTCCTCCAAATCCAAGCCTTCCTTTTTTAAAACCCTGTTCATAATCGGTCTTCAACGAATAAATATCAATATTGGTGGGGGAAATAAAACTATAAACAACACTGCTCAATTCTGTTGTCCCTGTAGGATCATAATAATAATTCGGTTGCAATTGGTTGCTCCTGATACGGAATAAGCCGTAATCAGCATCCACATCCAGTGTTTTCCCGGCAGAATCTGAAAAGTGATAATTCAGATTCAGGTCTGCATTATTATTTTTCATTTCAATATGGTTGTCAGATACCAGGATACGATTGGTGACCTTTGCCGGGATATAAGTGATAGGAGTGGAATTGTAATTACGCATATTCACATCGGAAAGGTTTCCGGTAACCATGACTCCCACTGTGCTCTTCTTATTCAGAAAATAATCCATCCCGGCTTTGAATCCATGGCTGATATTCTTACTGGTTGTAATACTCAAATGACTGAATGAAGTATCCAGTTGAATACGGTGCAGGTTCATGCGGTACTCATTCAGGCTATTGTTGTAGTTATAGTTTCCAAAAAGATTCACTTTTTTATTCCGGTAGTTGAGCGACAATCCGCTATTGTACTTGGAATAAACACCAATGCCATAACCAAGATTCAATGATCCGTTCGTTCCGAACGTTTTATTCTTTTTCAGCCTGATATTAATAATTCCTGCATTACCGGCTGCTTCATATTTTGCAGAAGGATTGGTGATAATTTCGATTGCCTCGATCTGTGAAGATTGAATATTTTTTAAATACCCGGAAAGGTCTGCCCCGCTTAAAGGTGTAGGCCTTCCGTCAATATAGATCTGCACCCCGTTTTTACCTGCCAGTAAGATATTATCATCTTTATCCAGCATTACTCCGGGTGATTTGCGAAGCAACTCCAGGGCATTACTCCCGGTAGCATTAATCGTTCCTTCCACATTCAATATCATTTTATCTGCTTTCACTTCCACCATTGGTTTTTTATTAGTCACCATTACCCCTTTCAACTCAGTAGAAGTCTTTGCCAATTGTATCTCCGGCAATTTTATTTGTTCGCCACCGTTTAGTTCAAACACCTTTGAATACTGTGCAACATACCCGATATGCGATATATTGACCAGGTAACGTCCCTGTTTTAAAGGGGAAAAACGGAATACTCCATCATCAGAAGTAACTGCAAGTTTTACCAAAGAAGAATCTTTTGCATACAGTAAGGAAACTGTGGATTTATCCAGGCCATTCCCCTGTTGGTCTTTAATAACCCCTGAAATATCCTGGGCATTCAAATAAGTTGTTGAAAGAACCAGGCTCAGCAGGCTAAACAATTGCTTTCTCATAATAATTACTTTTTTATACGCACAAAAGTATCCGCAGAACAAATGGCGGGAAATAGCCAGCCGACCAATGATGAAAAATCCTCGCCGAACGGCATAAAAACGCCGGTGAATAACGAGCCGGGGTTTTGAACATTTATAAACAGCAGGAGCCCGGCACTTATGAAGCATAAAGTATGCTCAGCGTTTCCTGAAAAAATGAGAATTTATGTGGAGTACAGTACTCCGGCAGTTTTTTTTCATTTTTGACAAAAGAGTACTCAAAAAAAACCGGATATCAGTTTATAATAGAATTGTTTTACTCATATTTGCAAAATAAATAATTCTGACATGAGTTTTCCACCCAACCTGAAATATACCAGGGATCACGAATGGATCCTGCTTGAAGGGAATACTGCTACAATAGGTATCACTGATTTTGCACAAGGTGAGTTAGGAGATATTGTGTTCGTAGATGTTGAGAGTGTCGGTAAAGATTTAGAAGGCGGCTCTGTTTTCGGATCTCTTGAAGCAGTTAAAACAGTATCTGATCTTTATTTGCCGGTCAGCGGCACCATCATCGAATTAAATTCTGCACTGGCAGACTCACCCGGAGCTATAAACAAAGATCCGTACGGTGAAGGCTGGATTATCAAAATGACGGTGAAAAACACTTCAGACATTGATCAGTTACTGAACGCAGCAGCCTATCAGTCTTTGGTTAGTTGAATGCATAGTGATCTTATCAATTCAGGTTTGATCTTTCTTACAGGCTTTTAATATTTTCCGGGTAAACCCTTTGTTTATAATTGCAAAACAATTCCCTTGCACAATCCAAATGCATCCTTATATCTTGCTGTACTCTACTTCATCATTTCAGTAGTACTGCTTGTTCTGCCGGGTTCTGACCTGCCCCGGGAGAATTGGCTTAGCGCAATTTACTTTGATAAATGGGTACACATAGGCATGTTTGCATTGCTCGTTTTTTTATGGTGCCGGGCATTATCAAAAAGAAATTATGAAGCACGGAAATTAAATACAGTCTTTGTTCAAATTGCTTTAGCTGCAATTGTATATGGAACAATCATGGAACTTATACAGGGCTTATTCATACCGGGCCGTTCCGGCGATGTGAGTGATATTATAGCTGATACTGTGGGAGCCTGGGGAGGATATTACTTTAGCAGGTGGCGCTTTATAAAAAAATAAACCCCTGTAGAAACAGGGGTCGCAACCAAAACTAACTGCTTATGAGAAAATTGACTGCTTTTATAAGAAGAACTATAATTTTTATAACGCAAATTTACTGCCGATATTATACTGATTGTTGTTAATGGATATTTAAAAGATCCTGTAAAGTAATTTCATCATTTTCCCTCTCGTAAATCTTCTCTCACTTTTTACCTGCTAACATCAATCAATCTGCTGCAAGTTACCATCAATATCTGACCATTTTCCTGCATTAACCAAACATAAACAACTCGCAGACAGTAATATGACAAAGAACTAAAATCAAATCACTCAATAATCAAAACACATAATTAAGACGCTAAAAACGATCTTTCCCTCGCACTGATGTAGTTAAGCAGTCGTTATCAGAAGTAAATACAACCGGTTATGATCATCAATCTTCAATTTTGCCGGGCAAGCTTTTCTGAGTTTTCAGCAAACTGAAGTGCATCAAGGATCTCCTGAATATCGCCGTCCAGAATATCCTGAAGATTATAAAGAGTGAGTCCTATACGGTGATCGGTAACACGGCCCTGAGGGAAATTGTAGGTCCTGATCTTGGCGCTGCGGTCGCCGGTACTTACCAGGCTTTTCCGGTGGCGTGAGATCTCTTCTTCCTGCTTTCTTACCTGCTCTTCATAAAGCTTGGTGCGCAGCATCTGCATTGCTTTTTCCCTGTTACCGAGTTGAGTTCTTTCTGTCTGACAAATAACCACAGTGCCTGTTGGGATATGCGTCAATAAGACTTTTGTTTCCACTTTGTTCACGTTCTGGCCTCCCGCTCCGCCGCTTCTTGCCGTTTCCATTTTCACGTCACTTTCTCTCAATTCAAAATCCACTTCATCGGCTTCCGGCATCACGGCAACGGTGGCAGCAGATGTGTGTACACGGCCGGAGGCTTCTGTTTCCGGAACTCTTTGCACCCGGTGCACTCCGCTTTCAAATTTTAATGTACCATACACATCATCGCCGGTCACTTCCAACTGCACTTCTTTGTACCCACCCACCGTTCCTTCATTTTCGCTGAGGATAGCGGTCTTCCAGCCTTTTCTTTCGCAATATTTAATGTACATGCGGAGCAGGTCGCCTGCGAACAAACTGGCTTCATCTCCGCCCGTGCCGGCACGTATTTCTATAATGGCATTCTTTTCATCCTGAGGATCTTTGGGTATCAGCAACTGACGGATATGAGACTCCGACTTCTCTTTTTTCTCTTCCAGCCCCGGCATTTCCGACTTGGCCAACTCACGAAGTTCTTCATCATCACCATTCAATGCTTCCTTATAAAACTCAAGATCATCCAATATTTTTTTGTAATCGTTGTACGCTGTAACAATCTTTTCAAGGCTCCGGTATTCCTTGCTCGTTTCAGCAAACTTTTTATTGTTGCTGACGATCTCCGGATTGGTAAGCGCCACTCCCAATTGCTCAAACTTTGCCTTTATCGCTTCTAACTTATCGAACATATAATTTACTCAGGGCAGCAAAATTAGTGATTTGAAGAAAACCTCTCCGGATTAACCGGAATGGCAGTCTTCTTTAGAAAACCGGAGCCCTTATTCTTAACTTAAAATTTCTTTCAACACCGGTAAGGTTCTCAATGTTCCAAAACCCTGGAGATGCAGTGCATAGTAACTTTCATAAGCATTCAAAAGTTCCCTGCGAAAATCATGATTCAGTCTTATGGTTTCGAGTTCTGCAGGCTGCATCACTTTGAGTAACTGCGAAGTAATCTCTGCCTGTTTCCCTTCCAGAAAAGCAGGATGATCCGGTTTCTGCGATACGAATTTTCCTTCCCACAGGTCCAGGAATAAATTTTTCTCCGAATAATTATCCGTGATCCGGAAACCGAAAAACACAGGAAGATGTAGGGAAAAGAATAAAGGAAAATTAGCGGCAACGGCATCTTCTGCCCTATCCAGATGAAGAAAAGCATCTTCAGTAAAATGAAACAGGTCGGGATTTGATTCGGGCTGACGCAGACATTTGTTCAATAATTCCACCATGAAAAGGGCCACGGCATTTTTCTTTATATCCGATAAGATGTGCTGGTAGATCACTGCCCATTTGAATTCCTTTATGCGGTTCAGGTTTTTCAGTTCATTGTGATAAACAACCAGGTCCAGAATGGCAGCAGGCTGAAACAGGTTGGCCTTGCCGCTTCCTCTTTTTGTGGCAGTGCGCACTCCATTGACAAGGTATGATTGTATTCCGAACAGTTCGGTAAAAATGGTGACCACAAGGCTAGTCTCCCCGTATTGCACTGAGCGCAAAACAATACCTTTCGTTTTATGTAGCTGGCTTGCCATGAAAAGTTCATTTACCGATAAAAACGATTTTGGCTGCTTGCTTTTCAGTTCTTCCATCATCACTGATCAGTATAAGGTAAACACCGCTTGAGATCTTCTTCCCCTTATAATCCCTGCCATCCCATACTGCCTGCCCGCCCAATGCCCTGGTTTGATAAACCAGCCTGCCATTCATTTCTGTGATCTTCACAATGGCATTGTTCACCAATCCGCGGATGCCGATGGTTCCTGAAAAACCGGGAGGGACAGGATTCGGAAATACCAATACTTCTGAGTTGGTTTCTCCTCCTTCGGTGGCCGTACTTCTGAAAGAACAAATGCCTTTGAATGTAGCAAAATAAACTTCACCCGTTTTCCCGTCTATGGCTATATTTCTGACATCACTGCTCAGCAAAGGGCTGTTATCTTCAGTGAAATTATAGATCACCTGCTCCCCATCCGGGCTGAGGAGAAAGACTCCGTTCTTTGTTGCCACCCATTTTCTGTCTGCTCCATCCACTACTATGCTTCTCACTTCCTGGCCCTGGAACAGATAACCAGCAAAGTTTCCCTGTTTCACTACCGGCCATACAGCGTCGCAACCGGATGCACTAAAAACATCAGGCGAACATTGGATCACGCCTATTCCGTTGGAAGTGCCCGCCCAGATAAAACCGTTCTTATCTTTTGCAATGCAAAGCACATTGTTGGAAGGCAGGTTTCCCGAACCGGTTCCCGATCTGTAGAGCTTCCACCGGTCATCGTTTACGTTGTCAATAGATGATCCGTGATCGTAGCAGATCAATCCGTTCCCACCTGTCGGGGAAACGATCCATTTGTAATTATTATCATCCACAATGATCTGCGAAAGAGAATTCTGATCCAGCAGAAAAGGAGTTGAGAAATTCACCCAGTTGCCATCGCTCTTCCTGACCAGTAAAGGCCTGGCTGCTCCAAAATTGGAGATCCATAAATTTCTGTCATGGTCAAAAGCCAAACCGGATATCCTGTAACTGGAAGGGTCGCCGATAGTTGGCCCGATCAGTGAATTTTGTTTGAAGATCTCAAAAGACCGGTCGCTCCTGATATGCAGCAGCCCTCCACCGAAAGAGCCTGCCCAAACAGTTTCGTCTGAGGGGTCAATGGCAATGGTGATGAAATCGAGCATTGAATCCAATTGATGAAAACGATACCTGTTTATGTTAGCCCATTCACCATTCCTGAAAATATAAATGCCGTTGCCGTTATATTGATAATTCCAGGCATCATTCACTTCTCCCGCCGTGGCATAAAAGACGCCATTATAAACCGTCATCTCACCGCCTGCAGTGGCTTCAGGAGAATTCGGCTTGTATTGTTCAAAAGAGCCGGAAGTGAAGTGAGATAATCCTCCAAACTGATCCGCAACCCATGGCTCGTTTTGAAACAGGATCGCTTTCCTGGGAAAAGAGATCACTTCTGGCTGCGACAGCACCCTGCCCACCGATCCGTCAGAATTCAAAATAGAAACCTTACTGCTTCCATTGGAGGATCGCTGGCAAAGCAATATTTTATTTCCGGATACATTGCTGCTGACAACCGGCATGCCATCCGCATAAAATAAAGACCATTGGCTTCCGTTCCATTCAAAAAGTGAGTCCTCAACTTCTGCTATCATTTTTCCCTGAAGATTCAGAATGTTTTTACAGGCGCCTTCCGGCAAACCGCCGGACCCGCTCATCACTTGCCAAACGGAATAATCGGAAAGGTTAGCATTGTTTGTCCGGGCTTTTTTCAATCCTTCTTCGGTAGCTGCATAAAAAAAAGAATCATCGGCACTGAATCCATTCACTTTTACCGGGTTGCCTCCATTTCCAATAAACCATGAGTCTTTGATCTCATATTTGTTTCCGTCCAGCACAACAACACCCAGCCCTGTGGAGAGATAATAATCAGTTCCGTAAGAAAAAATATTATAGACCGTTTTATCACCGGTCACACCGCTTCTCTTCAGGCCGGGTACGTTATGAATATCTTTTCTGTAAATGATATCAATATTACTGTTGCTGTAAGCGATGATGAGCTTTTTATTTATTGCATCATACAGAATGGCGCTGATCCCTGTTTCGCTTAAGCCGGTAACACGGCTCAGCCTTTCTATGGAATTATCTTTTGTGTCAACAGTGAACAAACTGTAAGGAGTGGCACAATAAACCATATTCTCATCTGCCGTAACGTCAATAGCGCTGTTATAAGGTAAATGCTCCCTCCATTCGCCAATAGGTTGCATTTGTGCCAACCCGGTTTGAGAGAGGATAACAGATAGTATAAGAATGACATACTTCACGATCCAAATTTATCATAATCAGTCAAATAGACTATTGATCATTTTTTCCGTTTCTTTGCGGCTCTGCACTGATAAAACAGAGAAAGCATGTGGCGAAAAATCGGGCAATTCATACTTAATTACCGTATTCCTTTATTGATAGCGCTGGCAGCCGTCACGGCATTCATGGCTTATGAGGGAAGCAAAGTGGAGATGAGTTATGAACTGACCAAAGCCATCCCGGTAAACCACCCCAATTACAAAGCATACCAGGAATTCAAAAAGAAATTCGGTGAAGACGGAAACCTGCTGGTGATAGGCATACAGGCAAACAACTTCTGGAGCCCGAATCTTTTCAATTCCTACACCACTCTTTACAACAACCTGAAAAAAATAAAAGGTGTTGAAGATATCCTTTCAGTGCCGTCGGCAGTGAATCTGGTAAAAGAAGAGGATCAGGAAAAATTCAGGGCGGAGCAGATTTTTCCCGAAGGGCCTTTGACCCGGGCCGAGATAGACAGTTGTAAAAATATTTTTCTGAATTTGCCTTTCTACCGCGGTCGTCTTTACAATCCGGATTCCAATGTTTGGATGATGGCCATTCATGTTAATAAAAATGTCATCAATTCCGAAGCAAGGAATGATGTGGTCGGAGGCATTGTACGTTTTGCCAACGCTTTCGGAACCTCCAACAATATAGAAGTGCATCTGAGCGGATTGCCTTATATAAGAACAGAACTTTCTACCCGCATTGCCGATGAGATGCGGTGGTTTCTGATGGCATCGGTAATATTATCTGCCGTCATTCTGCTCTTGTTTTTCAAATCCATCGGATCCATGTTGTTGTCTCTCTCCGTCATGATCATCGGAGTGATCTGGAGCCTGGGCACCATGCATCTTTTTGACTACAAGATCACCCTGCTTACCGCACTGATACCGCCGCTGGTGGTTGTGATCGGAGTACCCAACTGCATTTATTTCCTGAATAAATATCACACTTCCTATAACGAGACCGGCGACAAGCGAAAGGCATTGCTGGTAATGGTGGACAGGATGGGCATCGTCACTCTTTTCTGCAATCTTTCGGCGGCCATCGGCTTTGCCGTATTTGCTCTGACCCGCAGCCAGATCCTCAAAGAATTCGGAGTGGTGGCAGGGATTAATATCATGGCTTTGTTTTTTATCTCACTGATCATCATTCCATCGGTGCTCAGTTATATGCCAAAGCTGAAATCGAGGCAAACAAAATATCTTGCCAACCCCCGGCTGAATCGCTGGCTCGACAGGCTGGAGAGATGGACACTGAACCACCGCAAGCCCATTTACATTATCAGCATCTGCATCACGTTGACAGGAATAGCCGGAATATTCCAATTAAAAACAGAAGGCTTCATGCTGGATGATATTCCGCACTCCGATAAGCTTTATACCGACCTGAGGTTTTTTGAGAGCAATTTCAAGGGTGTGATGCCACTGGAGATAGTGGTGGACACCAAAAAGAAATACGGTGTGACCCGCAACCTGAATAACCTGAATAAAATTGACACACTTTCCGAATATATCTCCACCATCCCCGGCATAGCAAGACCTCTGAGCATCATAGAGGGACTGAAGTTTGCCAGACAGGCTTTCTTTGACGGTGACAGTTCGCATTATTCAATGCCTTCCACTTATGACCTGCCGGCATTGCAGCAGTATCTGAATTTCCGCGGTGATTCTTCAGAAACTAAAAACTCATTGGCAAAGCTGGTGACCAGCTTTATGGACAGCAGTAAACAGGAAGCCCGCATCAGTGTGAACATGGCGGATGTGGGCAGCAGGCGCCTGCCTTTCATTCTGGATTCCATTGATGCAAAAGCCAACCAATTATTCGGAACGGACAGTTCCAAATACAAAGTGACCTTAACGGGCTCCAGTGTCACCTTCCTTACGGGAAGCGTTTATATCATCAACGGGTTGAAGGAAAGTATCTTTTGGGCATTCCTGCTGATAGCCCTTTGCATGCTGTATTTGTTCCGGTCTTTCAGAATATTGATCTGTTCTCTTATTCCCAATATCATTCCCCTTGTGATCACTGCAGGAGTGATGGGCTGGGTGGGTATCAGGCTGAAACCCTCAACGGTTTTAGTCTTTAGTGTGGCATTGGGCATTGCCATTGATGTGACGATACGCTTCCTGGTGAACTACAAACAGGAAATGCCTGACCATAAATACAACCTGAGAAAAGCGGTGATCGCCACCATACACAGTACCGGCATCAGCATCATCTACACATCGTTCGTACTGATAGCCGGGTTTATCATTTTTTGCTTCAGTGGTTTTGGCGGCACACAGTCACTGGGATGGCTGACCTCCCTGACTCTCGTCACAGCCACTGTTACAAACCTCGTGCTCCTTCCGGCACTGCTGATCAGCATGAATATTTCAAAGCAGGATGTAAACCAGGGAGAGCAATTATCTGACTAAGACCTTCAGATTATTACTTCAGCACCTGCTGCAATGTATTTTCCAAAGCGCTTCCCCTTAAGCTTTCAGCGATCACTTTACCCTGTGGATCCAGCAAAACATTAAAAGGAATGCCATCTATCTTATATAAAGGAACCACTTCACTGTTCCAGAACTTAAGATCACTTACCTGTGTCCAGTCAAGCTTGTCGTCTTTGATGGCCTGCATCCATTTGTCTTTATCACCCGGCTTGTCCAGTGACACGCCCAGGATCGTAAAATTTTTATCCTTGAACTGCTGATACGCTTTCACCACATTCGGGTTCTCCCTTCTGCAGGGTGTGCACCAGCTGGCCCAGAAATCAACCAGTACATATTTTCCGCGGAACGAACTCAGCGAAACATTTTTCCCGTTTACATCAGGCAAGGTAAAATCAGGCGCTTCTTTTCCTACCCAGCCTGCGCTGCCCGCCATCTGGGCATCCAGCAGCTTTTTAATATCGGCAATGCCTTTGTGCGAAGGGAATCTTTTATTCAGGTCGTTAATCGTTCCCATTACTTCTTCGTCTTCCAGCCCATCCATCTTAAATGCAGGGTTGCCGGATGTGGTCTGGTAATAGCCCAACTCGAACATGGTCAACGATGGGCTTTTGGACTCTTTCATTTTCTGAACTGTATAATTCCTGATCTCCGCAACGGAAGCAGCATGTTTTTTCAATGCATCATTTACCAGGCTGTCAGAAGCATGTATGTTCTGAAGGCTGTCAATGGCATGGCTATATTCATAAATATTCTTCAGCCTGTTGGTAAAAGAATAGATAAAATCTTTGAGCTGCTCACTGGCCGGCGAACCCTTTACTTCATACTTTTCCATCCGGTGCGTACTGTCATTTGCAAAGTCCACATCCAGTGTGATCCTGGGCTCATCATTGATAACGGAAGTAAGCGGAAACATATCCCCGTCCAGCCGGAGGTCGTAGATAGACTCTTCACCCATCTTTGTTTTCAATGAATATTTGCCATCTTTTCCGATCAATGATGAATCAATGACCAGCCGCTGCATGGTGGCCAGAGGCACTTCTTCCAGATAGACCATCCGTGCCGTATTGTTGGTCATAGTGCCGGAGATCTCAAATTGTTTTTTGTTTGAAAATAAAGTACAGGAAGACAATACCAGTATTCCTGCCAGGGCAATGGATCCCTGTTTTAAAAAAGATCTGTTCATTATTTTGATTTAAGATTTTCTAAAATTAACTGATTGGTCACTTCAGGATCTGCTTTTCCTTTTGTCCTTTTCATCACTTCGCCGACAAACAAGGCCAGCAAACCCTTTTTCCCCTTTTTATACTCGGAAACTTTTGATGCAAATTTATTCAACACTTCCTCAACTATGGGTTGAAGAAAAGAAATATCGGACTGCTGAGCCAGGTCCATTTCCGAAACTACACTGCCCGGAGAACGTAAAGAATCCGTTGTCAGAACCGGAAACACTTTTGAAGAAGCAGTAGAAAAACTGATCTTTCCTGATTCAACAAGGCCGATCAGTTCAGCAAGCTGTCCTGGATGCAAAGGAAAAGAACTTATCTCTGTCTTGTTTTCATTAAGCCATGATCTCACCGGTCCCAGCATCCAGTTGGCCGCAGGCTTGTAATGTGCAGTATGTTTCACCAATGTATCAAAATAAGCGGCAAAGTCTTTTTCCTCAACCAATACTTCGGCTTCATTTTCAGTAAGGGCATACAGGGTAACATATTCACGGGCCTTTTCTTCCGGCAGAGAAGGTATGCTTTTGCTGATCCCGCTGATGAACTCATCACTTAAATGAAAGGGCGTGAGGTCGGGCTCTGGAAAATAACGGTAATCATCCGCTTCCTCCTTGTCTCTTATCGGGTAAGTGGTTCCGCTGCCCGCATCAAAGCCCCTTGTCTGCTGCAGGATCGTTTCCCCGGATTGAAGGCAACGGATCAGTCTCTGTTCTTCATACTCTATTGCCCTCCTTATGTTCCTGATCGAATTCAGGTTCTTGATCTCCACTTTTGTTCCCAGCTTTTTTTCGCCTGTCTTTCTTACCGAAATATTTACATCGCATCTCAGGCTTCCTTCTTCCATGTTGCCATCACAAACATCAAGATAGCGAACGAGTTTGCGCAGCCCGGTCATAAAAGCAAAAGCCTCTTCGCTGCTGTTGATGCAGGGCTCGGTCACCATCTCAATAAGAGGCGTGCCTGCACGGTTATGATCAATGCAGGTGTTTTCAGGGTCCACATCATGCAGGCTCTTTCCTGCATCCTCTTCAAGATGAATGCGGTTCAGCATAATATCTTTAGTGCCTGAAGCTGTCTTTATGGTAATGTAACCTCCCTTGCAGATGGGAGTGCTGTGCTGCGATACCTGGTATCCTTTGGGAAGGTCAGGATAAAAATAATTCTTGCGTACAAAATAATTTTTCTTCACGATCTCACAATGACAAACCAATCCCATTCTTACCGCCAGCTCTATCGCCTTTCGGTTCATTTTGGGCAAAGTGCCCGGATGTGCCAGCGTTATCGGGCTGACTGAAGTATTCGGCCCCAATCCGAATGCAGTACTGTCGCCGCAAAACAGCTTACTCTCGGTAAGCAATTGAGCATGCACCTCAAGGCCTATCACCGTCTCATATCCGTGATCTTCTTTTTTCATTTCCGGGAGGGCAAAGGTAACCCTTTTACATCTGCCCCCTGCCAAAAACAAACCCCGGCCAACTGCAGCTGATCCGGGGTAAGTGTTTTTTTATTTATAGCGTTTTACAGATCTGCTGTTTTTAATTTTCTCGGAACTTTCACTTCAAAGTTCTGGGTCTTTCCGTTGCGTTGAATTTTAAACATCAGCGAGGTTTTATCCATATTGTCCCTGACGATTTTTGCCACTTCATCAGCGCTGTTCACTGCCTTGCCGTCAATGTCGGTGATGATATCTCCTTCCTTAAGTCCTGCTTTGCCGGCATTGCTGTCATCATCCACATCTATCACCTTTACTCCTTTGCCATTGTCGGTATCCTGAACAGATAACCCAAGCCTCGGCCGGCCGGTAACGATATTAAACATCTGATCCCAGTTCCTTCCTTTCATCCGGGGTAATGCCTGTTCAAGTTGGGGTATCACTTCATAAAAGTTCTTCATGTCAGGAATTTTTTGGCCCAGGCCATAAGCATCGCCGGGATTAGTGTACAGATTGTACAGGTCCGCACCGGACCATTGGGTCAGTTCTGCCGTAACGGTCTGCTCTTTATTATCCCTGAGAAAAGTGATCTTAACCTTATCGCCGGGTTTATATTTTCCGATCGCCTTGGAAAGGTCATCAGGGTCCGAGATCTTCTGATCGTCAACTTTGGTGATCACATCTTTTTCTTTCAGCCCTGCTTTTTGAGCTGCGCTTCCGTCGCTTACGCTCCGGATCTCTGCGCCGTCTTTGGTCTTATCGGTGGTGACACCCAGCATAGCCCTGTTTACCCTTGTGCCCATTACAGTCACAGCACCATCGCCTCTGCGGTTAAGTGAATTGCCACGGAAATTCCGAATAGTGTTGCGGCGTACGGTGATGTCGCCATTCTTCAGTTCATCTACAGGTTTTCCGTTCACGGTGATCTTATCGCCGTCGATCTCCACGGTGGTCTTTCCGCTTTTATCTCCTTTGCGGGTGATCGTGATCACTTCTGTTTCGGACCTGTCCTGCTGCTGATCCTGTTTTTTATCATTCTGTGCCCACAAAGAAACAGGGGCCATCAGGGCAGCACCGATAGCAAATACCGAAAGCTTTTTTACTGCACGTTTCATGATTCTAAGATTTTAAAAAATGAATTACGTTTTTTTTCGTAGGTCAAATATAGGAACAATTCCTGAAATACGAAATATTTCGGAAATGTTAAATAACGGGAAGGTTTGAAGGATAAAGGCGGAGGATGAACGGAATAAATTTTAACAACGGCGAGTTGGCTGCGGCAGACTACGCCGTTGTTAAAACAAGTAAAACTAAATATTCAACCCTTCCTGAGTTTGCAACATCTTTTTTCCATATGCCCCTACGATGACACGGGCACAAAAAATCTGAAGAATAAAATGTGAAGCATCCTGTTTACAAAAGCGATCGCACCTGTTCAATCACCTGATCCAGCCTGCCGGCATCGGAGCCACCCGCCGTGGCAAAATTTTTCTGCCCGCCGCCACCGCCTTTGATCAGCGAAGCCACCTGTTCCCTGATGATCTTCCCGGCATCCATGTTCTTTGCTGCCACCACATTGTCGGATATGCTGATGGCCACATGGGGCTTGCCATTGATGTTGGCGGCCAAAACAATGACCGCATCTTTGATATGGCCTTTCAGGTCAAAGCAGAGTTTCTTCAATGAATCCGGCGACGACACTTCCACGATATCGCCAATGAAATTCACCAGGCCGATCAGTTCATCTTTTTTCAACAGTTCATTCCTGATGCCGACCAGTTGCCGGGCTTCCAGGTTCTCTATGTGTTTCTTTAATGCAGCATTCTCCTCCATAAGGCCTTCAGTCATTTTCAGAATGTCTTTCGGGTTCTTCAGAAGCATCCTGACCTGTTGCAGCATATTCATCTGCTCATTGACATATTCTTCCGCCTTCTTTCCGCTTACCGCTTCTATCCTGCGCACACCGGCAGCCACCGCTGTTTCGTGTGTGATCCTGAACGACCCCAGTTCGCCGGTGGCGCCAACATGGGTGCCGCCGCACAATTCAATGGAATAGGTGGGGTCAATGATCACCACCCGTCCCACATCCCCGTATTTTTCACCGAACAAGGCCATGGCTCCCATCTTCAGCGCTTCTTCCTTTGGCATCTCGGTGATCACCACCGGGATATTCTCCCGTATCTTCTCATTCACCATCGCTTCCACTTTTGCGATCTCTTCGCCGGTCATCTTTGCAAAATGGGAAAAATCAAAACGCAGCCTTTCATCATTTACCAATGAACCTTTTTGCGCAACATGGGTTCCCAGCACTTTTCTTAATGCCGCATGCACCAGGTGAGTGGCCGAATGATGCAGCATGATGTTCCTTCTCCTGGCGGCATCCACTTTTGCCTTTACAGACCCGGAGACATCTGCAGGCAGATGGTCCGTAAAATGAATGATAAGGTCGTTCTCTTTTTTGGTATCGGTCACCCTGATCTTCTCGTTTCCGAAATCCAGCTCACCGGTGTCGCCCACCTGCCCTCCGCTTTCTGCATAAAAAGGCGTTGCTTCCAGCACCCATTGGTAAGATTCTTTTCCTTTCGCTTTTATCTTTCTGTATTTGATCACCCTTGTTTTGATCTCCAGGCTGTCATAACCTACAAATTCATTCAATGAATAATCATCCAGCACGATCCAGTCGCCCGCATCCACTGAAGTGGCGGCACGGCTCCTTGACCTTTGTTTCTCCATCTCTGTTTCAAATCCTTTTTCATCAACCGCCAGGCCTTTTTCTTTTGCCACCAGCCGGGTCAGGTCAATGGGGAAGCCGTAGGTGTCATACAGCTTGAATGCCTCTTCGCCTGAAATATCCGAAGAAGCATCATGCAGCATTGCCAATCCTTTTTCCACGGTCTTTAAGAAAGCATCTTCTTCTTCCCTCACCACCCTGCTTACAAAATCTTTTTGCTGCAACAGCTCAGGAAAAACATTTTCAAACTGCCTGCCCAGCAAAGGAACAAGCCGGTTCAACAAAGGCTGTTTATAATCCAGGTAAGAATAATAATAACGGACCGCTCTTCTGAGAATGCGCCGTATCACATAGCCTGCTCCGGTATTGGATGGCAGTTGCCCGTCTGCAATGGTGAATGAAATGGCACGGATATGATCTGCCACCACCCTGAATGCAATGGCTTCCTTACCGCCAACGGCAGATGAAGCAGAGGCATCCGCATTATATTTTTTCCCGGTGATCTTTTCTGTTTCTTCAATAATATCCGTAAAAATATCCGTATCATAATTGGACACCTTGTTTTGAAGAATCCTTACCAGCCTTTCTAATCCCATTCCGGTGTCCACATGTTTGGCAGGCAGGGGTTCCAGTGTGCCATCTTTTAAACGGTTGAACTGGATGAATACATTGTTCCAGATCTCCACCACCTTTCCGGTGTCATCATTGTTCACCAGGGAATGTCCGTCATTATTTGCTTCGGGGCGGGAGTCATAATGAATCTCGGTGCAGGGGCCGCAGGGGCCGGTGTCTCCCATTTCCCAAAAATTATCTTTTTTGGAGCCCATCAGTATCCTGTCTTCCGGCAGCCATTTCTTCCATTCATTATATGCTTCCTCATCTTTGGGCAATCCTTCCTTTTCATCACCTTCAAAAACGGTAACATACAGCCTGCTTTTGTCTAATTGATAAACCTCAGTGAGCAGCTCCCAGCTCCAGGCTATGGCTTCCTTCTTAAAATAGCCGGCTTCGGGCCGGGAAGGATCGCCAAAGCTCCAGTTGCCCAGCATCTCAAACATAGTATGATGATAGGTATCCACTCCCACTTCTTCCAGGTCATTGTGCTTGCCGCTCACCCGCAGGCATTTCTGTGTGTCTGCCACCCTGTTGTGTTTTGGCTTTTTATTTCCGAGAAAATAATCCTTGAACTGGTTCATTCCCGCATTGGTGAACATCAATGTCGGGTCATTCTTGACCACGATGGGGGCAGAAGGAACAATTTCATGGCCTTTTGATCTGAAAAAATCCAAAAAAGCATTTCTTATCTCTGCGCTGGTCATAAGGTGACAGGTAAATGATGTGTGATGAATAAATGAGAAAAACAAGCCCTTTTATGTTGTATCCATCCGTTAAAAGCAGCGTGTGAATATGCAGTGCCGGAGCCTTTAAAGGCCAAAACCGATTGTTTATCAGAGGTGAGAGACATATTTATTTTTTCAATCTTTTCCGGATGCAGATTATGGGTTGATTTTTGCTGTATATCGGGCTATATTTGTTTCCCACAGGAACTTTTACAGGTATGCAAAGGTAACAGATTCGGATGTTTTTTTATCTATAGAGAACACCAAATAACTATCCTGATGAAGAAGATTAAATATTATTACAATTCAAATACGCTTCGCTACGAAAAACTGGAAACTCCGTTGCGGGTGAAATTGCTTCGTGTCTTTGGATTTCTTGCCGCAGCTTTTGTCACTGCTGCCATCATTTCATTTGTCGCCTTCAGGTTCATCGGCTCGCCAAATGAAAAACTTTTACGGATAAGGTATGAGCAATTGTCTGATAAATACCTGGAGCTAAACGATCAGCTTTCCACCATGAGCGATCAGATGCTGGAGCTGGAAAAAAGAGACAATAATATCTACCGCACTATTTTTGAGGCCAACCCGATACCGGACAGCATAAGGGCCAGTGAACTGGAAAAACAGATGGAGACCACTTCCGTTGAAGGAATGGAAAATAACGTATTGTTTTCTTCCATAATCGGAACGATCAACACCCTGAGCAGCCGCATGCTTGCAGAAAAAAGATCTTATGATGAACTGGACAACCTACTTAAAGACAAGGAAAAAATATTGGCACATACTCCTGCCATTCAGCCGGTGAGCAATAAAGACCTTCACCGCATTGCTTCCGGTTTTGGCCACCGCATTGACCCGATCTATAAAACAGTGAAGATGCACCAGGGCCTTGATTTTTCTGCGTCGGCGGGCACTCCTATCTATGCCACTGCAGACGGGATCGTCACCACTGCGGGCAACACACACAATGGCTACGGCAATCATGTCATCATCAATCATGGCTATGGCTACGAAACATTATACGGCCACATGCTGCGGGTTAAAGCCAGGGTGGGCCAACTGGTAAAACGCGGTGAAGTGATTGGCTATGTAGGTAGCACCGGCAAATCAACAGGGCCACACTGCCATTATGAAGTGCATAAAAACGGGCAGCGCCTCGATCCAGTTTACTTTTTTTATAATGACCTGACGCCGGAACAGTTTGATCGTTTGCTGAAACAAGTGGCTGCTTCCAATCAAAGTCTGGATTAAGGAATTTTTCCACAATACACATTTTACCGCTACCCGCCCTGATACATTACTATCTTTACAGTGAATTATGGGAAGAACTTTAACTCAGATCACACTTGACTTTGCCACTGCCGGAAACGAAACTGCTGAGATGCCGGTGATCTCTGTCCCGGAAAAAAAGGACAATGAATTGAAAAAAGAAAAACTTCAGAAGACCGGGCCTATAGTAAAAGTGAAAGACCAGGTGAAGCCTGTATCTATGCGGGGCCGCCGTTCTCTGAAAAGCCTGAACCAGGATGTGGACCTTATTCAGATACCCGATGATGAGACCCTGTTTCAAAAACAATATTATCCCATCGGTGAAGTGGCCACCATGTTCCGGGTGAACCAGTCACTGATCCGTTACTGGGAAACCGAATTCGATATACTGAAGCCCAAGAAAAACCGGAAAGGCGACCGTTTCTTCCGCCCGATAGATGTAAAGAACCTGGTGCTGATCTACGACCTGCTTCGCCGCAGGAAATTCACCATTGAAGGCGCCAAAGAATACCTGAAAAAAAATAAAAAAGCCGAAGAAAAATTTGTGGCCATCCAATCACTGGAAAACCTGAAACTCTTCCTGCAACAGTTGAAATCGGAACTGTAAATAATTTTCTGCCGCTGCAACTTTAACAAGGCTGGCTTCCTCTTTCCGTCTATCATAATTACATTTGTTCCTCACTTAATTTTCATTCATGAAAAAGATCACATTGCTGCTTGCCCTGATCACGATCGCAGGCATGGAAGCATTTTCACAATACCAGTATAAAGTTTTTTCGGAACAGCCTAATGAAAAAACATATAAAGGAATCATCTCCCGCCAGGTATTG
>WBZO01001291.1_pt2 | contig 20051 bp, 15 predicted proteins | sample 5204261 | NCBI WGS metagenome assembly WBZO01 (sample SAMN12412400, study PRJNA552823) | activated sludge metagenome | isolation source: activated sludge from anammox sidestream of wastewater treatment plant... | place: USA: North Carolina | collected 2017-09
GCGGTAGCGAAGCTTCAGCTCGGATTCGAATGGCTCGATGTGGATGTCGCTGGCTTTATCCCGGATGGCCTCAAAGAGAATCAGGTTGACGAGATTGACAACAGTGGGCTCGCCAGCCAGTTCGCGCAGATTGCCGATGTCATGGTCCACCTCGAGCCCGGTTTCGCTGGTGGTTCCATCACCCTCCCTGTCGCCGCTGAGATCCGCCGCCATGCGTTCGACAGTCGCGCCATAGCTTTTCTGGATGGCCTGGCGCAGATGCTTCTCGGTGGAGATGACCACCTTGATGCGAGCCGCGCCGGTGAGTATCCGGAAATCTTCATAGACCTGATCCGGCTCGGGATCGGTCACCGCCACCACCACCGAGCCATTATCCCGGCGCAGTGGCAGGGCAAGCCGCTTGAAGGCCAGGTCGCTCGGAACCTTGGACAGCAGATCCGGATCGACATCGGTGATTTCCGCCAGGAAAGGGAGGTCGAAAGCCTCGGCGATGGCTACAGCCCAATCCGCTTCGGGGAGCCGCCCCGATTCAACAAATGTCTCTGCGAGAACCGCAAGGCTGACCGGCTCTTTTTCGAGTGTGGCATTCCACTCCTCCTCAGCGAGAAGGCCTCGTGAGATGAGAAGGTGTCCCAATTTTTGATAATCCATACGCTAATAGCCTATGACACCTTTTTCGGAGGAAGCAAGCTCATTCATCCAAAGCGGTTCATCGGGAGCCTCTATTCAAACCTGCAAACATGATTTAAGTATAAGGTTTTCAAGGAGTTATATTTTACACACAATCTTATGCTGAACGATGTAAGTCCATTGACCTGGGCAGTTTCCGGGATTTGCGTGATCCTGATCGGAATTGCCAAAGCGGGCTTTGCGGGTGGAATTGGAGTGATTGCCACCCCTCTCCTGTCGCTGGTGATGAGCCCGACCAAAGCAGCGGCGATCCTTCTCCCGCTGCTGTGCGGATCCGACATCGTATCGATTTATTTTTACCGCCGACTGTACTGCCTCAAAAACCTGCGCGCTCTTTTGCCGGGAGCCTTTCTCGGGATCCTTTTTGGAAGCCTGTTCATCCTGCATTGGGCAGGCGATCCCGGGCGGGCGGAACGAGAATTGAAAGCGATGATCGGCTGGATTTCCCTCCTGTTTGTCATTTACCAGTGCTTTCGAAAATGGATTTTCAAACGAATCGAGCGTTACCATCCAAAAGGCTGGCATGGCTGGCTGTTCGGGACCTGTTCCGGTTTTGTTTCGACACTGGCCCATGCCGGCGGCCCTCCGGTCACCATGTATCTGCTGCCTCAGCATTTGGACCGCCAGCTGTTTGTCGGGACGACGGTCTGGTTTTTTGCGCTGGTCAATGCTGCCAAGCTGCTGCCATACTGGTGGCTGGGCCTGTTTCCGAATGAGAACCTGCTGCTGAGCTTTGCCCTGATGCCCCTGGTGCCCTTCGGGGTGGGATTGGGAGTCTGGTTGAACCGCATCACCAGTGAAAGGCTGTTCAATCCTCTGGTGTATGGCATTCTGTTCCTGACTGGAATTCAGCTGGTCACCGGCTGGAGTCCAATCGATCTGTTTCGCTGAAGGAGAGCCTTGCCATGACCCACCCGTCCAGCCAGGTCGCACCGGGTTCTGAAAAATCCCAGCGGTTGATATCGCTGGATGCTTATCGGGGGTTTGTCATGCTGGCCATGGTGTCAGGTGGCTTTGGCCTGACACAGATAGCTGAAAAGTTCCCTGATAACCTCTGGTGGGAGAGAATCGACTACCAGCTGAGCCATGTGAGCTGGGAGGGGTGCTCTTTCTGGGACCTGATCCAACCCTCATTCATGTTCATGGTCGGGGTGGCGATGCCCTATTCCTATGCCAGCCGCCTGGCCAAAGGGCTTTCGAAGAAAATGATATGGAGCCATGTCTTATACAGGGCACTGGCTCTGGTTCTGCTGGGGATTTTCCTTCGATCCAATGGAAGCGCGCAGACCCGCTTTACATTCGAAGATGTCCTGACCCAGATCGGGCTGGGGTATGCCTTTGTCTATTTCTTTATCGGAAAGGGATTCAGGCTTCAAATGGCAGCCTTGTGGGGGATTCTGATTTTCTACTGGCTGGCATTTGTGCTCTATCCGCTCCCGGGAAAAGACTTTGACTTCGCCGCGGCTGGTGTCGCACCGGACTTTGGGCCTTATTCAGGGTTTTTTGCCCACTGGAACAAGAATACAAACTGTGCGGCGGCTTTTGATGTCTGGTTTCTGAACCTGTTTCCGTGGCCGGAACCCTGGCGGTTCAATGGGGGTGGGTATCAGACCCTGAGTTTCATCCCATCAATGGGAACCACCCTGATAGGCCTCATGGCGGGGGAATGGCTTCGTGGAAGCCCCGATGGGTGGGCAAAGTGCCGGAATCTGCTGCTCGGAGGAATTCTCAGCCTGGGGCTGGGGTGGGTGGCCGGCCAGGCCTGCTGCCCGATTGTCAAAAGGATCTGGACACCCTCCTGGGTCCTGTTCAGTGGGGGATGGGCCTTGCTGCTTCTCGGGTGTTTTTATGGAATCGTGGATTTGAAAGGATACAAACAGTGGACATACCCGCTGATTGTGGTCGGAATGAACTCGATCGCCATGTATGTCATGGCCCATCTGGCTGAAGACTGGCTTGTTCAGACACTGCAGACACACCTCGGAGCGGATCTTTTTGATGGGTTCTGGGGGCCGGTGGAAAAGAATGTGTCTGTTCTGGTGGTTCTGTGGCTGATGTGCCTGTGGATGTATCGGAAGAAGATCTTCCTGCGGATCTGACAATCTGCTGAAAAACTCTGCGAGCCGGGGAACTGATGACATTGACAACCACTCTGCTGGCCATCCTGGTCATGGGCCTGGGAGGAGCCTGTTTCCTCCTGTGGCAGAAAATGAAGGCCATCCGCCAACGCCTGGAGACACTCAACGATCGGCTGTACAGCTGGGGCGCGGAAACTCGTTCCATGATGGAAGAGATGCGAAAACACATCCGCCGCCTTGATTTTGAGCTCCGCCGCCAGGCAGGACAGATCGAGGTCACACAGGATATGCGGATCGCCGACCTTCTTGCGCTGCACCCCCGGATGAAAGAGGTGCTGGCGGTTTTGCACAAAGGCGGTTGTTCGAGTTCCGCTTCAGGCGAACAGGAGACTCTGGCAGCCGGAGCCGCCTCCCTGGGCCTGGATGTTTCTGCGATCCTCGAAGAGATTCGGCGCTTCATAGAAGATCCCGACCATTATCAGCCACGGCAGCTGCCGGCTGGGGTTCCAGTCCAGATCCAGATCCCGGTGAAGAACGGATAATTCGCTGTCATTCAAAAAGAGGAATGGCCGATCAGCGATCCACGAAACAATTCCCCTCAGGCGGAAATGGGATTAAACTGAAGCCTGATGAATATGCCAAAGACAGCCTCGGTCTCTCTTAAAAAATGCGAAAGCTACCGGCCGGAGATCCTTTCTCAAAGCCTGAGGGAATGCCTGGAACCATTGGGAGGAATGAGGGCTTTTGTCCGACCGAATGAACGGATTCTGCTCAAGCCGAATCTGGTAACAACTCCCTCTGGAGACCGCCCGGCCTGCACCGATGCGGATTTTGTGATCGAAGTGGCCAGGCTGGTGCGCGAGTGTGGGGCAGTGCCATTCATTTCAGACAGCCCGGCCTTTGGTTCTGCACGCCAGGTGGCCCGACAGATCGGGCTGTTTCAAAAAGCGGAGCGGGAGGGGATCGAAATTTGTGAGATGCGCGGGAGCATCAGCCGCGAGATTCGGATCGATGGAAAAATTCATCGCCTTCCTGTCGCTGCGACAGCCATTCAGGCCGATGGAATCATCAACCTGCCAAAATTCAAGGCGCACCGCCAGGCGACTTTTTCCTTCGCGGTCAAGAACCTGTATGGATGTGTCCCTGGGAAACGCAAAGCCTGCCGTCATTTCGCCAGCGGCGGAGACCGTGAGTGGTTTTCGAATATGCTGGTGGCCAATGCCTTGATTCTCGCGCCGCGCCTCAACCTGGTCGATGGGATTATCGGGATGGAAGGCCAGGGTCCGGTGCGCGGGACCGCAAGGGATATCGGGGTGATTGCCGCCGGGGTGGATCCGGTGGCGGTGGACTCGATCTGCTGCGAGGTGGCTGGCTGCCCCCCGTTATCGTTGTGCACCCAGAATGCGGCGCGGAAGATGGGAGCCGGGGTCTGGGATCCGGAAAAAATAAACTTGCTGGGAGATCCGCTCGAGGATTTGAGGATCAAAGACTTTGGTTTCGCCAGGGAAATCCCGATCTTTTTCAGTTTGCCGCAGCTTGCCCGAAGTTATCTGAAGTCCTGGCGGGCCGCGCTGGCACCGGAATAGCTACTTCCATTGCCGCTCCCTGTTCGTCATCCCCGCACCCCTTATTCGCCCTCCTCGCGAAAGCGGGGATCCATGGCATCCGAGCAATTTTCTGGATTCCCGCTTTCGCGGGAATGACAAAAGGAGAAAGTGGGAATGACGGATTGCGTATTGGGAATGACGGAAGGCGATCACCCGTTTTCCAAAAGGGCACGTCAAGCCGTGCCCCTACGGGACAATCGAGGCCTCGCTGGTGCACTTGCCCCCAATATTCGTCATCCTCGCTCCCTTATTCGTCATCCTCGCGAAAGCGGGGATCCCTGGCGTCCGAGCAATTTTCTGGATTCCCGCTTTCGCGGGAATGACGGATTGCGTGTTGGGAATGACGGAAGGCGATCACCCGTTTTCCAAAAGGGCACGTCAAGCCGTGCCCCTACGGGACAATCGAGGCCTCGCTGGTGCACTTGCCCCCAATATTCGTCATCCTCGCGAAAGCGGGGATCCATGGCATCCGAACAATTTTCTGGATTCCCACTTTCGTGGGAATGACAAAGGGAGAAAGTGGGAATGACGGGTTGGGTACTGGGTTCCCACTTTCGTGGGAATGACGGCAGGGGGGTTGGGAATGACGGCAGGGGGGGTGGGAATGACCCACTGACCACTGGATCCCCGGTCAAGCCGGGGAATCTTTCCGCTCGCAGATCCGGCTGCGGATGACCTTCACGACTTTGTCGACCACCTCATCAAAAGGCAGGTTGGAGGTATCCAGTTCGATTGCATCTTCGGCGATTCGCAGAGGGCTGGCCTCCCGGTGAGAGTCCGCTTCATCCCGTTCCAGGATGGATTGCCGGATTTCATCTTTCGACCAGGGAAGGCCACGGGATTCATCCTCCGCGGCACGCCTCGCGACCCGGGTTTCGAGATCCGCATTGAGGTACAGTTTGACATCTGCCTGAGGGAATACCACAGTGCCGATATCACGGCCTTCCATGATGACACTCCCCTGCCGCCCCAGAAGCCTCTGATATTCCACAACCACCTGCCGCAGTCCGGGCCAGGCAGACACTTTCGAAACAAGCGCATTGATTTCGGGAGTCCGGATCAGGTCTGTGACTTCAAGCCCATCGCAGAAGACCCGCGGCCCTCCAGGGGAAGGCTCGAGGTGAATCTGTGTCCTGCGGGCCAGCTCTGACAGAGCTTTTTCATCACCCGGATCCAGATCCTCTTCGAGGCATTTCCAGGCAAGCGCGCGGTACATTGCGCCGGTATCGATATGCAGAAGGCCCAGGCGCCGCGCCACGGCATCCGCAACTGTGCTTTTTCCAACACCCACCGGTCCATCGATTGCAACGATCATGATGCCCTGAAAAAGAGTAACCGATTCAATGATTCCTGTCCTTAAAGCTTATTCAGGATGAACTTTCCCGAGGAAAGCGTCAATCGACATGGCCTCCATCCGCTGGAGGCGCCTGCTTGCCACACGGCGGGATCCTCTCCTGAATGGGCTGGAAAACAGGGAAACTCCCCAGCAAAGGAAGCAGCGAGACCATCAGCCTGGCTTCCTCGCCCGCCTCACCCAGAGCCAGAATGAGAAGGGATAACAAGGAAAACAGCGCCAGCTGGTTCTCCCTCAAGCCAAGCAGGCGCACAGATTCCCAGCCCCGCAGGGAAAAAACCAGCCTGAGAACCTGGATCGCCATCCAGGCCACACTGAACCAGACACACACCCGGTAAACCTGAATCCCGAACCCCTCCACTGGTGTGAGATGATAAATGCTGGTGCGCGGCCGCAGAAAAATTTTCAAACGATTAAAAGCATGGCCCAGTGCTTCACCCGGCCGGGAAAGAATTGCATGGAAAACCGCCTGCTGGACTTCCCGGTTCATTTGGGTGTGATGGCCGGTATTCATCAGCCTCGGTAAATTCGGATTGGCGGGGTTTCCCTCTTCATCGACAAATGGGGGAGCATCGACCCCAAATGATTCCCAGGCACGCAGCAGGTTGAATCCCGACTGGTTGGTCCAGACCCACTGGCCATGGCAGACCAGCATTTTTACATGCCATCCCCCGGACAGAATCACCAGAGGCAGAAGAAAAACCGCCGCCTTCCTCCAATCCCGGGCGGCCCGGAAAGCCAGTAATGGGTCGGCAAGCAGCAGCGGGAGAAGGATCATGACGAATGGCCGGGTCAATTCCAGAACAGCCAGGCAGAAGCCAGCCGACAGGAGGCGCGGAGTGCTCCACTGCAATCCCCCACACCGGCCATCCTCTCTGGCCGGGGCAAGGATCAGATACGACAGCACCAGCAGTGGGAAAAAGACATCATAGCTCACCGGCATCTGGCGATGGATCAGAATGGAGGCCCAGAGGAAAACCAGGGATGCTCCGGAACAGAGCACGAAGCGGAATTTTCCACGACAAACCCAATGCAGGGATAACAGGTGCACCCCAGCCAATCCAGCCCGATACAGCCAGCTGGCCACCGGTGCGAGGCTGCCGGTCAGGTCATAAGCAATCATCTCGAGGACTGCCTGGATGGGTGGAATGCCGGTTTGAAGCTCCGCGAGGAAACGATAAATCCCTTTCAATCCGGGATAATCGGCCGGATGAAACGCCATCATCCATTCGATGGCGGCAATCCCGGGAGAGGCAAAGGCCGCCAGAAGCATACAGCCCAGCCCATGAAAAACGGAAATCCAAATCCGGACTCCCGGCCAGCCCGCGGGCAATGGGCCGGTCAGAAGTCCGGTGAATTTCTCGATGAATCGGAGCATAGGAGCGATCCTATCTTACCGATCGCCCGCACACTCAATAAAGATCCCCTGCGCCACATGGCCGGATTTCCGAGCCATACCCTGGCTCATGGAAACCGATCAGAGGAAGGAGTAGTAACGGATGCGGTGGCGCAGATCGCTGGTGACATTCTCCTGCCAGGTACGTCGGGCTTTCTTGGGAAAGAGAATAATTTTGCCTTCCTCATTTTCGTAGCGGGTCCGGTACCAGTCTTCTGGATCGCGAACCACGATCTCGGGGGTTCCCTGGGCTTTTCCGAGCAATTCACCGGACCCCTGTTTGACAACATCCGGTCCGGAATCCGGGTCACCCAGAAGGCTTTTGGCTTCCAGGTTCCCTCCATTGGAACCATTCGCTCCAGAAGCCATCTTTCCTTCGCGGAATGCAGAGAGAGCCTCTTTGCGCATCCGCTCTTCCTCTTTTTTCTTCATCAGGTCTTCTTCGCGGTCCAGACGAAAGGAAATGACATCACGGGGCAGCCCATCCAGCAGCAGAACCGCTTTGTATTCTCCATATCCGCCAAGACGCCCCATATCCTCGGGGTGATAGAAGAAAGCCACATCCTGTTCCCGCTCGAGAGACACTCTGTCGGCGGCAATGATCATCTTGTGGCGGGGGGCATGCAGTTCCATCCCGATATTCAGATTCAGGCGTGACTGCTCGGGGAACTCGCTGCGGATGACCACCACCACATAGGGATCGTGATCGGTGAATTGACGGGTGACTCCAATCCACCCGATCTCGGTCTCACCTTTGCAGGTCCATAAGTCATAAAGCAGGGACCCTTCCGGATAGAGATGCGGATCCTCCGGGCCGGGCTGCTTCGGCCAGATGGCCTGAAACCAATCCGTTAATCCGGCTGAAGCCTCAACAACAGAAAATGTTGTCACCAGACAGAAAAGAAACCAAAACCGTGACCTGAAAACCATGGCACACAACCTACCCCTCTTTGTGAATATGGAGGTCTTCCTTCCGGGGCTGAAATCTGGCAGAAAAATATTACTGCTGTTCCGGCTCCTTCGGGGATTCCTCATTTTCACCCGCTGCCCCGGCCTGCGGAGCATTTCCACCCATGGCTTTCAAAACATCACATGCGCGAGCTAACGCGCTGGCAAGCAGTTCAGATGATTTCGCAAGGCCTTCCTGGGCCTTGGCAACAGCCTCTTCCGATTTCGCCCATTTATCCAGATCCAGCGAATGCAGTTCGGTGCTCAAGCGATCGATGCTCGCAGCCAGGCGCAGGTTCGACTGGGACAGATTCAGGTTGGCAGAGGACAGCGAGGTAAAGGCGGCATCGGTTTCACGGCCTGAAATTCGTGTCGCTTCCACCGGGCTTCCCGAGAACAGGCGAATTCCCAGATCAAGCGACAGAAGCACACAGAGAAAAATGAGAATGTACTGGACAGCTGTACGCGGCTGGTGGCTCATGAATTTCCCCCCTCAATCCCAGGATTTCCCCAATCATCCTGTCCTTCCCCATTGAGAAGGATAGCCCATCCCGGCAGGCTGTGTAAAGGACCAATCAGCATAAAATTGCAGATTGTTGCGGATAATTCACGTTCTGGAGCCGGGTTGAGGTGATGTGGAGTTTATTGTCAAAACTCATAATTAGACTAGAATGCCGTTTTTACCGAAAGGGGATTTGCCTTTATGCCGCGCCGCACTGATATCCGCAAAGTGATGATTATCGGGTCTGGTCCGATTGTAATCGGCCAGGCCTGTGAATTTGATTATTCCGGAACCCAGGCCTGCAAAGCTTTGCGGAAACTGGGGTATGAAATTGTGCTTGTCAACTCAAATCCAGCCACCATCATGACTGACCCGGAGATGGCGGATTTCACCTATATCGAACCACTCACTGTCGAAACGATCACGAGGATTATCGCCAAAGAGCGCCCGGATGCGCTGCTTCCGAACCTGGGGGGGCAGAGTGCCCTGAATCTGGCTTCCGAACTGTATCGCGCCGGTGTCCTGGACCGTTATGAGGTCAAGGTGATCGGTGTGCAGGTGGATGCCATCGAACGGGGCGAGGATCGCCAGGCTTTCAAAGACACCATGACCCGCCTGGGAATCGAAATGCCCAGGAGTGAAATCGCCACCACCATTGAAGAGGCCGAGAAGATCGCCGAAGGGCTGGGATATCCGGTGGTGATCCGGCCCGCATACACGATGGGCGGCACCGGCGGAGGGCTGGTTTATAACCTCGAGGAACTGCGGACCATCGCTGCGCGCGGCCTTTCATCCAGCCTGGTGGGCCAGATCCTGGTGGAAGAGTCTGTGCTGGGCTGGGAAGAGCTGGAACTCGAAGTCGTTCGGGATTCAAAGAACCAGATGATCACAGTCTGTTTTATCGAGAATGTCGATGCGATGGGAATCCATACCGGTGATTCCTACTGTGTGGCGCCGATGCTCACAATTTCCCCGGAGCTGCAGCAGCGCCTGCAGAAATACTCGTATGCGATTGTCGAAGCCATCCAGGTCATCGGTGGAACCAATGTCCAGTTTGCCCATGATCCGGTGACCGACCGTGTGGTGGTGATCGAGATCAACCCGCGCACCTCACGCTCTTCGGCGCTGGCATCCAAAGCCACCGGCTTCCCGATCGCGCTGGTTTCTTCACTGCTTGCTGGTGGCCTGACGCTGGATGAAATCCCTTACTGGCGGGATGGAACACTCGACAAGTATTCACCCTCGGGAGATTACGTGGTGGTCAAGTTCTGCCGCTGGGCTTTCGAAAAGTTCAAAGGGGTTGAAGACAAGCTGGGAACCCAGATGCGGGCAGTCGGTGAGGTCATGAGCATCGGGAAGAACTACAAAGAGGCTTTTCACAAGGCCATCCGCTCACTTGAAAATGGGCGGTATGGGCTGGGGTTCGCAAAAGATTTCAACAAAAAGTCTCTCCAGGAACTCATGCACATGCTGGCGGTTCCAACCAGCGAACGCCAATTCATTCTCTATGAGGCGCTGCGCAAAGGGGCAACCATCGAGGATCTGCACCGCCTGACCCATATCAAGGCCTGGTTCCTCGAGCAGATGAAGGAGCTGGTCGAGCTTGAGGAGAAAGTTCTCACATACAGGGGCAAAGACATCCCGGAAGACATGCTTGCCCAGTGCAAACGGGATGGCTTCTCGGACCGTTACCTGGCGGGACTCCTCAAGGTTCCAGAGCCTTCCCTCCGCTCACGCCGTTCCGGATCGGGGCTGGAGGAAGCCTGGGAAGCAGTGCCTGTCAGCGGGGTGGAAAACGCAGCCTATTATTTTTCAACTTACAATGCTCCCGACAGTGTGCCGGTCAGCCCGAATCGCAAGGTCATGGTGCTGGGAGGCGGCCCGAACCGCATCGGGCAGGGGATCGAATTCGATTACTGCTGTGTTCATGCAGCCTTTGCCCTTCGCGACGAAGGCATCGAGTCGATCATGGTCAACTGCAATCCCGAAACTGTCTCCACGGATTACGACACATCCAACAAACTTTATTTCGAGCCTCTGACTGTTGAGGATGTCCTCAGCATCTACCAGAAAGAAAAACCTGAAGGGATGATTGTCCAGTTCGGCGGCCAGACGCCCCTCAATATCGCACGCGACCTTGAAGCTGCGGGGGTGCGGATCCTGGGGACATCGGTTGACACCATCGATCTGGCCGAAGACCGTGACCGCTTCCGCCAGGTGATCCAGAAACTCGGGATCCCTCAGGCCCCCAGCGGCATGGCTGCATCGATCGAAGAAGCCCTGGAGGTCGCCGGAAGCATCGGCTACCCCCTGATGGTCCGCCCCTCTTATGTGCTGGGCGGGCGTGGCATGGAAGTGGTTTATGATGAATCCATGCTGCGTGAGTATGTCGCCAATGCGGTGGTTGTGACTCCGGAACGGCCGATCCTCATCGACAAGTTCCTCGAGGATGCCATCGAATGCGAAGCGGATGCCATCGCGGATGGCGAGGATGCCTTTGTCCCCACTGTGATGGAGCATATCGAGCTGGCCGGTGTTCATTCGGGGGACTCCGCCTGCAGCATCCCTCCGATCAGCATTCCTCCCTGCCATATCGAAACAATCTGCGAATACACCCGGAGAATCGCCATCGAGCTGAAAGTTGTCGGCCTGATGAATATCCAGTATGCCATCTGCAAGGATGTGGTTCATATACTCGAAGCCAATCCACGCGCCTCACGGACAGTGCCGCTGGTCTCGAAGGTCTGCAATATCTCAATGGCACGCATTGCGACACAGATCATGCTTGGGAAGAAGCTCTCCGAATTCAACCTCAAGAACCGCCCCTTGCCGCATTATGGAGTGAAAGAGGCGGTGTTCCCATTTTACATGTTTCCGGAAGTCGATCCGGTCCTTGGCCCCGAGATGCGTTCGACCGGGGAAGTTCTCGGCATGGCGGATTCTTTTGGGATGGCCTTTTACAAAGCCGAACAGGCTGCCCAGCAGAAGCTTCCCACCGAAGGGACTGTGCTGATCACAGTCAGCGACCAGGAAAAACCAAAGATGATTGAGGTGGCCAACCAGCTGGTCTCGCTTGGATTCAAAATCAAGGCCACACGTGGAACCCATGAATTTCTGAAACAGCAGGGGATTCCTTCGGAGATGGTGAATAAAATCTTCGAGCAGCGCCCGGACCTGGTCGATACGATGAAAAATGGAGAGGTTCAGCTGGTGATCAATACACCCGAAGGGAAATTATCGACCCAGAATGACTCCTACATCCGCCAGGCCGCAGTCAAGCACCGCATTCCCTACATCACCACCTCGGCCGCGGCCGTGGCGACAGTGCGCGGCATCGCCGCCATCCGGCAGGGGGATCATGAGGTTCGGTCCCTGCAGGAGTACCATCAGGATCTGAGGTAAGTCTTACCGCCTTTTTCGGATCAGGTCGAGTTCGCGGTGAACCCGCCCGACCTCTGCCATATTCCCCTGCTTCTGGAAGATGGCCTGGGCTTCGAGGAAGTATTTTTCTGCAAGCCGGTATTCATACAGGTGATCGCGCAGAATCCTTCCAAGATGCAGCTGGGCCAGCGGGTAACTGGGAATCTGCCCCTGCATCTTTTCCAGGAATTTCTCATAGAAGATAACTGCTTTGGGGAAATCGCCAAGGTCCTCGAGGATGCTCGCCAGACGCAGGTATGAATCTGAAAGATCCGGTGTCATGGCTGCATTGCGGCTTTCAGCCCAGTGGATTTCTGCAAGATAGGCGGATCGTGCTTTCTCCAGATCTCCGCGAGCCTGGCGGTATCTGCCGATCAGATAATGCAGTCCCGGGCGGTCCCGGTCGAGTGTCTCCATGAAAGCCAGCAAAGGTTCGGCTGCTGTATAGTTTCCTTTCTCGATCTGGGCACGCGCTTCCAGCAGATACAGTTCCGGCTGGTCGCTGATCTGGCGTGCGCGGCGGATGAAGTCGATCGCACCATTCGGATTTTTTTCCACATGAAGGAGAGTATGGGCCAGGTATTGGTAGTAATCTCCTTCTCCGGGGAGACGATGGATGATCTGCTTGATCATGGAGGCTGCTTTGCTGGCATCCCCACCGGGAATTTTCCCGCTGATGATGGCCTGGGCCAGAAATCCTTCACGCTGGCACACATACCGCCTGCCACATTCAAGCAGCAGATACCCTCCCAGAAGCAGGGATGCTCCCACGATGGGAATCACCAGCAGTTTTCTTGAGAGAGTGCGGCTGCCTGGCAGGCCGAGCCGGAAGTTTGCGGGAGCAATTACCGCACCCAGAAGCACTGCAAGCAGAAAGGCCTGGGATGGCCGATGAAAGGGGAGATCGAAAAGGCTGCCCCCGAGGGCTGCCCAGAATCCCGAGAGCAAGCCCAGCCGCATGTGAAAATCACGCCCTCGCCGGGCACTCCGCAGATATTCCAGGGCCAGCACCTGGTTCCAGGCCAGAAACAGCATGACCAGCGCCAGCCCGAGTGCGCCCCATTCGACCAGTATCTGAAGATATTCATTATGCAGGTGGTTGGCACGCAGGGAATGCAGGCGCGCCACCCGTCCAGCATACCGCTCTGCATCCTGCCCCTGGAGCATCTTCTGGAGGGTCGACAGGAATTCAACTTTGAACTCACCCGCCCCGATTCCCACCCACGGGCTTTCTTTCCACATCCGGAATCCCGAATCCGCCAGCAGTGCACGAACCGCGATCGAGTCTCCGCGAAGCGTCAGCGTTTCCAGCCAATGCCCCAGATAGGTTCCCTCAGAGGGTGATGATCCCCGGTCGGCAAGAACCCAGCCAAACAATACCAGCGCGATCACAAGGATCAGGATGGGTCCTTTCGGAAATGAGCGGATAGCCTGGCGATCCCCATCCCGGCGATGAACTTTTCTTCGATGGCAAAGGAACCCATAATGGACACCTCCCACCACCAGGGCCAGAATCCCTCCCTTTGAACGGGTTGCAATGATCGCCAGCAGGCTGATGGAAGTGACCCATCCCCCGCAAATCCGGCCACGGAGCCGGTTGCATCCCAGGCTCCATCCAAGAACTGGAAAAAGACCGATTGCGAGATAACCGGCCACGAAATTGGGGTTGCCGATGGTGCCATAAATGCGTTCTTTTATCTCCTGGCCCATCAGGTCGATTTCGCCTGCCAGATTGAGCAGGCTCACCCTCAGCCCGGTCTGGTTCTGAATAATCTCGAGCAGGACCACCCCGACTTCGAGAGCCATGGCCACCAGGATCATCCATCCAAGATAACGGCTGCTTTTCGGAGAGCCGAAGACCAGCGATGACAGTGCGAAAACCGCAATCCAGGCCAGCGCGGGGCTGAGGATATAAAGGCGGTAGGCTGTTTTCAACTCGTAATAGGGGCCGTGATCCATCGAAAAATTAAAGAAATCCATCTGCCAGCAGAAAACAAGGACCAGTGGAAGCAACGCCAGAAGGGGCGTTGGAAAAGGAAAGCGGATGGGGCGATCGAGGAGCCATGCCAGCGCGAAGACCCCCAGAAACAGAAAAGCCATTCCCCCATAAAAGAGAATGGCTGTCATTTTCGGCTCCCGAAATCCCTGAACCGAGAGGGAATCAATCAGCAGGAGGGTTACAAGAATGCCCCCGGCAAGCAATAAGCGTGAACAGCACCTGGCCGCCTCGAGCATCCCCGCGGCGATCATTCCAGGGTTTCGCGAAGGACCTCTTCGATGGTCGTCAATCCCATCACGATCTTCTTCCATCCATCCTCACGCAGGGTCAGCATGCCTTCCTCACGCGCCTGCTGGAAGATGACAGAGCTTGGGGCACGGGCCAGAACCAGGTCACGGATGACATTCGACATGACGAATACTTCGAAGATCGCTAACCGGCCTTTGTAGCCGGAATAGCCGCAATCCTCACACCCGACACCTTTATAGAAGGCGACACCTTTGACTTCTTCCGGATTCAGTCCCAGGTCATAAAACTCTTCATCTGTCGGCTTGTACTGCTGCTTGCAGCGTTTGCAGATGGTTCGAACCAGCCGCTGGGCGACCACTGCTTCGATGGAGGATGTGATCAGGAATGGCTCGACTCCCATATCGGTCAAACGGGTGACAGCGGAGGGAGCATCATTGGTATGCAGGGTTGACAGCACCAGGTGGCCGGTAAGCGAGGCCTCGATGGCGATCTGGGCGGTTTCGACATCTCGAATTTCACCGACCATGATGACATCCGGGTCCTGGCGGAGAATCGAGCGGAGACAGGAGGCGAAGGTCAGCCCGACATCCGGGTTGATGTTGACCTGAACAATTCCTTTGAACTCATATTCGACCGGATTCTCAACTGTAATGACTTTCAGTTCCGGGTTGTAAATCTTCATCAATGCGCCATACAGAGTGGTGGTTTTTCCGGAACCAGTTGGCCCGGTCACCAGGAGGATTCCATTCGGCCGCTTGATGATCTTCTCGATAAGCATCAGGTTCTCGGGCGTGAGGCCGGATTGCTCAAGCCCCATCACCGCATTCTGGCGGTCGAGGATGCGCATCACGATGCTTTCTCCCCCGATGGTCGGAAGCGAGGATACACGCATGTCGACCTCGCGGTTGGCGATGTTCAGACGGATGCGCCCATCCTGCGGAAGGCGGTACTCCGAAATATCCATATTGGACATGACCTTGATGCGCGAGACCATGGCGTGCCACAGCTGCCTCGGCGGGGGTTTGGTCTCATGCAGGGCGCCATCCACACGGTAACGGACACGGAATGAGTTCTGGTAAGGCTCCATGTGAAGGTCTGAGGCGCGGTCCTTGACTGCCTGAAGCAGGATCAGGTTGACCAGGCGGATGATCGGAGGATCTTTGGCGAGGCGTTCGAGATTCCCGATGTCATCCTCGCGGACCTCGAAGTTGATGTCCTCCTGGGTGATGCTTTCGAGAATTCTTTCAATGCTTGTATCGACTTTGCCATAGTACTCATCGATGAGGTCGATGACATCACTGGGGCGTGCCACCGCACCCTTGACCGGGTGCCCGACCATCAATTCGATATCATCGACAATCCGGAAATCGCTGGGGTTGCTCATCGCCACAACCAGCGCGCCATCCTCCCACTTTATCGGGAAGACACCATAAAACTGAGCGGCATGAGCCGGGAATGAAGCCACCAGATTCGGGTCGATTTCATAATCCCTCATCCGGATGAATTCCATGTTGAGGCGGTGGGCCATATCCGCCAGGCCCTCTTCTTCCGAAGAGAAGCCGACTGCCTGGGCCATGCCGGAAGCCAGGGTCTGAGCTGCCTCCGATTCATCCACAACCATCCCGCCTTCGCGATGGCCTTTGCTCTTGACCCGCGCTCCCATCTCAGCCTGAAGCGGGGAGTCGCTGCCTTCGGCTCCGATCAAACCCGCCGATTCAAGCAATGAATCCAGGCTGAGCTTCGAGTCAACTTCTTTCTTCTGTTCCTGTTTGGCCATGGTTCTCTTCTCGGTCGGGGTTTAATCGAGCAGGCGCTGACGCAGTTCTTCGGGATTTGCGGCTCGTGACAAAGCCACCTCGCCGGTGATCTTTTTCTGGTTGTAGAGATTCAGCAGGTACTGGTCCATGCTGATCATTCCGAGCTTGGTGCCTGTCTGGATCGAGCTGAGAACACGGTTGGTTTTGCGTTCACGGATCAGGTTGGCGATAGCCGGTGTCATGATCATGATTTCATAGGCTGCCACACGCCCCTTGCCGCTGGCATGGGGGAGCAGCTGCTGTGAGATCACAGCAGCCAGTGTCACCGACAACTGCATCCGAACCTGCTCCTGCTGGGTCACCGGGAAAGCATCCACTATCCGGTTGATGGTCTGAGAGGCGCTGTTGGTATGAAGGGTGGCGAATACCAGGTGGCCGGTTTCAGAGGCGGTAATGGCCGCTTCCATTGTTTCCAGATCGCGCATTTCACCGACCAGAATCACATCCGGATCCTGGCGCAGAGCCTGCCTGAGCGCATGGGCAAAGGAGGGGGTGTCGATGTTCAGCTCGCGGTGTGTGACGATGGCACGTTTGTGCGGATGGTAATATTCAATCGGATCCTCAATGGTGATGATGTGATGATCCATATTCACATTGACATAGTCGATCATCGAGGCCAGTGTGGTGGTCTTTCCGCTTCCAGTCGGCCCTACCACCAGGATCAGCCCTCTCGGCTTTTCCATCAGCTCTTTGACAGCGCCCACCGGCAGGCCCAGCTGGTCGAAAGTGAGGATCCGGAAAGGAATCAGGCGCATCACAATGCCGATCGTTCCGCGTGTCCGGAGAACCGACACTCGGAACCTGGCAAGATTTCCAAATGCGTAACCGAAGTCGCAGGATCCGATCTGCTGAATTTCCTCACGGTACCGGTCCGGGGTAATTGCCTCCATCAAGCCGACACTGTCCTCAGGTGTGAGGGGTTCACTGGAAAGATTTTCCAGGCGGCCATCCACTCGGATTGTCGGGGGTCTTCCCACCGAAATGTGCAGGTCGGAAGCATCTCGTTCGACTACCATGCGTAAAAGGTCGTTGATTTCAAGGGCCATATTTTAAGAGTTCTTTTTGGAAGAATAAGGTTTTAGCAACATCCCAGCTGTGGAGGATCATCCACTCCATTTTGAAAAGCTAGTGGCAAGGCCAACCACTGTCAAGTGAATCGTACCGTCCGCTCGACAATCCTACAGAGAAAACCTCTTCTGTGTGGTGCATAGAAGCCGCCAGGACACTGCCCCCAATTGACGAAATCATATAAATTATATATTCGTATGAGCACAATCGGAATGTAAGGAGAACCGCTGTGTTACGAATTTTTGTACTGCTGATGGCCGCTATCACCTCCATCCACTGTTATGCTCAGATACCCACAACCTGCGCAGCCATGAATGTTGTTTCGCCTACAGGAAATCCCGTTTTCCCCGGCTTAAATACACTTGACAGGTATCAGGTTGAAGCGATCGCTCTCAACAGCCCGACTGGGTTGAACAGTATTGGCGATAACAGCATCGTGCTGTTTGTACAGGATAACACGGGGGGGATTCAGGTCTATTCGGGGGCCTGGTATGGCTCCGGGTTACCCAACTACCCCGCATCGGTCGCGCAGATTGTCGCCGGTGATCTGTTGCGAGTCACTGGGCTGACCGGGCATTTCGGTGGAAAAACGAATATCATGGAACGCCACAATCCAGTTTTTACTTTTACCATCGAAAATCTCGGCCACCCGGGAGAACCAGTCCCTTATGATATTGCCGATTTGCAGCAGGCCCAGGCTTTCGATCCCAGCCGGGCAACGGGTGGAGAGTTTTACCAGGGCCGTCTGGTCCGATTAAGGGATGTGCACCTTTCGAGTGGCACCTGGGAGCAGGGTGGGAGAGTGGCGGTGGCTGATGTCAATGGCGCCACGATATCGGTTGCGCTTCGAGGCCAGACCGGCCTTGGAACCCAGCCTGCGCCGGCGGGAGTGATCGACCTGGTTGGCATTTTCAATCAGGAAGACACCAGTGTGCCCTATACCGGAGGTTATGAAATCTGGCCGCGCAGCATCAACGACTTTATAGAAACCTCAAGCACTGTGGAGAACTGGAGCCTCTATTGAAAAACCGCGGCTTTACCCTCATCGAGCTGCTGGTGGTTATCGGGATCATTCTGATCCTGATCGGGATCGCTCTGCCAAATTTCATCGGGGCGCGGATGCGCAGCCTGGTGGTTTCCCAGAAGGCTTCGCTGGTTGCATCGGCCACAGCGATCGAAAGTTACCGGCTGGACCACAGCGCGCTGCCTCCATCGCGCTATTACTGCTTCGCTGTCGTGCCTGAATTAATAGCGCGTTATTATGAACTTCCAATGGAGTTAACCACGCCAACACCCTATCTTGCACGCCGTCCGATCGATCATTTTCATTTTAAAGGCGCAACCAATACGGAGGGTGCTCAGGTGGTCAAGTACCGTGGAATCGGCCCCGGGCTGTTCAATGATCTCCCCACTGTGGAAGGGATGTGGCTGCCGACAGAATTTCCAGTCGATAACCGGAAGTATGTTTTTTATCATGAATCCTCCAAAGAACACCCTGAATCCCAGTGCCCGGTAAAATATGGGGTCTGGAGTGTCGGCCTGGATCATGATCCGCTCAAATTGAGCGAACACACCCGCGATCCATCCGCCACACATCGCTGGTATTCGCCAACCAATGGCACCCACAGCCTGGGATTGATAGCACGCCTGGCTTCGGGACATTACTCACCCTGACAGAAAGGAAGGAACGGAAATGAAGCTGAATCTGATCAAAAGACTCTGCCTGATGGCCCTGCTGCCGGCAGCCATCGCCTCAATACCCCCGGCAGGAGCACACGAGGCCCCCGCTGCTGCACAGAAGCCTTACCGCCCGCTCTCTCTGGATGACATCGAACGCTTTCATGGACATCTGGGGCCTTCGGTGATCCTGGGTGTGCGGATGGGAGAAGATGCAGTTTTGAATCATGGTTTTCCGCGTTGTTTCGGAATCAAAGTCGAGGCCGTCTGCGATGCGGCTCCGCCAGGCTCATGCCTGCTGGATGGCATCCAGCTGTCCACTGGAGCCACCCTTGGAAAAGCCAATATCGAACGCAAGGATGGGGATGCTGTGGAGGTCACCATGCGGGATGAGAAACGGAAAGCCCGGATCCAGTACCGCATCAAGGACACGACCCGGCACCTTCTGGACCAGTGGAAAAAGGACAGCCTTCCAGTCGATGAGCAGGCCAGGAAGATTTATGGAATGAACGCAGCGGACCTGTTCGAGATCAATGAATCAACCGAATAGCCCGGCATTTTCGGGGTAGAATCAATATCCCCTGCAGGATGAATCCCCTTGTTATCTTGGAGTGAACTGCTGGTCTGAGCGATAAAGGACATCGCCATAGCTGCTGGTTCCATTGGTTGGACTGTATGGGGTGTGATAGGGAGTTTCCCTCAGTGCATCAGGGCCATAGCCGATCAGGACATAGGCATCCTGGCGGAGTGGAGCCACCATGCGGGTACCGGGCGGGCAGTCCGATCCATCCGGCCGCCAGCAGCCGAAAGCCCCGAGAAAGTCGGTTTTTGACATTTTCATATCTGCAGATTCCCGGTCGATATACATGTAAGACACTGGTTTGAGAACATCCTGGGAGATCAAGGCTTTATCCCCCTCCATGAAGAACGGATCGGGTGGAACTGAGGTCATATACCTGACCGGAGTGGTCAGCGGGGTGAACAGGCCGGTGGTCCCTCCGCGGAAATCTCCACGATGCCAGCGGCAGCAAGCTGAAAAGGCCGGGCTGGGGTACTGGCTGCTGCCACGGAAACGCGCCTGAGTGATGGTCGTGTTGTCATCATCCCAGAAATCCACAAGCAGTGCATTTCGTTCGGTCCTCAGAGACTCGATGGCTGTGGCCAGGCTGCGCATGTCGGAGCTTTCTCTTACCACCTTGGCGCGCATCTGGGCTTCGAGGAAATTGGGCAGCGCAATGGAAATCAG
>WBZO01003121.1_pt1 | contig 20051 bp, 16 predicted proteins | sample 5204261 | NCBI WGS metagenome assembly WBZO01 (sample SAMN12412400, study PRJNA552823) | activated sludge metagenome | isolation source: activated sludge from anammox sidestream of wastewater treatment plant... | place: USA: North Carolina | collected 2017-09
GCGTGGCGGGCCCCGAGGCGCCCGCGCCCTCGGCCCGTGGGACCAGTTCGCCACCGACCTCGCCGCCGGCATCCCCGAGACCACGACGCTCGTGTTCCTCGGCCGCCCGTTCCTCGCCCAGGGCCAACCCAGGTTCGTGTCAGCCTCCAACCCCCTGGTCGCCCGCCTGAAGGCCGTCCCCGGCGCCGTCGTCGAGGAGCACCCCGCCATCAAGGGCAAGGAGCTCGACCGCTACATCCGCGATGAGGCCAACCTCCGCGGCATTCGCCTCCGCCCCGGCCAGCCCCCCCGCGAAAAGCTCGAACCCTGGGAGGAGCTCCCACCCGAGACCGACCCCGCCGCCCTCCTGGCCGCCATCCTCCAGGGAGACACCCTGCTCATCGCCAGCGAGCTCGATAAGCTCGCCCTCTGGGCGAATGGCGGCCCCGTCGATGTCCTCGATGTCCAGCGCGTTTGCGCCGGCGACCGTGAACCGAACCGCTTCAACCTGGTCGACGCCCTCATGGATGGCAACCTCGCTGTTGCGCTGGAAATGCTTGCCCGCCTCAAACGCGATGGGGAGAACGTCCAGGCCCTCCTGGCCACCATCACCGATCGCTACCGGGTCCTCGCCCAGCTCGTCGACCTCCTCGAGGCCGGCGCCCCGGAAGAGGACATAACAAAGACGCTCGGCAACGCCGGAAAGTACGAGGGCCTCCGCAGGGCCGCCATCGACCGCGCTCGCCGTCACGGCGGCGGCAGGATTCGCCACGCCTATGCCTGCCTCGTCGAAGCCGATCGGACGAACAAGCTCGGCGAAGTCGATGAAGAACTCACCATCGAGATCCTGATGATGAAGCTCTCGGCGCTCGGCCAGCCCCTCGCCACCGCGCGCCGCTAGCGCCCTTCCAACTCAAGTTGCGCGAAACGTCGGAAACCCGGGCGTCGCGTTGCTCCCCTTCTCCCGCAGCGTCGGGAGAAGGGGTTGGGGGATGAGGGCGCGATGGCGCAATCGGCGATGCTCCCGTGAGTCAAGTTGGCGCGGCACTAGCCCGCTAGCCCAGGCTCCATCCCTGCCACACCGGGTTGTAGCACGCCACCCGGTGTGTCGCCCCTTCCGGTTGCATCAGCGCTGGCGGCTCCGTGTTCCGGCACAGGTTCATCACCTTCCCGCACCGGGGGATGAACGCGCAGTGCTCCGCACGCTCCACCATCTCCGGTGGGTGCCCCGGGATCTGGCGCAGGTGCTCGTGCGCCCCGTCCACCCGCGGCAGCGTCCCCAGGAGGGCGGCCGTGTAGGGGTGTAGCGGCGACTTCAGCATCTCCCGCACTCCCCCCGACTCCACCACCCGGCCCGCATACATCACCGCCACGGCGTCCGCCATCTGCGCCACCACGCCGAAGTCGTGTGTGATGAGCAGGATCGCCGTGCCCTTTTTTCGCCGCAGCTCATCCAGCTGGTGCAGGATCTGCGCCTGTACCGTCACGTCCAGCGCGCTCGTCGGTTCGTCCGCCACGATCACGTCCGGGTCCAGCGCCGTCGCGATCCCGATCATCACGCGCTGGCACATCCCCCCGGAAAGCTGGAACGGGTACGACTTCGCCACCCGCGCGGGCTCCGCAAGCCCGACGTCGTGCAGCACATCCAGCGCCCGCGCTTTTGCTTCCTTCTTCCCGATCGAGAGGTGGCTCGTCAGGATCTCCGCCACCTGCGTCCCGATGTCGATCACCGGGTTCAGCCCTGCCACCGGGTCCTGGAAGATCATCGCAATCCGGCGCCCCCGCAGCGGCCGGAGATCCCGGTCCTCCAGCGCCAGGAGGTCGGTCCCGTCGAACAACACCTGCCCCGAGAGCACGTCTGCTTCCTGCGGGAGGAGCCTGAGGATCGACATCCCCACCGTCGACTTCCCGCTTCCCGATTCCCCCACCAGCGTCAGGATCTGCCCCCGCCCCAGGTCGAACGACACATCGTCCACCGCGTACGTCATGGATTCCCGCGTGCGGTAGCGGATGCTGAGGTTGCGGACGCTGATTACCGGTTCGGACATGCGAAAACCCGACGAGGCATGGCCGCCCCGTGTCGTCGATGAATGTTCAGGCCAGTCTAATCGCTCGGGCGAAAAGAGGAGATGAACTTGCCCTGGATCTCGACGTTCTCGGCCGACGTGTAGATCGGCTGCATCGTGCTGTTCGCCGGCTGCAGCCGCACGCGGTCGCCTTCGTGGTAGATCCGCTTGAGCGTCACCTCTTCGCGGTCCTTCAGCCAGACCGCCACCTTGTCGCCATCGACGGCCGAGCGCGCCGGCTCCAGGAACACGATGTCCCCGTCGTCGATCAGGTCCTCGATCATCGAGGTACCCTTGACCCGCAGCGCGAACACGTTCGTCTTCCCCCGGACCATGTCCTCCGTCACCGCGACCATATCCTGGGCATCGTTCCCAAACCGGTCGCTCGTCGGCACCGGGATGGGCTGCCCCGCGGCGATGGAGCCCAGCACCGGGATCTCCACGATCCGTGCCCGCCGCCCGCGCGCGCCCAGCACCTCGATCCCCCGCGAGATCTCGCGGTCCCGCCGGATGTACCCCTTGTCCTCCAGTTTCCGGAGGTTGTAGTCGACCACCGACGTGCTGCTGATCCCGCAGCCTTCCTGGATGTCGCGGATACTGGGCGGGTAGTCCTTCTCTTCGATGAACGACCGCAGGAACTCGAGGATCTGGTCTTGTTTCGGAGAGAGGTCTTTCATTCGGTAGGCGCCTTTCGAACGCATGTTCGCGCCGAACGTTAGCAAACGCAAGTGGTTATCGTCAAACGCGTTCCGAACACCCCCGGGAGCTGCGAGTTGCGAGTTGCGAGTCGGGCTCGACCATCCTGGCCGTGCCCTGAACTTCGGGTCTGCCGTTGGAACGCCATCGCGGGTTGCAACCCGGTGGCTGCACCCGCAACGATAGACTCTCGAAACTCGAAACTCGAAACTCGAAACTCGCAACCCATATGCCTACCGCACTCGTTATCGCCGCCCACCCCGACGACGGAGAGTTCGGATGCGCCGGCCACGTCGCCCGCATCGCATCCGCCGGCTGGGATGTCCACTTTCTTGTGACCACCAACGGCGCCAAGGGCACCGAAGACCGCTCCATGCCCCGCGAACGCCTCATCGCCCAGCGCATCGAGGAACAGCGCGAGGCCTGCCGCCGCCTCGGCGCGCGAGACGTGTTCTTCCTCGGCCTCGAAGATGGAGAGCTCGTCTATACTCGCGAACTCCTCGAGCGCATCGTCTGGCACATCCGCGCCCTCCGCCCCCACACCGTCCTCACCCACGACCCGACCGACATCATCATCCGCGATAGCTTCATCAACCACCCCGACCACCGCGCGACAGGGATGGCGGCCCTCGATGCCGTCTACCCCACGGCACGCGACCACCTCAATTTCCCCGGACACCTGGCCGCCGGCCTCGAGCCGCACAAGGTGCGCGAAGTCCTCCTGTGGAACTCCAACCATCCCAACTTCGATGTCGACGTTACGGACCTGGTCGACCTCAAGATCCACGCGCTCTCGGCCCACGTCTCCCAGTTCGGCAAGCAGGAAGATTTCGCCGCCTTCTCCCGCGACCGCTGGCGGAACGACGACGGCCGCTACCTCGAGCGCTTCCGCCGCCTCGAACTCCAGTTCTGAACCTCAGGCGACGATCGTCCGCAGCCCTTCGTCTCCAGCCACCAGCTCCCTGCCCCGCTCGGCCAGCCCGCTGATCGTGCTCTTGTCCCGTTGCCCGAACAACGAGCCCAACTGGCTCAGGCTCCGCCCACGTTCCTGCAGTGCCGCGACCGCCACCGCCCGGGCTTCGGCGACCGGCCCGCGCCGCGACCGGCCCGCGATTTCGTCGACCGTCACCTGGTAGCGGCGCGCGATCCGCTCCAGCAGCTCCCGCTCCCCGATCATCCCGTTCGAGGCTTCCGCGAGGGCCACGCGTGCGAGTTCCACGTCCAGGCGCGCCGGCTCCAGCATCCCGTTCCGTTCCAGCGCCACGGCGGCGTGGATGGCGCCGAGTAACACCCGCACCGAGGGTACCTCGCAGCCGGCGATCCGGTCCGTCGCCCAGCCGGGGAGCGATGCTCGCAGGCGCCGCGCCACCCGCTCCAGGAACGCCCGCCGTTCCGCCATCCGGAACGGTTCCACCCGCGTGACAATCCCCGCCGCCAGCCGCGAGGAGAGCCGCTCGGGCAGGTCGAGTTCGAACGGGTGCTTCTCGCTCGCGACCACCACGTGGCCGCCCCCGTTGCACACCGCGTCCATCGTGTGTACCAACTCGTCCTGCGTCGCCCGTTTCCCCGCGATCTGCTGCAGGTCATCGATGACCAGCAGGTCCACCGAACGCAACGCTCCCTGGAACTCGGCCGCCCGGTGCTCGCGCATCGCCCCCAGGAACCGGTTGGCAAACTCCTCCGCGCTCAGGCATGCTACCGAACGTCCCTGCTCCGCCGCCCGGCAGGCCAGCGCGTGCAGCAGGTGGGTCTTCCCCATCCCCGGCGCCCCGAAGATTACGACCGGGCTGATCCGGAGGTCCATTTCCTCCACCAGCGAGAGGCACGACTGTAGCGCCAGGCGGTTGCCCTCGGCAGGCTGGTACTCGTCGAAGGTGTACGCGCAGTTCAGCTTCCCCAGGATCGGCCCACGCCCCGGGGCCGGCCTCGTCGCCGGTCCCGCCGCGGCGATGGGCGCCGGCGCCACCGTCCCCGCCGCCACGAACTCCACCCCGACCTCCGGACCGAACACCTGCGCCGCCGCGCGCTCCACCACAATTTTCAGGCGCTGGTTCAGCCACGAACACGCCATCTCCGATGCTGCCTCAACCACCACCAGCCGCTCCTCCATCCGCACCGCCCGTGTGCCCCGCAGCCACGCCGCGAAGTTGTGCGGGTTCAGCTCCAGTTCGAGCCGCCCCAGCACCCCCTGCCAGGAGCGTGCCAGTTCGCGGTCCGTACACGGCACACGGTCATCCATCGAGGGGCACACTCCTTCCTCCCGGCGGCATCCGGGTATTGCGCGGCAGGGGCCTTGCAGCGGTTGATTGGTCTCTGGTCGATCACCCGGCCACCCGGGTGGTCCCGGGCGCCCGCCTCAGCGGCGTAGGCCGTACGGTAGCCCCGCCCCCACCCCTTGTTCAACGCACTTATGTTCTGGTTTCCCCGCTTCGCACGCACTTTTCACGACCCCTCGCCCTTATGTGGGAATCTCAATCCGAGCCCCGCATGTCCCCTAACAGGCAAGCGCCTTTACGTCGTCTCCCCGCCCACGGACCGCCGCCGCCGCCTATGAGGCCTCCCCGATCTCCCACCTCTGGAGCCGCCGTACCGCCAGGTACACGGTCAGGACTGTGGCCACCGCGGCCAGCACCACGGCCTCCGCCTCGCCCAGCCGCGGGTTGAATACCCGCGCCGGCACGTCGACCACCGTGTCCGCGATCCCCAGCGTGTACTGCCGCACCGAGAGGAACCGCACCCCCGCGAACAGGCGCGTAATCACACCTTCCCAGATGAACGCGTACAGCAGTCCGACAATTAGCGCCCGGCTCGTCAGCACGCTCAGCCACATGAACAGCGCGCAATACACCAGCGCCCCCGCGACCACAGCAACCGCGAACCCCACCATGATGCCGTCCTGCGGTTCGCCCCACAGTGCGATGGCCGTGGCTGTCACCGTCGCCGCAAGCACCACCCCGGCCGTCGCCAGCCACGACACCAGCAACTTCGAGAGGACGATGGCCCGCCGCGGGATCGGCTTGCTCAGGATGTACACCGCCGTGCCGTCCTCGAACTCCGACCCCAGCGCGGCTGTCCCGAACACCAGCGCAGCCAGCGGCAGGAACGTCCCGATGATGAGCCGCGCGTTCAGCGCCGAAGCCGCCCATCGTTGGGTCTCGTCGCCGTCCCCTGCCACCCGGTACAGCACCGCGATCAACACCGGCACGAGTGCGAACGCCAACATCAGGACCGTGCGCTTCTGGCCCAGCAGCTGCCGCGCGGTCAGCCGGATGATGGTCCCGTTCATCGCTTCACCAGGTACGAGAACACGCTCTCCAGCGACTCATCGGTCGGTCGCAACTCGTGGATCGAGACGCCGGCCTTCCGCGCCACCCCGGGGATGGCGAGCGTAAACGCCGCGAACTCGCCCGTCCGCACCTGCAGTAGCCCGTCCTGCAATTCGACTCCGTACACCGAGGGGTCCGCCACCAGTGCGGCGGCGAGCGCACGGTTGTCGCTCGATCGCACGTTGAACGTGTGCGGCCGGTCCGTCATCAGTTTCCGGATCTCCCGGAAGTCCCCCGATGCCGCCAGCCGCCCGGCCACGATCACCAGCACCTCTTCCGCGAGCCGCTCGACCTCCTCCAGGATGTGCGACGAGAACAGGATCGTCCGGCCCTGCGCGGCCATATCACGAAGCATCGCCATCATCTGCAGCCGCTGGCGCGGGTCGGCCCCGTTGAAGGGCTCGTCCAGCAACAGGATCTCCGGGTCGTGCACCAGCGCCGCCGCGATCTTCACCCGCTGCTTCATCCCCTTCGAATACCCGCCCGTTGCCCGCCCCGCCGCCTGTTCCAGTTCGACCATCGCGATTGCCCGCCGCGCCGCCTCTGCCGGGTCCGGCAGCCGCTGCAGCTCCGCCGAAAGCAACACGAACTCATACCCGGTCAGGAACGGGTACACCGCCTCCCGTTCCGGCACCAGCCCGATCCGCCGGTACATCGCCGGGTTCTCCCACGCGCGCTCGCCGAACACCCGCAGCTCCCCGGCCGAAGGCTTCAGGAACCCCGAGAGCATGTGCAGCATGGTCGACTTGCCCGCCCCGTTCGGCCCGAGGAGCCCCGTGATCCCCGGTCCGAGCGCGAACGAGATGTCGTTCACCGCGACGATGTTTCCGTACCAGCGGCTGACGTTCGTGACTTCGATCGGCGGCGCGTCCTGGCTCATGCCGCTATCCGCCCGAACCGCCGGATGACCAGCGCCGTCCCCGCTCCCGCGTACGCTGCCACTGCGGCCCCGTAGCCCCACAGCGGGATCCCCGCCAGGTCCTGCACCGAGTCCCGGTCGGGCTCGACGCCGAACACCCACAGCGTCGCCCCATACACGAAGTCGAACGGGCTCAGGAGCGCGGCTGCCCGCCCGGCTCCGCCCACCTCCGCCACCAGGATCCCCGAGATCGGCCACGTTACCAGGAACCACGCCACGACCGCGATCGTGGCGTAGGCGCGCCGCGATGTCTGTGCCGCGATTGCCAGCGCCACCGCACCCATCGCCACGGCGATCCCCACCCCGCTGGCGATCGTCCGGGGCATGTCTTCCCAGTTGTCGCCGACGTACTCCGCCAGGTCGTTGCTCGCGAGCCCGTTCCCAACCAGCAGCAAGGCCTGCGGCGCCAGCGTCAGCACCATCAGCGCTGTCGCGAATGCCGCCAGCTTCGCCAGCGCGTAATCGCGCCGCTGCAACGCGCGTGAGAAGTACAGCGAAAGCGTCCGCTGGCGCATGTCGCGGCCCGTGATCTCCGGCGCGATCGCCGCGCAGAACAGCGCGACCGGCACCTGCACGAACCCGAAGTAGTTCTCGGGCCGGATCACGTCCACGTCGTCCGAGACGATCGCCGCCACGCCGAGCTGGATCAGCGCCGGCAGAAAGGCGATCACCGCGATGATGATCGGGATGATCTTGCTCGATGTCCGCCGCCCGATCCCGAATGCGCCCCGCAGGCTGTAGAAGTACAGCGACAGCACCGCGTGCTGCCGGCCCAGCCGCAACCCATCGTAGCGGCGGTACCCCAGGTCGTAGATGCTCCCGGTCCGGTGTTCAGCTGGCGGCATGCCACGCCCCCTTCTCCGCCGGCCGGAACAGGTCTTCCAGGTTCTGGCGCCGCCGTTCCAGCCGCACCAGCCCGAACCCCAGGTCCGCGCAGCTATCCCGGATCAGGTCGAAGGCCCGTTCGTCCCCCTCCAGCGCAACCAGCACCATCCGCCCCTCCACCTCCACCCGCAACCCCCGCTCGCGCAGGTTCGCCGCCAGCACGCCCGCGTCGCCCTCCACCTCCACGGCCAGCACCCCCATCGCCGCCGTGAAGTCCCCGAGCGGGCCCTGCCGCAGCAGGCGCCCCCCATCGATCACCACCAGGTACTCGCACACCCGCTCGATCTCCCCGAGGAGGTGCGACGCCATGATGATCGAGATCCCGAATTCCTTGCCCGTCCGGCGCACCAGGTCCAGCATCTCGTCCCGGCCCGCCGGGTCCAGCCCGTTCGTGGGTTCGTCCAGGAACAGCACCTGTGGGTCGTGCACCAGCGCCTGCGCCAGCTTCACCCGCTGCTTCATGCCCGTCGAATAGCCCCGCATCTCGCGGTACCGCTCTTCGAACAGGCCCACGTGCCGCAACGTCTCGGCCGTCCGCTCCCGCGCGGCTGAACGCGGCAGCCCGTTGATCTGCGCCATGTGCGCCACGAACTCGGTGGCGCTCACATCGCCGGGCAGGCAGTCGTGTTCCGGCATGTAGCCCACGTACTGGCGCAGCACCGGCCCCTCCCGGCCGATGTCGTAGCCAAGCACCGTGGCCTCACCGCTCGTCGCATCGAGCAACCCCAGCAGGATCTTGATGAGCGTGCTCTTCCCGGCCCCGTTTGCCCCCACCAGGCCTGTGATGCCCGGCTCCACCACCAGGTCGAGCCCGTTGAGCGCCAGGATTGATTCTCCATACCGCTTCGTCAGCTGCTGCGTCTCGATGAGCGCCATCACGGCATCCTAGCAGGCGCCGCCCGTTCATCGAACCGCCAAACCGCCGCCGCCTCCTCGCGGGCGGGCGGCACGGACCTAGCGTAAAGATCGGGTCCGGGTCAGGGCACTCCCCCCGTACAATCCGGGCCTGCGCTCTGGCCACAAGGCCCCGCGTGTCCGATGGTACTGATCGATGCAACCTCTCCGCGTGCCCCGCATCCCGGGCTCACACGCCGTCCGCATCCTCCTCGGGGCCACCTTCCTCGCCGGTGTCGCCGCGGTCATTGTCGCGCGCGAACCCTCCGGCTCGGGCGCCGAGCAGCAGCCCTCCGCCGCTGTCCGTCCCGCGGATGACGGCCCCGGGACCGGCGCGAACCAGGCGCCGGATGGCAGCACCCGCGAGCCGCTCCATGGGGCCGTCGCCGATACGGACGAAGGCGCGGTCGCCAAACCCGACCCCGCCCAGCTCCCCGATACCTCGCAGGCCGCCGCCGCCACCAGCCGGTTCGCCATGCCCCTGCGCGAATGGAGCCGCGCCACCGACCGCTACGGCGCCACCAACCGGGGCCCCGGCCGCATCCACGGCGGCATCGACCTCGCCCTCGAAGGCCTCAGCCACTCGACGGTCTACGCCGCCTGTGCGGGCACGGTCTCCGAGGCCACCTACTCCGGCGCCTACGGCAACCACATCTTCGTCGACTGTGGCGGCGGCTGGACTACCCTCTACGGCCACCTCAGCCAGACCCTCGTCGAAAAGGGCGCCGCCGTCGACAACACCGTGGCCATCGGCGTCACCGGGTCTTCGGGGTATTCCACCGGCGAACACCTCCACTTCGAGATCCGCTGGCAGGACACGCCGGTGAACCCCGAGGACTACCTCGACTTCGGCATCGCCCCGGGAACGCCCCTTTCGGATGGCCCGCTCTGGTTCCCTAACAGCAACACGCCGGTGCCCACGGCAACCGTCACCCCCACCCCCACGGACACGCCCACCCCCACCAATACGCCCACCATCACGCCAACGCCGACGATCACCCCCACGCCCACCTGGACGCCCACCCCCACGCGCACGCCCCGGCCCCCGACGCGCGTCCCCACGCCGCTCCCCGTCGCCCAGTAGCCCCCGGCGACTCCTCCCTCCTCCTTCCCGGGCACGCCTTGCATCACCTTGCAGGCCCCGCGCGTGAATTGCGGTTGCCGGAGAAGAGCGCGTGTCCCTCGCTCACGGTCGGGGCTCGCCGGATCCGTGGGATGACCGGGCGCCAGGGCCGGGGGTGGTGGACTCCTCCCTCCTCCCTCCTCCCTCCGCTACGCTGGAAGGCGATACCCCACCGGAGCCCCCCATGCCCACCACCAGCACCTACGACCTCATCGTCATCGGCAACGGTTCCGCCGGCGACAACATCGCCCGCACCCTCGGCCGCAAGGGCCTCCGCGTCGCCGTTATCGAACGCGCCCACCTCGGCGGCGAATGCCTGAACGACGGCTGCGTGCCGAGCAAGGCGCTGATCGACCTCTCGAAGCGCGCCGCCGATGAGGGCCTCTCCTGGGACGAGGTCGTCGCCCGTGTCCACGCCGTCCAGCTCCTGGTGCGCGGCACCGACCCCAACGGGGGCTTCGCCGCCGACGGCATCGACCTCGCCTGGGGCGACGCAAGCTTCGCCGCCCCCACCGAAGTCCGGGTCGATGGGCGCCTCCTCCGGGGGACGAACGTCGTCATCGCGACCGGCACCGGCCCCGGCCTCCCGCCGATCCCCGGCCTTGCCGAATCCAAACCCCAGACCAACCGCACCATCTTCGCGCTCCCGCGCTTCCCCGCCCGCCTGGCCGTCATCGGCGGCGGCCCCATCGGCCTCGAGCTCGGCCAGGCGTTCCGCCGCCTCGGCGCAGAAGTCACCATCTTCGAAGCCCTGGACCGCATCGCCGCAACCGAGGACGCCGAGGTCTCCCTCGAGCTGACGAAACTCTTCGAGCGCGACGGTATCCGCGTCGAAGCCGGCAGTTCCATCGAGCGCGTCGACCGTGCCGAGGACGGCCGGGTCACCGTCACCACCGCCCGCGGCCGCTTCGAGTTCGACGACCTCCTGGTCGCCGCCGGCCGCGCGCCACAGGTGCCCGAGGGCCTGGCGGAACTTGGCCTGGAACGCGACCCCCGCGGCTTTATTGCCATCTCGCCCTGCGGCAAGACGAACCTGGACGGGCTCTGGGCGGCGGGCGACATCACCGGCAAGTTCCAGTTCACCCACTACGCTGGCTACCAGGCCCACCACATCGCGAAGCACATCGAGTCGGGCGTCTGCGAGCCCATCCCCGACACGCTCGTGCCCTGGGCGATCTTCACCGAACCGGAGATCGGCCACGCGGGGATGACCGAGCAGCAGGCGCGCGAGGCCGGCATCGAGGTGCGCGTCGCCCGCCTGGACGCCGCCGACCTCGACTGGTTCCGCACCACCGGGCAGCTGGACGGCTTCGCGAAGGTCGTTGCCGACGCGAAGACCGGCGTGCTCCTCGGCGCCCACTTCATCTGCGCGCGCGGCAGCACGCTCGTGGGCGAGGCATGCCTGGCCATCCAGCACGGCCTCACGGCTCGCCAGGTGGCCAGCACCGTCCACCCCTATCCAACCGCCTCCGAGCTTTTCCGCTGGGTGTGCGCGAAGGCGGTGTAGGGCCGTTGGCGGTTGGCCATTGGCCGGCCGGCGCACTTCGCAGTTTGCCGTTTCCCCGCTACACTCCGCACATATGTTCGGCGAACCGGCCCCCGCCTCTCCCCTCCGCGACCGGCTTCGCGCGGCGCTCCACCAGCCGGTCCGCACCGAGCCCCTCGTGCGCGACGCCAGCGTGACCGCGCGCGCGGACCTTTCCGGGCTCGGTGGGCGCTGGTTCGAGTCTCCGCTCGGCCCCGGCTACGTCATCGAGAGCACCTATGAGGCCGGCCACGTCCACGGGGCCATCCCCCTCCATCGCGCCCTCGCCGTCGACCCGGCCCGCCTGGCCGGCCAGGTGCGCGACCCCCGCCTGGGCGAGGTCCACCCGACCGCCTTCTGCTACGTCGATACCGAGACCACCGGCCTCGGCGGCGCGGGCACCATGGTCTTCCTCGCCGGAGTGGCCCGCTTCGACGGCGGCACCCTCCGCCTCCGCCAGTACCTCCTCCCGGGCCCGGAGTTCGAAGGCGGTCTCCTCGGCGGCCTGGGCGAGGACCTGGCCACGGCGGGCGCCCTCGTCAGCTACAACGGCAAATCGTTCGATGTCCCCGCGCTCGAGGTGCGCTACATCCTCTCCCGCCAGCGGCCCGGTCTGCGGGCTATGCCCCACCTCGACCTCCTCCACCCCAACCGCCGCCTTTTCCGCGGGGTCATCGATTCCCACCGCCTGGTCCACGTCGAGCGCGACCTTCTCGGCTTCGAGCGCGAAGACGATTGCCCCTCGGCCGAAGTCCCGGAGCGCTACTTCCGCTTCCAGCGCTCCGGCGACCCCACCCACATCCTCCCCGTCCTCCGGCACAACGCCTGGGATATCCTCTCGCTCGTCGCCCTTGCGGCGCACCTGGCCGCCGTCTGCGAAGGCCCCGACTACCCCATCCAGGCGGCCCGCGCCGCCGAATACGCCGGCGACCACGCCGCCGCCGCCGCCCGCTACGAAGCCGCCCTCGCCGGTTCGCTCCCCCGCTCCGAGCGCATCGAGGCCCTCGAACGCGCCGCCCGCAGCCACGCCCGCTGCGGCAGCTGGGAAGCTGCCGGGGCCTGCTGGCAGGCCCTCATCGATGAACCCCGCAGCCGCCGCCTCCTCCCCTACGTCGAACTCGCGAAGATCGCCGAACACCGCTTCCGCGACCCCGCCCGCGCGTTCGTCCTGGTCGACCAGGCGGTCGCCCTCCTCACCCGCGGGCTGGTGCCACCCGGGCCCCCGAACAGCGAGCTCGCCCTCGCCGCCCTCGAGCACCGCCGCGCGCGTCTCCGCCAGCGGCTGGGGGCGAGGAGGGAGGAGGGAGGAGGGAGGAGTGCCGCCGCCGCCTCGGCGGATGGCGGGCCGTAGCCATCGGCCATCTCGCACTTCGCACTTCCTCCTCGCATCTGGCATCCCTACACGGTACCGTGTAAACTTCCGCCATGCCCTCCTCCTGGTCCGCCGAGTCCATCGCCGAACTCCGCGCCCGCCTGGGCCTGACGCAGGCCGGGATGGCCGAGGCGCTCGGCGTCCGCCAGCAGACGGTCTCCGAATGGGAGACGGGCCGTTACCAGCCCCGCGGCGCCAGCGTCCGCATGCTCCAGTACCTCGCCGAAGCGCGCGCCCCCTACGACCCTCCAGGGGAGCGAGAGTGACCGCGCGCCCCGCGCCAGCGTTCCCCGAGTCCGCCCTCGCGGCGCGCTGGGCCGCCGGCGCCCCCGGCTCGCTCCGCCTCGAGGACGGCCGCCCTCTCCGCATCATCTTCCCCGGCACGCCCGCGGGCAGCTCGGGCCCCGACTTCACCGGCGCGATCCTCGATGCCGGCGGAGACCTCCTCCGCGGCGACGTCGAGCTCCATCTCCTCGCCAGCGGCTGGCGGGACCACGGCCACGCCGCCGACCAGGCATACGCCGGCGTCGTCCTCCACGTCGTCGCCCACAACGACGGGCCCAACGCATTCACCTTCCACCGCTCCGGACGCCTCATCCCCGTGCTCGTCCTCGGACCCGGGTCCCGGGCGGCCTTCCCGCCGCCCTTCACCCCGCCCTGCGCCATCGCAACCGCGCGCGGCCAGGACCCATCCCCCGCCCTCGAACGGTTGGGCATCCGCCGCCTCCGCGCCAAGGCCGCCCGCGTCTCGCCCGCCGTCGCCGCCCATGGTCCCGGCCAGGCGCTCTACGCCCTCCTCCTCGAGACCCTCGGTGGAAGCGCCAACCGCGAGCCATTCGCCGCCCTCGCCCGCCGCCTCCCCCTCGCCCTCCTCCTCGAAACCGCCCCCCTTCCGGGTGTCTCGCGCACGCTCGCCTTCACGGCCGCGCTCAAAGCCGCCGCCGCCCCGCTCGCCCTCCGCCGGGCCGGGCTGCGCCCGATGGCGTCTCCGGCCCGCCGCCTCGAGTCCGCCGCCTCCCTCATCGCCCGCTGGTGGCCCGAGGGGTCAGTCCCCGGCTGGCCCCCGGCACTCGGCCCGTCCCCCACCTGGAAGGCCGCCTCGGTCCCCGGCATCGGCCGTTCGGCCTCCATCGAGGTCGCCGTCAACGCCATCCTCCCCGTCGCCCTCGCCTCGGGCGCCCTTCCCGAAGCCACTGCCGAATCCGCCTGGCGTGCCCTTCCCTCACCCGGCACCTACGGCCGCCTCACCCGCCTCCAGTCCTGGCTCGGCGGCGAGGCCGCCCCACCCTTCACCACCGCGTCCCGGCTCCAGGGCGGCCTCCTCCTCCACGGCGACTACTGCTCCCGGGGCGCCTGCGGCCGCTGCCCGCTCTCTTCGGCGCCATTAGCCGTTAGCCATTAGTCATCAGTCATTAGCCGTTGGCCCCCGGGGCGCGTTATCCCAGCCCGGCCGCGAGGCGCGCCACGTCGTCCTCGCCCAGCCCGAGCACGTCCAGCAGCACCTCCATCGAGTGCTCCCCGAGGCAGGGCGCCGCCGACCGCGGACCGCTTTCGTACCCGCTCACCAGGAACTGGTGGCCTTCGTACGGCACCGTGCCCATCTCCGCGTGCTCCAGCGGGTGGAAGAACCGCCGGTGCGCCAGCTGCGGGTCCCGCAGGTGGTCGCTCGAACGCTGGACCGCCCCTGCGGGGATGCCCGCCGCCTGCAGCCGGGCCATCGCCTCGTGCATGTCCTGCCCGGCGGTCCACTTCCCCAGGTGGGCATCGATCGCGGCCTGGTTGGCCAGCCGGCCCGCCGCGGTCGCGCAGGCGGCGTCGGCCGCCCACGCCGGGTTGCCGAGGAGCGAGACCAGCGCGGCCCACTGCGCGTCGTCCGCGATCGCGATCGCGATCCACTCGTCCTCGCCCGCGGCCGGGTAGGCTGCGTGCGGCGCCATCGCCGGGTCCTCGTTGCCCGCCCGCCGCGGCACGCGGCCGCTCACCTGGTAGTCCAGGATCTCCGGCGCAAGGAAGTAGAGCGACGACTCCATCTGCGATTGCTCGATGTATTGCCCCTCGCCCGTGCGCGCCCGGTGGTCCAGCGCCGCCATCACCGCCGAGGCCAGGAAGCGCGGCGCGATCGTGTCCGTATAGGCGGTGAACGGCCCCGAGGGCGGCCGGTCCGGCCACCCGGTCACCTCGTAGAACCCGCAGATCGCCGCCGCGTGGTACCCGTACCCCGCCAGCGGCGCCGCCGGGCCGCTCTGCCCCATCAGGCACGTGCTCGCATAGATCACGTCCGGTTTGATCCGCTTCGCATCCTCGTAGCTCAAGCCCAGGCTCGCCATCGTCCCCGGCGTGAACGACTCCAGCACCACGTCGGCCCACGCGATCAGCTTGCGCGCGATCTCCCGCGCTTCCGGCGTCTTCAGGTTCAGCGCGATCGACCGCTTCGACGTGTTGAACGCCCCGTAGAACTGGGACCGGTTCGGCCCGAACACGCCGTCCTTGAACGGTCCCGCCACGCGCAGCCGGTCCGGCGGGTTGCCCGTCTCGACCCGGATGACGTCGGCGCCGTGGTCCGCCAGGTACTTCCCGGTGATCGGCCCCACGCCGATCCACGAGAAGTCGGCCACCTTCAGCCCCTCGAACGGTAAGCCCACCCGGGGCGCCGCGGCCGCCCCTGGCGCGCGAGTCGCGACCACCCCGTTCGCCTCTCCCGCTTCCGGCACCCCGCGCTCCCGCCGGATCGGTGTTCCCGATGCCCGGACAAACGCGCCCGGCCCCCGGACCGTCACGCCCGGCCGCACTTCCAGGTCCCGCCAGTAGTCCCGTTCCCGCAGGTGGTTGAAGTCGAGCAGCTCGGGGATCGTCGCCACCGGCGCGATCGTCACGCCGTTCGCGAGCCCCCGTTCGAGCAGCTCCTGCTTGGTAAACTTCCGCGTCCAGTCCGCCAGCCGCGCCATCACTTCCTCGTAGTCGTGGGTGAGCGGCTGCCCCTGGAGCACCTTCATGTCATACGTCGCCCAGTCCTCGTCCGTGATCCACGACTCGGGCACAACGCCGTCCGCCACCATCCACGGCACGATCGGCACGAGCGTCCGCCCGTTCCCGATCATCACCACCTCGCCGTCCGCGCACGGGTAAACCAGCGGCAGCGTGAGCGTCCCCAGCTGGAGCGCCGTCCCGGCGCGCTCCATGTCCTTCCCCTGGATGGCCGCCGCGACCATCGCCTGCAGCCCGGTCCAGAACACGGCCGCCTGAACCGACACATCCACGAACCGCCCAACCCCCGTCCGCTGCCGGAGATGGTGCGCCACCATGGCCCCCACCGCGCTCTCGGCGGCGGCGTGGTGCCACGTCTGCGGTACCGAAACCCGCACCGGCGGACGGTCCGCGTCGCCGTTCAGCGCCATCATGCCGCCCATCGCCGCCAGCGTGAGGTCCGCCGCCGCGTGGCCGCTGTACGGCCCGTCCTGCCCGAACGGCGTGGTCGCAACGTACACGAGCCGCGGGTTCACCTCCCGCAGTTGCTCCCAGCCGAGCCCCCGCGCCGTCATCTCCCCCGGGCCTGAGTCCTCGAAAAGGAAGTCCGCCCCGCGAACCAGGTCGAGGAATGCGGCCCGGCCTTGCTCGACCGCCAGGTCCAGCGTCACGCTCCGCTTGTTCCGGTTGTACGCCGCGAAGCGGAGCGCATCTTCGCGCGACACGGCCCCGCCCGGCGGCTCCACCTTCACCACCTCCGCCCCCAGGTCGGCCAGGATCATCGGGCCGAGGTCCGCCTTGCCGGCGGTCAGGTCCAGCACCCGGTACGGCTTCAGCATCGGCGGGCTCCCTACTTGTTCCCGTCCAGCCGGTCCAGCCGGCTGTACATCCCTTTGTCGATCGTCGAGTGACGCGCCACGTCATAGAAGACGATGCCGAGCCCCGCAACGATGCCGCCGGTGATCGCCAGCCAGCCGGTGCCGTTCGCAGCGCCGATGCCCAGCAGCACCGCTCCCACAGCCGCCGGCAGCACGGCGATCGCGAGCACCGCGTGGCCACCTTCTTCCTCGTGAATCCTTCGTAGGCTGCCCGCTGACATCGCGACACCTCGCTTCGAGTTTGCGCGGGACTATAGCAGTTCGCCGGTATCCCGCGTCACCGGTTCGACCGGCTCACCCACCAGTACGCGAAGAAGGGGCCGCCTCAGCGAGGCGGCCCCTTCCCGTTCGTTCCCCTGTGCCCGCCGCCTTACGGCCCGACCAGCACCGACCAGCTCATGGTGCCCCCGCCCTTCAGGGCGATGAAGTAGGCCGTCCCGTTCTGCAGGGTCGTGAAGTTGTTCGCGCCCGGCACGCCGTCCGAACCCGGGAAGTACGCCTCCCAGCTCTGGGTGGCCCCGTTGAAGCGGTAGATCGCGCCAACCGAGGCCGAGACGTTGTTCGTCTGCGGGTTGTCCGGCGTCTCCTGCCCCGTGAGGGCCGCGAGCGCGCCGATGTTGTTCTTCCCCGTCCACACCAGCAGCGTGAAGCGGAAGTAGAGCGTGTACGTCACCGTCTGGGCCGAGGACGTGTTGGTGAAGTTGTCCGAGGCCGTGTTCAGGCTCGTCCCGCCCGGGCCCGTCACACGCACGTCGACCACGCCCGCCGGCGTGCCCGCCGGCACCGTCGCCGTGATCTGCGTCGAGCTGTTCACCGTGAACGCCGCCGAGACCCCGCCCACCGTCACCGAGGTCGCGCCCGTGAATCCCGTCCCCGTGATGACGATGCTCGTCCCCACCGGGCCGCTCGCCGGGCTCACCGAGGTTACGACCGGCGCCGAGCTCCCCGTGTACGTGTAGTCATCCGCCGCCGTGTTCGGCGATGTCCCGCCCGGCGTCGTGACCACGATGTTGACCGTCCCGGCCGACTGCGCCGGGGCGACCGCCACGATGGTCGTCGTGTCGATGTAGGTGAAGACCGCGGTCACGGTCCCGAACTTCACCGTCATCCCGCTCGAGGTGAAGCCCGAGCCGGTGATCGTCACGATCGTGTTGCCCGTCGCCGGGCCTGTGTTCGGGCTGACGAACGTGACCGTCGGCCCGCCCGTATAGGTGTAGTCGTTCTGCGTCCCGACCGTCGTGTTCGAGCCGATCAGCGTCGTCACGATCACTTCGACCGTCCCGCCCAGGTGGGCCGGCGTGACGCAGGTGATCTGCGTGCTCAGCACCACGTTCAGCGACGTGCAGGCGAACCCGCCGAAGGTCACCGAGGTCGCCCCGGTGAAGTTCGCCCCGGTGATGGTGACCAGCGTCCCGCCCACGATGGGGCCGGCCGCCGGCGAGATGCTCGTGATGACCGGGATCGTCGTCGAGTCGGTGATGTTCAGCACCGCCGTCGATTGCGCCCCGATCGAAGCGCCGCCCGTCGGGTTCGAAAGCACCAGGTTCACGGTCTCGGTGCCCTCGGCCACCCCGTCGGCGACCGGCGTCACGGTGAAGGACTTGGAGGTCCCGTCGCCGTTCGTCCAGGTCAGCGTGCCCGAGGTCGCGAAGTAGTCGACGCCTGCCGTGGCGGTGCTCCCGATCGTGGTGGTCGCGAAGTCCACGGTCACCTGTCCGGTTGTGCTCCCGGTGCGCGTCACGGTGATGGTGATGGCCCCGCCCGTCTCGGCCCCCGTATAGGTCGCCGAGCTGAACTGGAGCACCCCGACCCCGTCGTCATCGTTGATGGTGACCGTCGCCGTCGACGGTGAACCGACGTTGCCGCCCGTCAACTGGAGCCCGAACTGCTCCGACGACTCGATGTTCACGTCCTGGTTGACCTGCACCTGGCAGAACTTGGTCGTCGTGTCGCCGTTGCTCCAGTCGAGCTGCTGGTTCGTGACCGTGTTGTAGTCCACGTTCCCGGTCGCCGTGCCCGGGCCAACGGTTGTCGAGCAGAACGCCGTGATGGCGCCGTTGCTGCCGCCCGAGCGGGTGACGCCGAAGGTCGCGATACCCACGCCCTCGGTGACCGTGTAGCCGGACTGGCTGAACTGCACCGTGCCCGACGGAGCCTCGGTGAGGGTAATCGTCATGGCCTGGTTCGTCAGGCCCGCGCCGATTCCGCCCTGTGGGTTGGCGAACCCCAGGATGATAGTTTCGCCGGCGTCGGAAACCAGGTCACTGACGATATTGAATGTGCAGGTCGCGCTGGTCGCGCCAACGCCGAAATTCGCGGTGCCGTCCACCACGGTGTAGTCGGCGCCCGTTGCCGTCCCGCCCGTGACAGAGCAGTCGACGGACTGGGCGAGGGCCGTCGCACCCGATCGGAGCACAGTCACCGAGGCGTTGCTCGTGCCCTCGGAGAAGCTCACGGCACCGCTCTGATAGCTGTACGTGGGAGCAGCGTCGTCGTCCACGATGGTCACAACTGCGCTGGTAATGCCCGGTGTGGAACCGCCCGGAACTGTAAGCGTCACGGAGAAGGTTCGATCCGCGTTTGGGGCCAAATCCTCGACGGTACCGATCTGCAAAGTTGCAGTGTTGCTCCCGGGGACAGTGAAGATGAACTGCACCGGCCCGGGATTGATGTAGTGCGTTGGCGAGATTGCCGTCCCGTCTGTGACCGTCGCAGTGATTTGAACCTGTGCCGATCCGCCAGTCCGATTAATCACGATCGACGCTGTGTCACCCTCGTTCACCGTATAGCTCGCTGAACTCAGGCCGAACGTCCCGTCCGCGTACGCGCTCCTGGTCTGGTACCCGATCGCTACCAGCGCTGAAAGCAGGGCCACGACAAGGACAAATGCCTCCCGGGCCCCGAATCGATAAGTTCGCTTGCTCATCCGCACGTTGAGATCCTCCTGCTACGCCAAACGCGTAACCGCCCGGAAAAGTTCCGGACCTTCTGTGTGCCCGTTCACTCTACCCCCGCCATCTACATAAACACCAGAAACTTATGTCATTAGTCCCGCGTGACGATAGTCATTGGTCATTGCCCGGACGAGGGAGGAGGGAGGAGGGGCACATCCCACGGTCGGGGCTCGCCATCCCTCCTCCCTTCTCCCTCCTCCCCGGGGCGGGGGGCGCGGGGGGCGCGGGATCGGGGTCGGTGGGGGTCGGCCGGCGAAGGTGCGCGCCGACTTCGTGTCCCTCCCTCACGGTCGGGGCTCGCCATCCCGGCGCACTCCTCCCTCCTCCCTCCTCCCTCCTCCCCGGGGCGGGGGCGCGGGGGGCGCGGCATCGGGGTCGGTGGGGTCGGCCGGCGAGGGTGCGCGCCGACTTCGTGTCCCTCCCTCACGGTCGGGGCTCGCCATCCCGGCGCACTCCTCCCTCCTCCCCGG
>WBZO01003122.1_pt1 | contig 20051 bp, 18 predicted proteins | sample 5204261 | NCBI WGS metagenome assembly WBZO01 (sample SAMN12412400, study PRJNA552823) | activated sludge metagenome | isolation source: activated sludge from anammox sidestream of wastewater treatment plant... | place: USA: North Carolina | collected 2017-09
TACCCGCGACGACGGCGAAGAGATCCGGGCGCCCTCGCTGATGACGCTGCACAGCGCCAAGGGTCTGGAATTCCCCGTGGTCTTCCTGTGCGGGCTGGAGGAGGGCACGCTGCCGCACATCCGCAGTCTGGAGGCCGACGCGACCGGCGACGCCGATGCGCTGGCTGAGGAGCGCCGCCTGATGTATGTCGGGCTGACGCGGGCCAAAGATCGCCTGTACCTTTCCTACGCCTTCCGCCGCTCCCGCTTCGGCGACTTTGAGCCTAGCCTGCCCAGCCGCTTCCTCAACGATCTGCCGCCGGAGGTGCTCGAAAGTTCCGGGATGAGCAAGGCGTCGCGGGCGACGCAGGACAGCTACGCGCGCATGACGGCCTGGGCTGACCGCCTGCCGGCCAGCACCTCCGCCGCCCGCCGATCTGAGACGCCGGCGCCGCGCTTCCAGCCGGGGATGCGCGTGGTCAACACGCACTTCGGCGAAGGCGTCGTCATCTCCTCCCGGCGCTATTCCGATACCGAGGAAGTCGAGGTGCAGTTCACGACCAGCGGCCGCAAGCGCATCGACGGGGCTTATCTCCAGCCGTTAACCTGATCCCGGGCGGGAGCCGGCAGTTGCGGTGCGCCTCCGGGGTGATCCGGGGCATACTATAACGGGAGGGGGGCGGCGCGACTAAATCCGGCCCGGTGCGTACTGGTTGATATAAAGCGGAGGGTAGGGAGAGAATGCCATGCCACCCTGGTGGGGAACATCGACGAACGTATCCAAACGGCTGAGGATCGAAGTACAGGCGATGCGGGCGACCTTCGGCGACACCTTCCGGCTGGTGGTCCCGCGCGATGCCAGCCCGCTGTACTGGGTCGGCGAGGTGGAGATCACCATGACCGGCGTGCCGCAGCGCTGGCACATGCTCAAGATCATGTATCCTGCCGACTATCCGATTCGCCCGCCGGAGGCTTATGTCCTCAAGCCGTACATCTACAGCACCAAGCATCAGTTCGAGGACGGCCAGCTCTGCCTGTTCAACCCCAAAGACGGCACGACCTACGGCTGGAATCCGGCCCGCTCTACCGCTGTGACGGTGACCGGCTGGGCGATCGAATGGTTGTACGCCTACTACACCTGGAAGCAGATCGGCATCTGGCCCGGCACCGAGGAGAATATCAAGCAGTCGCCGCTGTCCGGGCTGCGCTGGGGGGAGCGTAGATAAATGGTTGCCTTTGGCAGGAAACGCACAGCACCGCGCGTCGTGCTGGCCGACCGCGTGCTCCGCAAGATGGCCCACGGCGCTCTGCTGTACCGGGACGAAGAGACCGCCGAGGCGCTGGTCGGCCTGGTGATCCCCGATGAGAACGGGGGCGAGCCGGCCTTCTACATCCTGGATACCATCGCCCCGGAGCATGATGCGATCGCCCGCGGCAGCTACAGCGTCGAGCAGGGGGACGACCTGCAGGACGAGACGATGTACTGGCTTTCCATTAACTGGAAGCGGTTCCGCGATCTGCGCAGCCAGAGTTACGGGAAGGCGCTGGCCGCCAAGTGGAATGTCCCCCTGCGCTATCTGGGCGACTGGCACAAACAGCCGGGGGAGATGTTCTGGCCCAGCCAGGGCGATCTGGAGACGGCGCGGGCTATCCTGAACGATCACGAGAACGATATGTCGCAGATTCTGGCCCCGATCGTGACCGTCGCGCCCCCCTGGGATGCGGATGCGACCCCGCCCGGCGACGAATTCGATCTCTACGCCGTTCAGGAGGACGGGCCGCCGGTTCGTATCAATATCTGGTATCTGTCGCGGGATATTCGCCAGTTTATCGCCGCCCGCCCGGAGGTGGTGGCCGACGATATGCTGCCCAGCCTGCCGCCGCTGGCCTGGCACCTGACCGACCGCCGCCGCTTCCAGGAGGAGTATACGCTGCTGGCTGAGGATGCTCTGGCGGTCAGCATCGCCGAGTGGGACGCCGACGAGCGCCCGCCGCTGGAGGTGTGCTTCATGGTCGGGCGGATGGGGGGCAGCCATGTCCTGATCCTGATCACCGATAAGGCGTACCCGGCTGTGCCACCAACAGCGCGCATCGCGCCGATGATCCAGCTCGGGCAGGATGAGGATATGTTCGAGCGGTTGTGGGCGGAATCCATCCCGTTCCCGACGGAAGCGCTGCCGGGCTGGGCATGGACGCCCGACCGCCGCCTGATTGACCTGGTCAGGGCCGCCGAGGAGTATCTTTCTGATCGGGGCGAGCCGGGCGCAGTCGAAACGAGATGACGAACGCGGCCGATTATGACGCGCTGCCGACGGCAGCCCTCCTGAGCGAGCTGCTTCACTTCGCCCCGGACGATCTGGCGGCTAACCGCGCCGGCCGTCTGAGCGACGCACAGCGCGCCCTGCTTCGTGCGCGCCAGCGGGACATTATCCGCCCGCCGCTGCTGACGCTGGGTATTTTCGCCGCGCTGCTGTTCGCCAGCCGGCTGCTGCCCACCACGAATGACGGCGGCTTCGCGCTGGTGCTCGCGCTGGGCGGTGTTGTGCTCGCTCTGTTCGTACCCCCGGCCATTCGCGACTGGCAGGACCTGCGGGCTGACCTGGAGGCCGGGGAAGTCCTGAGCGTGACCGGGTCGGCGGCGGCCAATGAGGATTCCGTCCTGCTGCTGGAAGTCGGCGGGCAGTCCTTTCGGGTCAGCCGGGAGGTGCTGCTGGCGCTGGACGCTGATCCGGTTTACGCCGTATACTACACCGCGCGCAGCCGTGTGGTGCTGGCGATTGAGGCGCTGGACGGGCGCGTCTGAAAGCGGGGTAAGGATGACATCCTGGGATCGCATTGAGAGACTGCTGGGCAAAGACGCTCTGGAATATCTGGCCGGGATGACGGTCGGCATCGCTGGACTTGGCTCCGGCGGCGGCTTCGTGGCTGAGAGCCTGGCTATGAGCGGCGTGGGCGGTTTTGTCCTGATCGACGATGATGTGCTGGAAGCGGCCAATGTGGTGCGCCATGTTGGCGATTTGCGCGACGTGGGCCGCCCCAAGGTGGAAGTTGCCGCCACCCTGATCCGCGCCCGCAACCCGGCGGCCCGCGTGACAGCGGTGCAGGGCCGGGTGGAGGACCATCTGGACCGGCTGTCCGGGGTGAATCTGGTTGTGGTGGGCGTGGATGGCGAGCGGGCCAAGTATGCCATCAACCGGACATGCCTGGCCCTGGGCGTGACTGCGGTCTATGCCGGCGTCTATGAGCGTGGCGAAGGGGGCGACGTCGTCGTGATCTCTCCGGCGGACCCGCAAGGCCCCTGTTACGCCTGCTGGGCGGACAGCCTGCGCGAAGGAATCGTGGATCCCGGCGGCGAGGACCTGGACTATGGTATGATTGGGCCAGACGGCACGCTGGAGGCTGAGCCGGGCCTGTGGCTACATGTGGTGCGCGTGGCGGCGGTCCAGGCCGACCTGGCCCTGAACGAGCTGCTGCGCGGGACTGACCAGTACCACGCCATGCCCGGCAATACCGTCATTCTGGCTAACCGTCCGCTGGAGATTTTCACCGGCCATATCACGCCGCCTTACGGGGCGGAGTGGCTTCAGATCGCTCGCGACCCGGGCTGTATGGAATGCGGTCAGCGCGACCGTTTGCAGGATCAGGAAATTGAGCCGGATGAGCAGATAAGCCTTGACCAGTTGATGAGCGATTCAGGTATTACGTATACAGAACAGTAAATGGCGTAAACGGAGACATAGCTCGTGACCGACCATCCCGACAACAGGAATCCGAACCTTCCTGAGGAAGACGACCGGCCCATCGATCAGCCCGCAGCGGGCGGGCCTGACCTGACCGTCGAATCGAACGCGGCCCCGCCGATAGAAGTCCCGGAGGAGGCCCGCATGGCCGACCGGCTGGAGCGGCTGGGCGGCGAGCCAGCCCCGGCCATCTCTCCGGAGGAGTTCGCCCGCTTGCAGCAGTCCGGGCAGATCCATATCGATTCGCGCGGGCGCGTCCAGACCAGCCGCCGCGAGGAGACCGACGCCGGTATGAGCCTGCGCAAGCGCCGCGCCTGGTACGCCTGATCCGGCGCTGGCGCTATGGTCAACGCACCTTTCCCCGATCTGGAGCAGCGCCGCGCGGCGCTGGTGGAGGCGCTGCGCCGCGACGGAGTCCCCCTCTCGGACGCGCTGGCCGCGGCATTCCTGAAAGTGCCGCGACATCTGTTCGTGCCCGGCGTCTATCTGGATGCCGTGTATCGCGACCAGCCCATCGTCACCCGCCGCGATAAAGACGGCGTGCCACTGGGCGGGTCTACCCAGCCCTCCTGGATGGCTTTCACGCTTGACGCGCTGGAGCTTCAGCCGGGGCAGCGGGTGCTGGAGATCGGCACGGGCACGGGCTACAACGCCGCGCTGCTGGCCGAGCTTGTCGGCCCGGAAGGGAAAGTCACCAGCATCGAGACGGACGAGGAGACTGCTGAGGCGGCCCGGGCGCATCTGGACCGGGCCGGCTACAGCCGCGTGGAGATCGTGCTGGCCGACGGCGCCCTGGGCCACGCCGATGGCGCGCCTTACGACCGGATTATCTCGACCGTCAGCGTGTGGGACCTGCCCACCCCCTGGCCCGCCCAGCTCGCGGAGGACGGCATCCTGGTCACGGCCCTGACTACCTTCGGCATTCAGTTCAGCGTTGCCCTGGGGAGGCGGCCCGGCGCGGCCCGGCGCGGCGATCTGGTCAGCCGCAGCCTGTTCCCGATCCGCGCCGTCTCAATCAAGGGGCAGGCGGCCGGCCCGGAACGTTATATCCGGATTCCCGCTTCGGCCATGCAGATAGACTTCATGAGCGAGGCGCGCATGGACGCCGCCGGGCTGCACACCCTCTTTTCCTCCGATTACGACCTGACTCAGTTTTCGGCTGATATAGGGCGGCACAACCTGGGGATGTTCAGCTACTACCTGCTGTTTTTCTGCCCGCCCGGCTACGAATTTGTGACCTATGCCGTGGAAGAAGGCCAGTTGGCCTACGGGATGCAGGGGATCGGCTGGGGGATTGTCAGCCCGACCAGCGCCGCCTTCGTCCCTTACGGAGACGAGCGGCTCATCCACCTGTTCGGGAGCGGCGAGGCGGGTTACCTGCTGGATACGCTGGCCCGGCAGTGGGATGCCGCCGGGCGGCCCGACCTCTCCCGCTGCCGGATGCACATCACGCCGGCGGGCGCCCGGCCGGCCCTGCCAGCGGAGCCGGAAGCTGTCGTGCGCGTCGTCGCCCAGCCCGCGCATACCTACACGCTGTGGATCGATCCGGCGCTGTAGCGGCCCCCACGCCCCGCTGACAGACCGCGAAAATACCCGCCGCCGGGGAGGGCTTTTCAGCTTTTCCCGGGCGGCCCTGCCGTTCTGCCATCAGTCCTCGCGCAGGACGCCCAGCCCCAGCAGCAGCCCGATCGCGCCGAAGCCCAGCGCCAGCGCTCCGGCAAGCGGCCGCCGCTCCCGCAGCAAGCGCAGCCCGCCCACCGCCAGCACTCCACCCGCGGCCAGGTCCGCCTGCTGGACGATCGCGTCGGCTTCCTGCGGCGTCCGCCCGCGCAGGACCAGGCCCCACTTGAGCAGCGCGCCGCCGTCCAGGCCGGGGTAGGGGAGCAGGCCGATCAGGTTGCTGGCGTTGACGGCGGCGGCGACTCCGGCCAACTCTCGCGCTGCCGAGCCGGGGCGCGCTTTGCTGCGCAGCCACAGACTGAAGATCAGCCCCTTCAGGTTCCAGACCGGCCCGCCCAGCGCCCGGAAGAAATGCTTCCACGGCAGCACGCGCAAATCGTTGGTGAAGTACACGATGCGCGGTATGCCGCCCAGCACGACCATCTCATCCATCGGCGCGCCGACCAGCCGGGCGCAGAATGCGTGGGCGAAGCTGTGCCCCCACGCGATGCCGGCGGCCACGACTGCGCCCGCGGCGCCGATGGCGACTCGCGCCGGCCAGGGATGGGCCGGCTGACGCTTCCCTACCAGCCAGGTGATCGCTGCCCACAGGCCCGGCACGATGACCGGCAGCGACCGCGCGCCGCACCAGTAGACCGGCGTGCCCAGGAAGGAGAACAGCGCCACACGATGGGGGTTCCGCGTGGCCGGTTGGGGATCGGTTGGCAGCAGCGGGGACATCGCTCGCCTCCTGTTGATCAGGCATCTTTATCTTCAGTGTATCACGACTTCCGGGGCGGGGCGGGGTGAGATGGCTCAGCGCGGCAGGCGCATCATCTCTTCGTAGACGGCGACTGTCCGGGCCGCGATCTGGGCCTGGGTATAGTACGACTGGACTCTCTCGCGCCCTCTGCGGGCGAGGTCCAGCCGCAGCTCGTCATCCTGAATCAGGCGGCACAGGGCATATCCCAGCGCCGTGGCGTCCCCTTCTGGCACGACGAGGCCGGCGTCCCCGATCACTTCCGGGATGGCGCCGCAGTCAGACCCGATCGGGGTCACGCCGCAGGCCATCGCCTCCACCAGGACGCGGCCAAACTGCTCCTTCCAGTTGGGGCGGGTGAGCGACGGCACGATCAGGATATCGAGCTGGCGGTAGAAGACGGGCATCTGCATACTGGGGATCTGGCCCATGAAGGTCACCCGCTCGCGCAGGTTCAGCTCATCCACGAGCGCCTCCAGCGCCGGCTGTTCTGGCCCGCTGCCGACGATATCCAGCCGCCAGTTACCCTGGCAGAAGCGCTCCTCCTGAATCAGGCTCAGCGCCTGCAGCAGCACATCGACGCCCTTCTCCGGCACCAGCCGCCCGACAAAGCCCAGCGCTCGCGTCCGTCCGGTGACGGGCCGTGTGGGCGGGCGGAACAGGTCAATATCCACGCCGAACTGCGGGATCACGGCCAGCGGGCCGGCGTAGCCTTTCTCCCGCCAGACCGCCGCCGCGCTTTCCGTGCCCATGAGGGCGTAATCCACGTGGCGCAGGGTCCACCATTCGCCTATGGCGAACGGCGGCGGGTAGCCCCGCCGGATATTCTGCCAGCTAAAGAACAGGCTGCGCGCGCCGGCTCGCCGCGCCTGGCGCAGGGCCAGCCAGGTCGCCAGGTTGTACGGCTCTTCATCAATATGGACGATATCGGGGGGCGGGTCGAACCAGCGGTCCAGGCCGGGGTAATGATGCAGGTGGTAGTGCCCGTTCAGGCGGATGGGGGTAACGGCCAGCCGGTAGCCGTCCGTGTAGGAGCGTTCCAGCGCCAGCTCACCGCGTTCATCCCGCCAGGTGGGCGGGACGACCACCGTCAGATCGACGCCCAGCCGGGCGATCTCCTCCAGTTTGCGCTGGTAGATGCCGACGATGCAGGCTTTGGAAAGCATCAAAACCCGCATACATCCTCCCACAGGTTCTTTCCGCGAATAGTACTGATGGCCTAGAGTATACCCGCCGTCGGGCGAAATTACCCTGATCCCGGCGAATGATAATGGATATCGGTTGAACTGGGCGCTGACGTCACCTTTATCCCCGGCCATGCGGCCCATATGACCCTGTGGCTGGCCCCTTTCTCCTCCGCCAGCGGCGTGTGCTTCCCTCTCCGCCAGCGGAGAGGGACCGAGGGTGAGGTTCAATGTTAGGCCGGAGAATCAAACCTGCCCCTCGCGAGGGGGGCGAGGGGCAGGCAGATCAGGGAAACAAGTCAGGACAGATTATCCTTCGATCTTCTTGATCGGGATATTCAGCGGGCGCGCCTCCGGCGCCTTGGGCAGGGTCAGCGTCAGGATGCCGTTAGTGAAGACAGCTTCGACGTTGTCCGCCTCAATCGGGACGTTGAGGCGCAGGCGGCGCTGGAAGCGGCCTTCCGCTGCCCGCTCGTGAATGAGGTAATGCACGTTCTCAATGCGGTTCTTGAACTCACCCTGGATGGAGAGCACGTCGTCTTCCAGATTGATGGTGATGTCGTCCGGGTTCAGGCCGGGGACCGACGCCGTGATCACGAAGGCGTCATCAGTCTCGTAGGCATCGAGCGGCAGGCGATAGGTGCAGCACCCCCCGCTCAGGGCCGGGTCGTCGTTGTGCATAAGGGTGCGCCAGGGGCTGCGGCGGATCATCATAGTCATGGGTTATTCCTCCTGAAAGCAGGTCTCTTTAATTTGGCTCACGATACACCGTATGAGGGTGCAGTTTTTAATCCTGCCCACAGGATAACCGGGGTGTATTAGAAGTGTGTAGACGCCGTATAGGAGATGTGTAAAAACGGCGTAGATGTTTTATAAGAAGCCTCCGCCGGGCGGCTACTGAGCCGGGGGCGATTCCGGGTCATCGCCGGAGGGGTCGTTGGAGGGGTAGCCGAGGCTGGACAACAGATGGTCCGCGACCAGGCGCAGCCGGGCCGCGCTGGCAAGCTCAAATTCCGCCCGCATCCGATCGCCCGGGCCCAGGGCGCTCGCCTGTTCTTCCATCTCGCTGGCCCGGGTTTCTAGCTCCCGGATCAGCGCCGCGATACGCGTATCATTGGCGCCTTCATTTTCGGCCCAGTCAAAGCTGCTCGCCAGAAAGTCGCAGTTATAGTCCATTTTCTGACCTGCGTGCGCGATGCACATAGTGTTGACAGGAGGTGGCGTAGCCGGAGACACTCAGCAGAGGCGACGTTACCATGAATTATAGCATGCCTTTTAAGCATATGTCAATTATTTATATATCTTTTATAATATTGAAGAGAAGGCATGAGGGGCCGCCAGGACCCGCCGCAGCCGCGCCTCCAGCTCGGCCAGCATCAGAGCTGTCGCCCCCCACACGATCTGCCCCTCCACGTCGTAATAGGGCACCTTAAGATCGATGCCGCGCAGGTGCATCCGGGTCTCTTTCTTGCGGGCCGGGTCCAGCAGGGCGTCCAGCGGCATTTCCAGCAGCGCGGCGACCTCTTCCGGGCCGGGCGTGAAGGCCGGCCGCCAGGGGAGCGCGCCCACTACCGGCGTGACCAGGAAGTTGCTCGGCGGGATATACACCGGCGCAAGCTGCCCCAGGATGCTCACCGGCTCCTGACACACGCCGATTTCTTCGCACGCTTCGCGCAGGGCGGCGGCGACGCTGTCGGCATCGCCCGGCTCGACCGCGCCACCGGGGAAGGCGATCTGGCCGGAATGGACGCCGGGATCGGGCGTGCGCTGGATCAGGACAGTTGTCAGTGACTCAGCCAGCGGGTAGAGCAGGATCAGCACAGCGGCCGGGCGGGCTGTGCGACCGGGTGGGGCCACGCGCGGAATCAGCGGGCGGACGTGCAGCGGCGCCCAGGCCGCCTCCACGTCGAAGGAGGGCAGCGCCAGCGCGGCCCGGACATGGGCGAGGGTGATGCCGGGCGAGATCATGATTCGTGCGATATGCCGCCGGGGAAGAGCCGCGCCTCTGGCTGTTCGCTTTCCACTACAACGCTATCTTCCGGGGCCGCCGGCAGCAGGACAGAGAATGTGCTGCCCAGGCCGAGCGCGCTCTCCACCCAGATGTTCCCCTTCATCAGCTCCACCAGCCGGCGGCAGATCGCCAGACCCAGGCCGGTCCCGTCGAACTGGCGCGTAGGAGAGCTGTCGGCCTGGCGGAATTCGTCGAAAATGGCGCCCTGATCCTTGGGCGCGATGCCGATCCCGGTGTCCTCCACCGCGATCAATACCCACGACTTCCCGCCCGGGTCGAAGCCCGGCGGCAGGCTGTCATCGGCGATCTGATCGTCGTAGAGCCGGGTGCGCAGCGTGATTGTGCCCGACGGCGTGAACTTGATGGCGTTGCCCAGCAGGTTGGTGACGACCTGCCGCAGGCGATCCGGATCAGCGATGACCGGCGGTATATCCTCCAGGTCGCGCAGCAGGTCCAGCCCTTTGTGGGTCGCCAGCGCTTCCATCGCCGCCATGCTTTCCTCGATAATCAGCCGGGCGTTAGTCGGAACCGGGCGCAGGTCCATCCGTCCGGCGTCAATCTTGGAGATATCGAGGATGTCGTTGATCAACTGGAGCAGCATCCGCCCGTTGCGGGAGACTTTCTCCAGCCGGTCGGCCTGACGCTCATTGATTGTGCCGTAAGCGCCCTGCTGGATCATCTCGGCGTAGCCCAGGATGCTGTTGAGCGGCGTGCGCAGCTCATGGCTCATATTGGCCAGGAAGTGAGACTTCAGCCGGTTGGCCTCGGCGAGCTGTTCGTTGGCCTGGCGCAGCTCATGCTGGACGCGCCGGCGCTCCACCAGCTCTTCGTGCAGGTTGTGATACAGTCGGGAGCGCTCCAGGGCCTGGCCGGCGATGGCGGCGGCGTTCTCCGCCAGCATAACCTCGGCAGTGGTGAACTCGCGCGGCGTGATGGAGTCCAGGCCAAGCGCCCCGAAGACGCGCTCGCCCACCCGCAATGGGATCAGGAGCAGGGTGACCGTCCCCCGCCGGCGGGCTTCCACGTGCATTTCGTCATCCAGGCGGGGGTCAGTCTGCATGTCGGGGATGATCAGCGACCGGCCCGTTTCGATCACCTGCCGGCTGGCCGTGTTGGCGCTCAGTGGGACGATGACTCCCCTGGCGGAAGGGCGCCCCGGCTCCAGATACTCGGCGACCAGGGTCAGGTGCAGCCCCCTGTCATCCAGCAGGCCGACGGATGTCTGGGGCAGGTTCAGGGCGCGGCCCAGCTCCTCGCAGATGGTGTCAAGGATCACGGTCGTGTCGTATGTCGTCGTCAGGGCGGCCATGATCTCATTCAGAATCTGCGTGTCGCGGAGCTGCTGCTGGAGCGCGGCCTCGGCCTGTTTGCGGTCGGTGATGTCGTACAGCACAACCAGCCAGCCGCCGGCCTGCCCGCCCCGTTTATGCAGCAGGGAAGTCTGCATGCTCAGGAAGCGCCCCCCGGCGCTAAGCTCCACCCCGGCAGTCTGCCCGCCCCCCAGGTTATCGGCCACGGCGGGCAGCAGGCTGCCGACAGGCTGGCCCACACCGCCTTCCCTGCCGAGCGCCAGCAGTCTGCGCGCCGCCGGGTTGAGGTCCACCACCCGCAGCCGTGTATCGAGCACGATCACGGCGTCGGCCATATCCTCAAAGACGGCGTCGCGGGCGACCGGCACGATATCCAGCAGGCGAAAGCGGAACAGCCCCCAGCTCAGGGCCAAACCAGCCACAGCAAACCCGACCGGCGTCAGATCGAATGATACGTAGCCCATCAGGTAGACCAGGTTGCCCACCCAGGGCATGATGGTCATCAGCAGCAGGACGATCGCCTGGCCGCGGTAGAGCTGCCGGGAACGCAGCAGGAACCGGCCCAGCAGCAGCGTCCCGATCAGCAGCAGCGCGTAGGAATAGGCCACATGGAGCCAGGCTAAAGGGCCATACTTCGCCGCCAGCGTAGAGAAGACGACGGTCCCCTCGATATGCTGGTCCATCCGGAACTGGCCGTGCAGCGGGTTAGTCCACAGCGCCAGAGTTGACAGGATCGGCACGATCAGCAGCAGCCCGATTGTGCGCCGGGTCAGCCAGTGGTCCTGACGGGTGTAGGACAGGGTGAAGGTCAGCCAGGCAGTGGGGATGGTTATGATGCCCAGATATTGCAGGGTGACCATGGCCTGCTTGGCCTGGAAGTCATAGATAGCCAGTTCCAGAATATAGAAGAAGGCCCAGAAAGAGACGGCGGCCAGCACAACTGCCAGCGGCAGCGCACCCCACGCCGGCCAGCGGCGCAGCACAAAAACCGCCAGTATCACTGTAATGACGGTGGTCAGACCCAGGATCAGATAGGGTATGGCGGTGTCCATAGCAGCAGCCGTCCGAAGATGCGAATAATAAGCCCGGAGGGAAGTTTAACGCAACGGGTGATGAGATACCAGGGCGGTTGAAAAGGTCCAGTTCCGGGGTATGCCCCTTCCGCCGCCCGATCTCTCACCGGCGGCGCGTCGTATGCTGGCGGTTGATCTGCTCGTTGCGGCGGGCGGCGGCCTCCGCTTCCGGATCGGATCGCACAACCGTCCCGTCCAGGTCCTCCAGCAAATCCTGCAGGGACAGGCGCTCCAGGCGGGTGCCGGAAAGTTCATCGATCAGTTTGTCGCTGATCTCGCCGTCGCCGGTCAGGTAGGTTCGGAATGCGCCGCCGCCGACATCCTGCCAGACGAAGACATGCTCCGCCAGCAGCACGTTCGCCGCGTAAATAGCCAGCGTCCAACTGCCTTCGAGCGACTCCAGATTGCGCACTGGCAGCCAGGTGTCGGGGTAGACGAATGTCTCCCCGGCGCTCAGATCGTAGATCTGCTCATCCACGAAGCGGCGCACGCCGTCCTCATCCAGCACCTCGAAGCGGATCTTGCCCCTGGCTCGCTGGGGCGAGCGCAGCAGGGTGAAGGGCCGGATATAAGCGGCGTCGCCCGGCAGGTTGGCCTCCCGGAACAGGGTGGGCGTGGAATCAGAACTCGGGTAGGCCAGCATGCCGATATCCGTCGGCACCACCGGGAGCGTCTGGGGGTCCTGCCCGGCATTGAGGATAGCTCTGGTTGCCGCCCGGTGCATTGTGCTGCGAGTCTGGGATGCTGCGGCGGAGCGCTGGCGCGTCTCTCGAACTGCAGCCGGACGTTCGGCAGCTTCGGGCGGCATGAAAGAGGCCGCAATACCTTTCCAGGCGGCGGACGCCTGATTCCAGCCGTTGTTCATCAGCAGGGCCAGGGCCACAACGCCGACCAGGAAAAGCAGGATGCCAAGCGCGCTGTTAGACACCAGCAGGTTGAAGCCGATGATGGCCAGGAACAGGCCGAGGAGCATGCGTCCTGTTCTGCGGGGCGACTGCCTCCTGCGCATCGCGTCACATTACTCCTGCTATACCCGGCGGGCGCGGCTACTGCCGCCCGCGCAGCAAATCTTCCAGCGAGACCGGCGAGTCGTCCTGCAGGGGCGCGGTCTCATCTTCCAGGCGCCCCCGCCGCCGTTCCAGATCGCCCTGTATCATGCGCCGGCGCCGTTCTATCGAAGGGGCGAGGTTGAACGTGTGCAGGCCGATCACGCCCCCGGCCAGCGAGACGCGCAGCTCCCACAGGCCCGGGTTGGCGTCAGCGGGGGCCTTGTCCGCCAGCGGCAGCCGGTAACTGGACAGGATATTGTTCTGCCCGGTCCGGAGGTAAACCGTTTCCTCGTGGACAAAACAGGCGCGGCCAGTTGAATCGAGAATCTCGAAACGGGCCGTGGCCGTCTCGTCAGCCCACGATGGATCGGCGTAAACCACGGCATAAGGCTGAATCCCCTGATCGTCGAGCGACATATTATTGCGCTTCAGGCGAAGCCCGTCCGATCCCAGCTCGCTGGCGATCAGGCCAATATCGACCAGGGCGAACTGGTCCAGGTAGGTCGGCGCCTGGCGGGCGCGGGCCTGGGCCTGTTCGGCGGCGCTGCTGATCTTAAGCCGGGCCTTGCGTGGCGCTTTCGCCTCCTGCTTTTGCGGACGCTGCGGCAGCCGGCTGCGGAAGGCGTCGGACGTGAACGTGCCCATGGCGATCAGGGCCGTGAGCAGATACAGAGCCAGCAGGATGACCATCGCCTGGGGAGCCAGCGCCCCGGAGAAGAGCACAATGCCCAGGATCAGGCCGATCATGACCAGCCATACAGTGGTGGCGCGACGACTCTTGGTCTGCATAACGTCTCAACCCTGCCGAAAGGTGGCGCCGACGCAGCGCGCCGGCTCGTGCCGATCGTTGTGAGAAGGCGGGGCGCCGGCACAGGTCCGGCTCCCTTCGCCTGATCAGATTGTACACCCGGATGGCTCCGGCGCGGCCATGCAGCGAAGAATCCCCCCATGGCGTCCCGGCCCGGGCGCTTATTCACCAGTACGTATGAAGAATGTGCCGGGTTGCGCGGCGCGACCTCATCCGTGCGCGTCGATACGCTCCGGCAGAATCTTGTATAGCCGGCGGACCTCGCCGGCCTGCCCGAAGCTGCCCGGCTGGTCAGTGTACTTGGGCGCCAGGGTGTGGTTGATATGCTCGACAGCGCCGGCTTCGACGATCTCCACCACGCGCCCCCGCACGGCCAGATAACGGTAGGGATTGTCGGGGTCCATGATTTCGACTGCAACCCGGGGTCTGGCGGTCATGTTGCGGTCTTTGACGCGTCCTCTGGCGCTGTTGACCAGGATGTGCGTGCCGTCGAAATCCACCCACACGGGCGTGATCTGCGGCGACCCGTCCGGCATCAGCGTAGCCAGATGGGCGAAGGCTTTCTTCTGAAACAGGTCCAGATGGCTGGCGGGGATGTGGGCGGTCATGATGTCCTCCTTGGGAACAGGTACTTCCGGTTTACAGACCTGCGGCCAGGACCGCCTCGGTGAGCGCGGCCCATTCCGGCAGGGTGAGTGTCTCAGCGCGGCGGTGCGGATCGATGCCGACCTCCGCCAGCACTTCGTCGGCCTGGCCTCCGGTGATGCTCAGGCCGCTCGACAGCGCGTTGCGAAGCTGCTTGCGCTTCTGGCTGAAGCCCGCCCGCGCCACGCGGAAGAAAGCCGCCTCGTTGCTGACGGTCACCGGCCGGTCAGCGCCATACGTGTCGATCCGGACCAGGGCGGAGACGACATCGGGCCGCGGCCAGAACACTGCCGGTGAGAGCCGCGCCACGATATGGGGCTGGCCGTAATACTGCACAGAGACGCTGAGCAGACTCATATCGCCCGGCCGGGCGACCAGGCGATCGGCCACTTCATTCTGCACCATGACGACCAGCCGTGTGGGCGGATGCGGCTGCTCCAGCAGGTGGCGCAGGATGGCGCTGGTGATGTAGTAGGGCAGGTTAGCCACGACCAGATAGTCCTCATCCGGGCGGATGTGCAGAGCCAGATTGACATCGAGGATATCGGCGTGGACGAGGGTCACGTTTTGCACCGCCCCGAAGCGATACTGGAGCAGGGGAATCAGCCGGTCGTCCAGCTCAATCGCAATCACGCGCCGGGCGGTGTCGGCCAGCCATTCCGTCAGGGCGCCCGTGCCGGGGCCGATCTCCAGCACAACTTCGTCGCCGGTCAGGTCTGCGGCGCGCACGATCTTCTCCAGAGCGTTCGGATCGTGCATAAAATTCTGGCCCAGACTCTTCTTTGGCGTGACGCCGAAATTATCCAGGAGATGGCGGGGGTTGGTTGTCATGGCGGCAGAGTGCTCCGTATGATATGGGGCGCGGTCTTCGCAGTCTGGCCGGTAGTATACCCACCACAGGCGGCAGGGAACAGGGAATCGGGAACAGGCGGCAGGGCGGGCGGGGTGTCTGTGCGGTGGTTTAGCCGAATGCCCGGCCTTCCCGCCCATTCCATTTGCGGCCCCGACTGCTTTTCTTCGCTGGCTGTTCTCCACTCCTTGCGGCCTTCATCGTGGTATACTCCCGGCGAATTATCTCTTGCCTGCGTTACAGGAAGGATACGCTATGATCGATCTCACGCTCTCCGAGGTCCTGGATCGGCTCAACAACGGCGCGGTCACGTCCGTCGCCCTCACTCAGGCGTATCTAGATCGTATCAGACAGGCAGACCCCCGGGTGCGGGCTTTCCTCACCCTGACGGAGGAACTGGCTCTTGAGCAGGCGGCGGCGGCGGATACCCGCCGCGCGGCGGGCGGCTCAGCGCCGCTGCTGGGCGTGCCGCTGGCGCTCAAGGATGTACTGGCGACGCGGGGCATCCAGACGACGGCGGGCAGCCGCATCCTGCAGGGCTTCAAGCCCCCGTACAACGCGACTGCCGTTCAGAAGCTGCTGGATGCCGGGGCGGTTATACTCGGCAAGACCAATACGGATGAGTTCGCCATGGGGTCCAGCACGGAGAATTCCGGCTACTTCACCACGCACAACCCCTGGGACCTGGAGCGCGTCCCCGGCGGCAGCAGCGGCGGCAGCGCGGCGGCAGTCGCGGCGGGGATGGCTGCCGGCGCGCTGGGCACGGATACCGGCGGCAGCGTGCGCCAGCCGGCCTCGCTGTGTGGCGTGGTCGGCCTCAAGCCGGGCTACGGGCGTATCTCGCGCTACGGCGCGTTCGCTTATGCCTCCTCGCTGGATCAGATCGGGACGCTGAGCCGGACGGCGCGTGATGCTGCCCTCCTGCTAAACGTGATCGCCGGGCCGGACCCGCTCGATTCGACCAGTATGCCGATCCCCGTGCCGGATTACACCGCCGCGCTGGACGGAGATGTGCGCGGCCTGCGCGTCGGGTTGCCCCGCGAATACTTCACCGCGGGCATCCAGCCGGAAGTTGAGGCGGCGGTGCGGGCGGCGGTGGAAAAGCTGGCTTCGCTGGGGGCGAAAGTGGTGGAAATCAGCCTGCCGCATATGTCCTACGGCCTGCCAGTGTACTACCTGATTGCGACGGCGGAGTGCTCGGCCAACATGGCTCGCTTCGATGGCGTGCGCTACGGCCAGCGTGAAGATGCCGGGGATATGTGGGAGGTCTACACCAACACGCGCGGGCACCTCCTCGGCCCGGAGGTCAAGCGGCGCATCATGCTCGGCACGTATGCGCTCTCGGCGGGCTACTACGACGCCTACTACCGCAAGGCGCAGGAGGTGCGCACACTGATCAGAGAGGACTTCGACCGGGCCTTTGAGCAGGTAGATGTGATCGCCACGCCGGCCACGCCCACGACGGCCTTCAAGATTGGCGAGAAGATTGGCGATCCGCTGCAAATGTACCTGTCCGATGTCTATACGACCACGGTCAACCTGGCCGGCGCTGCGGCGCTGTCGCTGCCATGCGGGTTCGACGGGCGCGGCCTGCCCATCGGCCTGCAGCTCATCGGCCCGGCGTTTGAGGAGGGCCGCCTGCTGCGAGCCGGGGACGCCTATCAGCGCGTCACAGACTGGCACATCCACCGGCCCGTTGTAGAGGAGCCAACGGGGTGATATGCTGTAGATATTCAGGTTGGGTCGGAGGTCGGGCGTTCAATTGAACGCCCGTGCGCCGAACGCCCGATTCTTGGACACCCACGCAGACATCGAACGCACGCAAGACATTCCAATACCCTGACCCATGAACAGACCTCTCCTTCTTCTGCTCATCGTCTTCGTTGCTCTGGCCCTGATCTACGCCTGGGCCACACCGCCGCTGGAAGCCTCCGATGAGTTGTGGCATTTCGGCCTCGTCGATCATCTGGCGTCAGGCGGCGACCTGCCCACCCAGGACCCGGAGATCACGACTCCCTGGGAGCAAGAAGGCAGCCAGCCGCCGCTGTACTACTTTATTGCGGCGGCTTTGATCCGCCCGATCGACCGATCCGATCTGGACGCCATTCGCCAGCCCAACCCGCACGCAAAAGCCGGTGTCCCCCTCGATCGCGATAACAAGAATCTCGTCCTGCACGACGCGCCGCGCTCGCTGGAAAGCGGGAGCGCGCTGGCCGTCTACGCCGCCCGATTGTTCAGCATTGCGCTCGGCGCTGTGACCGTTATCGCGGTCTACCTGAGCGCCCACCTGCTCGCCCCGGAGCGGATTGCCGTGCCCTTCCTGGCCGCCGGCCTGACGGCCTTCAACCCGATGTTCCTCTTCATCACAGCCTCGGTCAATAATGATAACCTCGTGATCGCGCTGGGGAGCCTGATCACGTGGCAGATGCTGCTCATGGTCCGTGATGGCTTTCGCCTCCGCCGCAGCGCGCTGCTGGCCGTCCTGCTGGCGCTGGCCGGGCTGACCAAGATCAGCGGGCTGGTGTTCGTGCCGGTGGTGGCGCTGGCCGGGCTGGAGAGCGCCGTCCGATCGCGCGACTGGCGCGGGCTGCTCACACTGGCCGCGCTCATGCTCGGGGCCTGGCTGCTGATTGACGGCTGGTGGTATGCCCGCAATCTCTGGCTCTATGGCGAGCTGCTCGGCACGGAGATGATGGTCGCCGTGGCCGGGCCGCGCCTGGAGCCGTTTACTATCAGCACGCTGCTGGCGGAATTCCAGGGCTTTCGCATCAGCTACTGGGGGCTATTCGGCGCGGTCAACGTGCTGACCGTCGAGCCGTTTTACATCATTATGGACTTCCTCACGCTGGCGGCTGCCGGCGGGCTGGCCTGGTCCCTGTGGCGGGGCCGGCAGGATCGGGATTTTCTCTTCCGCGCCGGGCTGCTAATTCTACTCATCATCCTGGGCAATGTGGGCGTCATCCAGTGGACGGCGCAGACCTATGCCTCGCAGGGGCGGCTGCTCTTTCCATTCATCGCCGCCATCAGCAGCCTGATGGCGCTGGGTCTGGCGGCGCCCCTGGAAGCGATTCCCTTCGCCCGTCTGGAAGTCGTCCGCCGCGCCGGGATCGGGGCGGTGGCGGCGCTTGGCGCCTTCGCCCTGATCATCCCCTTCGCCAGCATCGCGCCCGCTTACGCACCGCCGCCGGCGCTGGCCGCGCTGCCCGCTGACGCGCACCCGGTGTACGCCCGTTTTGGCGACGATATCGCGCTGGTCGGCTACCGGGCGGAGGATCGGCGTTACGAGCCGGGCGATTTTGTGCCGGTCACGCTGTACTGGCAGGTGGACGGACCCGTTGAGCGTAATCTCAGCCTGTACGTCCACGCCGTGACCGATGACGGAACCGTGATCGGCAAGGTAGACAGCTATCCTGGCGGCGGGACGCAGTGCACTTCTGCCTGGGAGCCGGGCCTGTATGAGGATACCTACGCCGTGCCGATCGGCGAAGAAGCTCCCGGCCCGGCGCACAGCGGCCTGCGTATCAGCGTCGGCTGGTGGGACTACTCGACCCGGACGGTGCTGACTCCGGTGGCGGAAGACAGCGCGCCGCTGGAAAGCGTGATGCTCGGCGCGGGCGGCTTTGTCAATCCGGCGGCTTTAGCAGCGGCTCCGGACGGCCTGACGCCGGTTTCCGGTGCTGAGTTTGGCGGTCTGATGCGGTTGCTCGGCTACCGGCTGGAAGAGGATACGCTGACGTTGTGGTGGGAGGCGACGGGCACGCCGCCGCTCAACTACACCGTCTTCGCCCAGGTTCTGGATGACGGGGACGCCATCGTCGGGCAGGGGGATGCCCCGCCGGCCCTGCCCACCGGCTACTGGCGCCCCGGCGAGCGTTACGCCACCACACACTCCCTGACCTATCTACAGGAGCCATCCTCTGGCTCGTACCGGATCGTGATCGGGTGGTACAATCCTGCTGACTTCAGCCGCCTGTCTACCGGCCAGCCGGACGCGGCCTATACGCTGACTACCCTGACCCGGCCATAAAATAGGAGGGCGGGCTGCCTGCTACGCCTTCTGCGGTGAGCCTGTGTAGAATGTTACGGATTGTTGTTTTGTTGTAGAGGTGAAAGGACCCCATTCCATGAAGGTTGTGATCCCCCTGGCCGGATTCGGCACCCGGCTCCGACCGCTGACGTACAGCCGCCCCAAGCCGCTGGTGAATGTCGCCGGCAAGCCTATCCTGGGGCACCTGCTGGATAAGCTGCGGGTGCTGCCGGTTGACGAATATATCTTCATCACCGGCTATCTGGGCGACCAGATCGAGGCTTATGTCAGGCAGAACTATGGCGACAAACCCAGCCGCTATTTTGTGCAGGAAGAGCTTAACGGGCAGTCGCCGGCTATCTACCTGGCCCGGGAAGCGCTGGAAGGGCCGACCATCATCCTGTTTGTAGATACCATCTTCGAGGGCGATATCAGCTTCCTGGCCGATACTGATGCCGATGCCGTCGCCTTTGTCAAAGAGGTCGAGGATCCGCGCCGGTTCGGCGTCGTCGCCGTCGATGGGGATGGCATTGTCCGGCATTTTTACGAGAAGCCGGATAGTGTGGAGAACCGGCTGGCCGTGATTGGCATGTACTACTTCCGCGACGCTGCCTCCCTCCTGAGCGCCATCCAGACTCAGATCGACGAGCAGCGCAAGACCAGGGGCGAGTATTTCCTCACCGATGCCTTCCAGATCATGGTTGATCGGGGCACGAAGTTCCGGATCGCCGAAGTGGGGGAGTGGCTGGATGCGGGGACGTCGGAAGCCGTGCTGGATACGAACCGGCTGCTGCTGGAGCGCGGGCGGGATAACAGCGCCGGAGGCACGATGGAAGAGTTCGTGATCATCCCGCCGGTGTATATCCACCCGACGGCGCGCATCACCAACTCCGTGATCGGGCCGTATGTCTCGCTGGGAGCCAACTGCCAGATCGAAAACTGCATCATCCGCGACT
>WBZO01003123.1_pt1 | contig 20043 bp, 16 predicted proteins | sample 5204261 | NCBI WGS metagenome assembly WBZO01 (sample SAMN12412400, study PRJNA552823) | activated sludge metagenome | isolation source: activated sludge from anammox sidestream of wastewater treatment plant... | place: USA: North Carolina | collected 2017-09
ATTTTTCTTTATAAAAACTTAAAGGTTTTAATAAACGAATTAGGGCAACGCCACACTCATGTTGTATATTATCACTCATAATTTCAAAGTGCAAATTTACAATTTAGTTACATTTTAGCACTAATAAGTTTAAAAGTATTAGTAAACATCAATTTTATATTTTTTTAGAAATTTAGTAAAATATCGTATATTTATGCTTGCAAAAAATATAACACTATGATTCAAAAAATACGCGTCTCAGTATTTTTCCTGATTTTAATAAGCAGCATATCTGCTCAAGTAAAAATTAATGAGTATTCAGTTTCTAACTCGGCATTAACAGGTGGTACCACATTTCCAGATAACTTAGGAAGCACTCCTGATTGGATAGAGTTGTATAATGCTGGTAGTTCAACTGCTAATATTGGCGGTTGGAGTTTAAGTGATAAACAAACTAATATTTCAAAGTATATTATTCCTGCCGGAACGACTATTCCTGCAGGTGGTTTTTTAAGATTTTGGTGTAGCGGAAAGGGTTCGTCGGCTGATGTAACAGGACACATGCATACTAATTTTAAGCTAACTCAATGTAAAGGTGATTGGATTATACTTGCCAATGGAACGTCTATTCAGGATTCTTTGCAGTTAAGAAAAACCCAAGCTCTTCATTCACGTGGTCGTCAGCCCGACGGAAGTGCAACTTGGAAGGTTTTTACAGCACCTACTCCAAATGCTACCAATAGTGGTACTGGTTATGATGGATATGCACCAACGCCAGTTATGAGTGTTGCACCAGGGTTTTATAGTGGAACAAAATTAGTTGCTTTAAGTGTAACACCTTCAAATAGTCTATCTATTTATTATACTACTGATGGTTCAGAGCCAACTACAGGTTCAACTCAATATATCTCTACTCAAATATCAGTAAGTGCTACCTCGGTTGTTAGAGCGTATGCCGTAAGTAGTAATCCTAATATTTTACCTAGTTTTATGGAAACAAACACTTATTTTATAAATGAGTCAATTAATAACAAGTATGGTGTAGTTTCTATTTGTGGTGGTTCTTCTCTTGATCAACTTTTAAATGGTACTCAAAATAATCCTAAAACACATTTTGAATATTTTGAGAATAATAATTTTATTACAGAAACTTACGGTTTATCAGATAAACATGGTAATGATTCTTGGGCTTACGACCAAAGAGGGATAGATTTTGAGACAAAAGATGATTATGGCTATAATAACGCCTTAAAACATTTGTTTTTTACAGATCCTCAAATGAATACAAGTACAAGAAAAGAATTTCAACATGTTATTTTAAAAGCAGGTGCTTCAGATAACTATCCTGGAGACAAACCTAATAAATCGTGTCACATGAGAGATGCATTTGTGCAATCTTATGCGTTTAAGAACGATTTTGAATTAGATGGTAGAAGAACTAAACCTGTTATTGTTTTTAAAAATGGTGCTTATTGGGGTATTTATGAACTTAGAGAAGCTTTTGAAACGGATTATACAGATTATTATTATGACCAACCTAAAGATAGCATTGATAATTTGGCTTATTGGGGAGGTTTACAAATTAGAGATGGTAGCGATACAGGTTGGGTAAATCTTTATAATTTTATTATGGGTAACTCGATGACTAATGTGGCTAATTATGCTTATGTAGAAAGTAAATTAAACTTTAAAAGTTTAATTGATTATATGATTTACAATTCATATTTAGTCAACTCTGATTTTATTAATTGGAATTCGGCTTGGTGGAGAGGAAGAGCAACCCAAGGTAACAAGAAAAAATGGCGTTATTGGATGTGGGATATGGATAATGTGTATGATTTAGGAGAGAACTTTTCTGGTATTCCAACTACAGATATGGATGCTAGTCCTTGTGATTATACTAATGAATTTCAAAATGCAGGACCTAATATGGGACATCCAGATATTTTGGAGAAACTATTAACTAATCCAGATTTTAAATCAATGTATATTAGCAGATATGCCGATTTAGTTAATACCAGTTTAACTTGCTCAAAAATTTTAGCTCATTTCAATTATTATAAATCTATTTTAACCCCTGAAATGCCGCGTCAAATTGCTAAATGGGGTGGCAGTATGGCGCAATGGAATAAAAACATGGATACACTTGAAGCCAAAATTACAGCACGTTGTAAATATATCGACTCTGTTATTGTTGATTGTTATCAAGTAACTGGTCCACATGATATTACCGTTGATGTTGTGCCAGCTGGTGCAGGTGACGTGAAATTAAACACTGTATGGTTGAATAACTTTTTGTGGTCGGGTAAGTATTATGGAGGTGTAAAAATGTCATTTCAACAAAAAACATTAGATACTTCTAAGTATGTATTTGATCATTGGGAATTTCAACATCATATTCCAATACCAAGTAATACAAGCGACACGGTTACTATAACTTTAAATTCAGCAGATAATATTGTGGCTTATTATCGCGAAAAAGATAAAGCTGTTGCTTTACCTACAGGTTTTAGTCCTAATGGTGATGGTAAGAATGATGAGTTTATTCCAATGGGGGCTCAGTTTATAAGAAATATGACTTTTACAATTTGGAATCGTTGGGGTCAAGAAGTATATACCTCTACAGATCCTACAAAAGGGTGGGATGGGAACTTTAAAGGAACACCTGCTCAAACTGGAGTTTATGCCTATATGTTGAAATACACAAATTCGGTAAACGAAGAGGTGATTGTAAAAGGTAATGTAACTTTAGTTCGATAACATTTAAAAGTATAAACCAGATGAAAAAAGTTGCATATATTTTATTATTAGTCTCGTCGTTAGGGTTTGCTCAAGACATCCATTTTTCTCAAATTCAAGAATGTCCTTTATGGTTAAATCCGGCTAATGCAGGATTCATGAATGGTTATTTTAGAGCGGTGGCAAATTATCGAAATCAATGGATGGCTATGGGTAATGCTTATCAAACAATGGCTGTATCAGTAGATGCGGCACTCCTAAAAAAAGATAAGGGAAAAGGATATTTAGGGATTGGTTTGTTTGTATTTAATGATGCAGCAGGTGCTGCTAAAATAGGAACTACACAAGGTCAATTACACATAAATGGTATTATTAAAACAGGAGATAGAAGTAAATTAGGTGGTGCCGTGTATGTAGGATTTAATCAAAATAAGGCAAACTACTCTTCACTTACATTTGGTACACAATATAATGGGAAAGAGATTGACAATACATTAGGTACAGGAGAAATTGCTACTTACCACTCATTTATGGCAACAGATGTGGGAGCAGGTATAAATTATGAATTTTCATCGGCTAAGGTTCAGATGTTACGAGATGATATTTTTAGTTTAAAAATAGGAGCTGCAGTACATCACTTAAATCGGCCAGTACAGAAATTTTCAACCGGTTCAGAGTACCGTCTTCCAATGCGTTTTGTTGGGAACATACAAGCTCGTATTGATATAAAAGGAACAAAGGTAGCAATTTTACCAAGTGTTATTTATTTAAGTCAGGCAACAGCATCAGAGATTACAGTAGGTACACACATTCGCTATCGATTTAAAAATCCTACTAAAGTTACAGGTGTGAAATCTGAAACAAGTTTTAATATTGGAGTTTATTATCGTGTAAAAGATGCGGTTATTCCACAAATCAACTTAGATATGGGTAAATATGCTATTGGCTTAGGGTATGACTTAAATATATCGGCTTACAAGCAAGTAAGTAAAATGCAAGGAGGTTTTGAAGTATATTTAAAATTCTTAATGCCAGACGATGCTTTGTTTAAACGTAAACGTGAGTATAGTTTATAGGTACAATTGATAAAACTTTTTTCTTAATTGTAAGGCATTTTAATCTTAATTCTTTTCTATTTGATTAATAACTTAATTATTAGTAACAGTTTAATCAATTATTATAAGCCGAAATAAAAAAAGTATTTTTGGTTCAAACTCAGAAATAATCTGAGTTGATGGTATAAATTTTTTAAATTCACTTTAATTTAAACCAACTGCTATACATGAGGTAATTATTAGCAATACGGTCTATCTCTCCACTAATGAGTTCCTGAGAAATATCTTTTATTTTTTTTGCTGGAACTCCTGCATAAATGCAACCAGAAGGTACTTTAGTACCTTCGGTTAAAACAGCTCCAGCGGCAATAATACTATTTGAACCAATTTCGCAATTATCCATCACAATCGCTCCCATACCAATTAAAACATTATCGTACACAGTACAACCATGAACAATAGCATTATGACCAACCGACACATTATTGCCTAGTATGGTTTTGGTTTTTTGATAGGTGCAATGTATAATTGCTCCATCTTGAATATTTACTTTATTACCAAGTATAATAGAATTTACATCGCCTCTTACTACTGCGTTGAACCAAAAACTACAATCGTTACCACATACAACGTCACCTACAATAGTGGCATTTGGGGCAACAAAGCAATTATCGCCAAGTTGAGGGTTTATGCCATTTACAGGTAAAATAATAGACATTTATTTTGAGGAAATGATGGTTGTTCGTAATGTAGTGATTTTAGCATCAAGTGCTTCAATTGATTTAATAGAATAATCTTTATCTGTTTTTGAATCTAATATACTTTTAATTTCTTTTAATCCAGAAATAACATAACTTAAATCTTCTGGCAATTTAGAGGAAGAAAGTAACTCTATTAAATTATTTAAAGATTCATTTTGGTTAAAAATGGCTTTAATAATAGCTTCGTTTTGAGTTGCTTTGGCGGTTTGACAAGCTACGTAATACCCCTCAATCCATGCGCCTGCAACAAGCAAAGATGATACTCCAGGACGATTATTACTACGTAGTGTGTTATCAGCATTTTTAAATGCTTGCGTAATAATATTTAAGATTGAATCTCTATTTGATTGATTGGCGTTCATTCTATCACCTAAATTTTCACCAAAGGCATTAGCCACGCCAATACTTTTAGCAATGATGTTTACACATTTAAAGTATAACATTGATTCTTGTGTTTGCTCATAAATACTAGCTATAATTAAATCTGCGCCATACACACCAAAGTTTAATGCTCGTATATTTTCTAAAGCATAATTTGAAACAGCATCAGGATTACTTAATAAAGCAGGGTCATATTCAGCATTGGCTTGTGAAATAAGTTTAAGAATTTCATCACGTGAGATAATAGTATTGAATACATTTTGTGCAGAAACATGTTGTGAATCTATTCCTACTTTAACAGGTTCTACATCAATTGATTCTATATCATCTTGTTTGGCTACATTATTACATCCAATTAGTGTTATGAGAGAAGCTATGATTAAAGCGATGTATTTAAGAGAAGATACCATATTCAGTTTTAATTATGTAAATATATAATTTTAACAATTAAAGTCCTAAATATATTACTTACTTTTTCACACCATCTTTATAAGTAATACGGCTTATCTCTTTTCCGTTTTTATCATAAAAAATCCATTCGCCATTAGGTACACTCTGTTTTTTACCTTTGCGTTTGTCATTCATTACTTTGTAGTTACATACAGATTGTATCATATTGTTTGTGAAATAGGAGGTTGCTTTGCCCGACAAACGTCCATCTTTAAAGTGTTGTTCTTTCATAATACCACCTGTTTCATAATAGTATTTCCAAAGGCCATGTTGTTTTCCTTTGCTATAATTTCCATCACTATCTACAAAATTTCCTTTCTCATAAAAGGTAGTCCAATGTCCATGTTTAATACCACTAACATAAGAGCCTTTTTCGCGGTATTGACCACCTTCATACCAATATTCCCAAAATCCTTGTTTCTTTCCTTTTTCGTTATAATTACCTTTGTAATTGGCTTTGCCATTTATGTACCAGCCTTCCCATAAACCAGTAAGGCTTCCATCTTTAAAGCTTCCTTGATCTTTTAATTGACCATTATTGTACCAACTTTGCCACAAACCATTTTCTTTGCCTTTTACATAAGGTCCTTCTTGTAGTTTTTTTCCATTTTCAAACCAAGTAGTCCAAGTACCTGTTTTTAAACCAAAATCAAAATTTCCTGACTTCCATTTTTCGCCTGTTGGGTAAAGATATTCCCAAGTTCCTGTTTGTTTATCATTAGTAAAATTGCCTTCCGATTCTTTATTTCCATTACTGTAATAGTAAGTCCATAAACCATCGCGCAAGTTATCTTTTAAATAGCCTTCCATTTCTTTCTTCCCATTTTCTGTATAGAAATTCCACTTCCCATTTTTTTTACCATTAGTAAATGATCCTTCGCTTTTTGCTTTATGATTAGGGTAATAAGAAGAGTATAAGCCATTTAGAATACCTTTTTCATAATTAGCTTCATAATCCAACTCACCATTTGTGTGAAAATATCGCCAAATCCCATTCATATAACCATCTTTATAAGCACCTTGCGCTTTAATTAGTCCGTTGTTGTACTGTGCTGTTATGGTGCCATTACCATTACTTACAATGGCTTTGCCAGTAGGGTCATTCATTGTTTTTAAAAGAATAGTTACTGAATCAATGTATTCTTTTTCGAACTTAAGTGTTCCGTTTTCATAGTGTTCTTCTTGTTTTCCACACAACACGCCTTTGCAGTAATTAGTAATACTTGCCAATTGCCCATTTTTATAATAGGTCTTAACGCTTCCATCTTTTAAATCATTTTCAAATTTTCCCTCACTTTCTATTTTTCCATTCTCAAAATAATATATCCAATCACCTTGTTTTTTTCCATTCGCAAAACTTTCACGACTTTTTACGGCTTTATTTTCGTAGTAAGATGTCCAAACGCTATCAGCTAGATTGTTCTTAAAAACTGTTTCTTGAGCTAAAGTTCCATTTTTAAAATAATATAAATTGTGGCCTTCTTTTTTTCCTCGATGATAATTTTCAATGGCTTTTAAAGTCTTGTCTTCATAATAAAAATACCATGTGCTATCTTCTTTCCCATTGTAAAAAGAGCCTTTCCTAGATATTTGTCCATTTTTAAAATACTCAACATGACGACCATGAGGCATCCCTTTCACAATATTTGTTTCAGATTTTATTTGAGTTTGTTCATTATCATAATACTCTTTTTTGGGTTGAGCCAAAATTGAAACATAAGTAACTAATAAACCAACAAGTAAGAAAAAATGTTTTGACATAGCAAAAAGTTTTAATTAATTCAACTTTGTAAAAATATCATTATAACATCTGATTGAATTAAAAGCCACAAATAATTGTAAACAAAGTGAGTTTAATAGAGATGTGAAATTTGAGGATATTTTGTAATTAACAATAGTATTTTGATACTTTTAGGTTAGAGCTATTTTAACTTTCTTTTAATTTGAGTAGAATTGCCTTGCGTATAAATGAGATTTTTAAAAATTATAACACCATTTTTATTGGTAGGGCTTCTATTACTAAAAGTAAATCAATCCGAAGGTTCTGGCAAAATTGAGCTTTTTAATACTCCTCAAAAACCTGTCGTGCGCTCTTTAATAGATACTTTGAAGTATGATAGAGAAATAAAAAGTATTGATACGATTTTTACTAATTTATCAAAAATAGATGCCTTTAATGGTAATGTACTAGTAGCAAAGGGGAGTCAAATTGTTTATCAAAAATCATTTGGATATGCTATCAAAGAGAAAAACATTCATCTAAACGATACCTCATTGTTTCAATTAGCGTCTATATCAAAAGTAATAACGGGCATTGCTACTTTAAAATTATATGAAGAGAATAAATTAAATTTAGATTCTAAGGTGTGCGATATCTTAGATAGTTTCCCTTATAAAGATATAACCGTAAAACATTTATTAACGCACCGTTCAGGTTTATCTAATTATACCTATTTCTGTCCCGAATACCTAAGCCCAGAAGATAAATGGGTGAGTAATCAAAAAATATTGGACATTATGATTGAACATAAGCCAAAGCCTTGGATGGCCCCTGATAGAAAATTTAATTATTGTAATACCAATTATATTTTGCTGGCCCTCATCATTGAAAAAATATCTGGACTTTCTTATACTGATTTTCTAAAAGAACAGATTTTCAAGCCAATAGGAATGAAACATAGTTATACAGCACTTAATATTGATAGTACAAAAGAGAGTATTACACATGGTTATACCATGAAATATGGTTGGGTAGCCAATGATCGATACGATGGTTCGGTGGGTGATAAAGGTGTTTATACAACAACGTATGATTTGTTTCTATTGAGCGCTGCTTTGTATCAAAATAAAATTTTAAAACCCGAAACACAAGCTATGGCTTATCAACCATATAGTCCAGAAAGAAAAGAAGCAAATTATGGTTTTGGTTGGAGAATGAAAAATATGAATGACTCAGAAAAAGAAGTTTTTCATAATGGCTGGTGGCATGGATATAGAACTGCTTTTCATAGACGCTTGAGAGATAGTGTAACCATAATTGTATTAAGTAATCGCTTAAATAAAAGTGTTTACAATACATGGAAAGTATTTGAAGCTTTGGATGGTTCTTCAGTAAATGATATAAGTTCTATTGAGGAGTAATTTATAAAATCTATATCTTTGCACCATCGTAAAAATTGCAAATATTGAGTTAGGAGAATTTCCTTTATTACTTGCTCCTATGGAGGATGTAAGTGACCCACCATTTAGATATGTATGTAAACAATACGGTGCCGATTTAATGTACACCGAGTTTATTAGTAGCGAAGGATTGATTAGAGACGCTATTAAAAGCCGTAAAAAACTAGATATTTTTGATTATGAAAAACCCATCGGAATTCAAATTTTTGGTGGAGATGAAGAAGCTATGGCCTTGTCGGCTAAAATTGTAGATGCTACACAACCCGACTTGTTAGATATTAATTTTGGTTGCCCAGTAAAAAAAGTAGTATGCAAAGGCGCAGGAGCGGGTGTTTTAAAAGATGTGGATTTAATGGTAAAGCTTACGAAAGCCGTTGTTAAATCTACTAATTTGCCTGTAACTGTTAAAACAAGATTAGGTTGGGATGAAAGTATGATAAATATAATGGAGGTGGCCGAACGATTACAAGATGTAGGCATTAAGGCGCTTACCATACATGGTAGAACGAGGGCTCAAATGTATAAAGGTCATTCTAATTGGAATTATATTGCAGAGGTAAAACATAACCCCAAAATTAAAATTCCAATTTTTGGTAATGGAGATATTGATTCGCCTGAAAAAGCTTTAGAATATAAAAATAAATACGGTATAGATGGTATAATGATTGGAAGAGCCAGTATTGGTTATCCTTGGATTTTTAATGAAATAAAACATTTTTTGAAAACCGGAACACACATGGCTAAGCCAACATTAGAAAATAGAGTGGAAGTGTGCCTTGCTCACCTTAGAAAATCGATAGAATGGAAGGGACCAAAATTAGGTGTTTTAGAGATGAGACCACATTACACAAACTATTTCAAAGGTATCAGTCATTTTAAAGATACTCGATTAAAATTGGTAACTCTTGATACCTTTGAGGAAGTGGAAACTTTGTTGTTATCAATACCAGAAAAATATAAAGCAGTAACATTATAATTTTTTATAATGTATTAATTGTATTTAAGTGATTACTATAGATAACACATGTTCAATTTTATTTAAGGAGTATAATTAAATTGTAATAAGGTTGGCTTATCTGTTTTTCCTTCATTACTGATAAATAAATCTCCATTTTCAAGGAACGACATTCCTTCTGCTTTTCTAAAAAGGCTAGAGTCTAGTTTTTCAATACTTATTAATTCACCTAAATGTGTAAAAATCATTAGGCAATAGTCTGATGCTGATAGAACGTATAAATTACCTGTAATTGGGTGAATGGCTATTTCAGATGTATTAAACTTAAGTCCTTTTTCGATTATTTTTCCTTTTTTAGTTTGGTGTGATTCAAATGGATAATTGAATTGTTTAGCTTTTGCATTAATTTCTGATAGTTGAAATGTATAAATAGGTGTTGTTTTTAATTTTTTTGAATTTAAATCAAATTCGTAAATGAGTCTAATGTTTTTATTAATCAGTTCTTTGTTAATCCTGCCTTTTGCACCAATTAATAATCGGTGTTTGGATTGGTCGTAACACAAACCCTCGTTGTTTTCGGCAGTTATACCTGTATGAATTGTTTTAACTGATATTTTTTTAGCTTGATAATCTTCAATATCAAAAATAACCCCATCACTACGTAACACATATAATGATTGATTTACTTTGGTAATGCCTTCGTAATCTCCATTAGGTCCAAATGTTAATTGCTTGCTTATTTTTTTGTCTTTTAGATTGTAAATAAAAACAATTCCCATTTCATCTTGTACACATGCTATGGTATTTGAATCTAACATAGTAATTCCTGATATTTCATGTATAATGGGAGGTAGAATTAATGTTTGTTGAGGATTATTAAGATTGTATTGTGATTGTTTGTTCTGTGCAATGGTAATTAAAGGTAAAATAAAGGAGATAAATATGGATATATGTTTACGAACTACTAACATTTACTAAATAAAAAAAGAAGTGATAGAGAAGCAAGCAAAAATAAAACTAGCAATACCATTAGTGGTTCCAAAAGCTAAATTTACCCTCGATAAATCATTTGGTTTTACAATTGCATGTTGATAGATAATAAGTGCTGTGAAAATAGCTACACCTATCCAATATATAAAATTAAAGTCGCCATAAATTCCAGCTAAAATAATACAAGTAACAGAAATGAGGTGTAGAAATTCGGAAAAGCGTAAAGCTCCCTTAGTACCTAATAATACGGGAATAGAGTTGAGTTGATGCACTCTATCAAATTGTTCATCTTGTAGTGCGTAAATAATATCAAAACCACTTACCCATGTTAAAACAGTAAATGAAAAGATGATAGGAAGCCAAGCAAATTGTGCGCTAAGCACTAAATAAGCACCAATAGGAGCTAAGGCTAAGCCACAACCTAAAACAAGATGGCAAAGTGGCGTAAAGCGTTTGGTGTAGCTATAAAATAAAACAACAAATAAGGCAACAGGTGATAAATAAAAACAAATAGGATTAATTAAATAGGTAGCAATAATAAACAAAAGACAATTAAAGATAATAAAGTATAAAGCGTTTTGAGGTTTAATAAGCCCAGCCGGAATTTCTCTAATGGCAGTTCTAGGATTTAAGGCATCAAATTTTCGGTCAATATATCGGTTAAAAGCCATTGCAGCATTTCGAGCCGTAACCATACAAACAAGCATTAAAACTAATTGCTCAGTTGTAAAAGTATAGCCTTCTTTTATAGCTAAAGTAAATCCAATAAATGCAAACGGGAGCGCAAAAATTGTATGACTAAATTTTACGAGTGAGAAGTATTTTAAAATAGCAGCCATTTATTGAAATGAAAATAAACTAAATAAAATTAAAATAGGAATTGATGATAATAGCATGCCAATATAGCCAATACTAAACCAGCCTTTATTAATTTCATATTTAGCATTTAAAAATGTATTAATAACGGAAAAGATAAAACCTAAGAAAGAAAAAATTAATGAGAAAAATACGAAATTAGGAAATAATAAAATCAAGCAACTGAATAATCCAAATGATATGGATAAATATCCTGATATTTTAAAGAGTTTCATAAATATTTAGAGCGCATTATTTGTTTGTTCTTTAATTTTTTCAAGCTCATCCTTCATTTCTACAACTAAGCGTTGTATATCGGCATCGTTGGCTTTAGAACCAATAGTATTGATTTCTCGCCCAATTTCTTGAGCAATAAAATTTAGCTTTCTACCACCAAGTGGTTCTTGCATTGTTTTTTTAAAATAATCTAAATGCGTTTTGAGCCTAACTTTTTCTTCGTTTATATCTAATTTCTCAATGTAGTAAATTAATTCTTGTTCAAATCTATTAGTGTCAAATTTGTCTTTATTTATTAATTCTTCACTATTTTTTTTAATACGTTCTTTAATAGATGTAATTCTATTAGTGTCTAATTTTTTTATTTGGTTGAGGCAATCTTCAATATTTTGTAAACGGGTTTTAAAGTCTTTCTCTAAAGATTGCCCTTCATCGCTTCTAAATTTATTTAACTCATTAATAGCTAATTTCACTACACTCATAATGTCTTTCCAATCGTGTTCATTTGGTTCTTTGCGTTCTGATTTTAATACATCAGGCATTTTAAGAACATAAGAGATAATATGTTCGGTAGGTTCGTTTAGTTCATTTGCTAATTGTTTTATTTTTTGATAATACGATTTAGCAAGTTCAGTATTAATTTCTACTGGAGTTTCGGTGGTTTTAGATTCTATATAAATTGATAAATCAATTTTTCCACGTTCTAGTTGTTTAGCTAGTTCACTTTTAAGTTCGTGTTCTTTATCGCGATAGGTTGATGATAAACGTAAACTTAAATCCAAACTCTTACTGTTTAATGAGCGAATCTCGACATTCACAGTTTTATTTTCAAATTCTTTAGAGGCTTTACCAAAGCCCGTCATTGATTTTAACATGCTATAAAAGTAATGATTTATCGTCTATTAAAGCAATTATTATCTTATCTTTAAAACCAAATTTTATGTCTTTACCTAGTCAAAACGATATATATATAAAGCAATGTATTCAATTAGCGGGTAATGGTTTGGGTAATGTAGCACCTAATCCAATGGTAGGTTGTGTTATTGTAAAGGATAATATTGTTATTGCAAGTGGTTTTCATGAGCAATTTGGTAAAGCCCATGCTGAGCCTAATGCCATAATGCAATTGAGTAATGATGAGATAAAAGGTTCAGTTCTATATGTTAATTTAGAGCCTTGTTCCCATCACGGGAAAACACCTCCTTGTGCAGATTTGATTATCTCTAAAAACATTCAAAAAGTTGTTATTGGAAATTTAGATAGTAATCCGTTAGTAGCGGGTAAAGGTGTAGAAAAATTAAGGGCTGCTGGCATAGAAGTTGAATATGGTGTGATGGAACAAGCTTGTAGAGAACTTAATAAACGTTTTTTTACCTATCACGAAAAAAAACGACCTTTTGTAATTTTAAAATGGGCACAAACGCAGGATAACTTTATTAGTAGATGGCCTTTGCCAGAGGATAAAACGGATAATTGGATTACAGGTGAACAAAGTAAATATTTGGTACATCAGTGGCGAAGTGAAGAGCAAGCCATATTAATAGGGCATAACACTTTAATTGCTGACAATCCATTGCTTACCAATAGATTGTCAAAAGGAAAAAATCCTACTCGAATGTTATTATCAAGATATGCAGATTTAGATGCAAGATTAAACATATTTAACGAAGATGCTAAAACAATCGTGTTTAATGCAATAAAAGATGACATACAACATCATGTAAATTTTGTGAAGATAGATTGGAATCGAAAAATTGATGCCGTGATGGATTATTGTTATCAGCACCAAATTTCGAGTATTATAGTTGAGGGAGGAACCAATACCATTTATAATTTTATGAATACCAATGCATGGGATGAGGCTCGTGTATTTATTAATCCAAAAAAACTGTTTGTAAGCGGGCTACCTGCTCCAGAGATTAATTTTTTAAGTTCCTATTATAAAACGCAAGTAGGAGAAGATGATTTGTATTATTTCAAAAATGTGTAAATGATTTATTTGCTATTATCTATTATTACATCAACTTTATTTGCTATTTCCTTTAAAGTAATAGCCAATAAACAGGTAAATGCTTTACAAGCCATTATCGTTAATTATTTTTCGGCCTGTGTTATGGGTTTATACACAACGCAATCTGATGTTACTATATTTAATTTATACCATCAAAAATGGTTTTACTTAGCGGTATTTCTAGGCTTTGTTTTTATTTTTTGTTTATTTCTAATTGCAAAAGTAACTGACGTTTCAGGGATTTCGGTTGCGCAAGTGGCTAATCGTATGGCAGTTGTTATTCCAATTAGTGTTGCAATAATCTTTTATCAAGACAAACTTACTATAATAAAACTAATAGGAATTATATTGGCTTTAATTGCAGTTTATCTAGTTTCTAAGAAAAATGAAGGAGCGATTGAACTTAAAAAAAATTGGTGGTTAATGCCCTTTATCATCTTTATGAGTAGCGGAATCATTGATTCATCTATAAATTATGCGCAGAAATATTTATTAAGTCAAACTGATTTTGATGTATTTTTAGCAACCATATTTCTAACGGCATTTGTGATTGGAATCATAATTGTCATTTTTCAAATTTCAAATGCCAAAAGTAGAATAGATATGAAAGCAATACCAAGCGGATTAATTATAGGAATGATTAATTTTGGTACAATGTATAGTATAGTAAAAGCATTAAATAGCAACATATTAGAACCTTCTGTATTGTTCCCTATCAATAATCTGAGTATATTAGCTGTTTCAACGCTCACATCGGTTGTGTTATATAAAGAGAAATTATCTTCAAAAAATTGGTTAGGTATAACAATAAGTTTAGTTGCTATTATTGTATTAGGGATTTTAAGTTGAATGGAGTTATGTTATTTAGTAATACTTATTTAACGATTAATAAATTTGCCGAAGCACTTTATAAAGAAAAGGGAAGTAAGTTTCTAGCATTTGCTTTTCCAGTTGAAAATGAACAACAAATAAAAAGCCATCTTCAACAGCTGAAGAAAGAACACCATTCGGCTAATCATCATTGTTACGCTTATCGTTTAGGTGCAGATAAATTAAATTACAGAGCTAATGATGATGGAGAGCCTAGTAATACAGCTGGAAAGCCGATATTGGGACAAATTCAAAGTAATGATTTAACGAACCTATTAATAGTCGTTGTAAGGTATTTTGGAGGAACTTTATTAGGTGTTGGTGGATTAATTAATGCTTATAGAAGTGCAGCAGCAGAGGTTATTAAGGTTTCAGAGATTATAGAAAAACATATTTTATTTCATTACACAATTCAATTTAATTTTAAACAAATGAATGATGTGATGAGAATATTAAAGCAGTATGATGCTAAAATCACCCAACAAAATTTTGATAATGCTTGTACAATTACTTTTAGTGTGCGTAAGTTAAATTATGATGTCTGTGAAGAGAAATTAAAACAAATTTCTGATATAAAAATCGCTTTTACTTCGTCTTAGTGTGTTTGGTTCTCAATCCATTTTCTAGCATTTACAAAAGCCTCAAGCCAAGGTGATACTTGATTTTGTAGTTTGTTGTAATATGCCCAGTTCCAAGGAAAAATACTACGCTCAATATGAGGCATGGTTACTAAATGTCTTCCAGTTTTATCACACAACATTGCAGTATTGTAGTCAGAGCCATTTGGATTAGCTGGATAATTTTCATAAGCATATTTAGCTACTATATGATAATCTTGTTCTGGTTTAGGTAGCTTGAATTTGCCTTCGCCATGTGAAATCCAAACACCTAATGTTGCTCCTTCGAGTGTAGAGAGCATAACAGAGTTGTTTTTTTGCACTGTAACGGATGTAAAAGCACTTTCATGTTTGCCCGAATTGTTGTGGTGCATCTTGCCATGAACATCGTGCTCAGGATTGATTAAATCTAGTTCCATAAACAATTGACAGCCGTTACAAATTCCAATCGATAAAGTGTCTTTGCGTTTAAAGAAATTATTTAAAGCTGTCTTGGCTTTTTCATTATATAAAAAAGCTCCTGCCCAACCTTTTGCTGAGCCTAGTACATCGGAGTTTGAAAAACCTCCTACAGCACCTATAAACTGAATGTCTTCTAAGGTTTCTCTACCTGAAATTAAATCAGTCATGTGCACATCTTTTACGTCAAATCCTGCTAAGTACATGGCATTAGCCATTTCACGTTCTGAGTTACTTCCTTTTTCTCTAATGATAGCTGCTTTAGGTCGTTTGTTTGAAACAACTGGCATTTTTCCATCAAAATGTTTTGGGAAAGTAAATTGTAATGGCTGATGTTTATAATTTTTGTAACGCTCATCTGCCATTCCGTTTTTAGTTTGTTTTAAATCTAAAAGATATGATGTTTTATACCATACATCTCTAGTTTCGGAAACACTAAACGTAAATGTGTCGGAATAATTTTTTATTGAAACGATATCGCCTTCTAATATGGAACCAATCTTGAAAATATTAATGCCCGCTTTAGTGAATTCGGCTTCAACAGAACTGTCTGCTTGAAAAACAACAGCAATATTTTCATTAAATAATGCTCTCACGGTGTCTTTTTCATTTAAACTAGTTAAATCATATTGTGCGCCAATATTTACATCAGCAAAACATAGTTCTAGTAAAGTTGTAATTAGTCCTCCGCTTCCTACATCATGTCCAGCATTAATTTTACCGGCATCTATAAGATTTTGTAAAGTATTGAATGCTTTTTTGAAATATGTGGCATCTTTTATTGTTGGTGTTTCAGTACCGATTTTATTTATCACTTGTGCTAATGATGAACCTCCAAGTTTAAATGTGTCTTGCGAAAAATTAAGATAATAGATATTTCCTCCATTACGTTTTAAAACAGGCTCAACAACCTTGGTGATATTTGTGCAATTACCAATAGCAGAAATTATAACTGTACCAGGAGCAATCACTTCATCATTTGGGTATTTTTGTTTCATAGATAAAGAGTCTTTACCTGTTGGAATATTAATACCTAATTCAATTGCAAAATCAGAACAAGCTTGAACTGCTTCATATAAGCGAGCATCTTCACCTTCGTTTTTGCAAGGCCACATCCAGTTTGCTGAAAGAGAAACGGCTGATAATCCTCCTTTAAGTGGTGCCCACACAATATTGGTTAATGCTTCTGCAATTGAATTTCTAGAACCTGCCTTTGGGCATATTAATGCTGATATTGGCGAATGTCCAATTGTGGTGGCAATGCCTTCATAACATTTAAAATCTAATGCCATTACGCCTACATTATTTAATGGTAAATGCAATGGACCACAATTTTGTTGTTTGGCAACACGTCCACCTACACAACGATCTACTTTATTAGTTAGCCAATCTTTACAAGCAACAGATTCCAATTGTAAAACTTGATTAAGGTAAGTAGGTATTTGAGAAGTTGAATAACTTAGTTCAGCATAATTTCTTTTAACAGATTTATCTGTCATAATTGTTTTAGGGGAACTCCCAAAGAAATCTTCTAAAGCATAATCCATCGGTTTTGAGCCCGTTGATTTTGATTGAAATGTAAAACGGTGGTCATTTGTAACATCGCCAACTGTGTACATTGGTGAGCGCTCACGCTCGGCAACTTTTTGAAGTGTTTCGATATCTGCATTACCTATTACTAATCCCATTCTTTCTTGAGATTCGTTACCAATTATTTCTTTTGCCGACAAGGTTGGATCGCCAACTGGTAATTTATCTAAGTCAATCAATCCACCTGTGGCTTCAACTAATTCAGATAAACAATTGAGATGTCCACCAGCACCATGATCATGAATTGAAATAATAGGATTGTTATCACTTTCTACCAAACCTCTAATTGCATTAGCAGCTCGTTTTTGCATTTCTGGATTTGAACGTTGAATTGCATTTAATTCAATACCTGATCCAAAAGCACCAGTATCAGCTGAAGAAACCGCTGCACCACCCATTCCGATCCGATAATTTTCACCTCCAAGAATTACTATTTTATCTCCTGCTTTTGGTGTTTTTTTTATGGCTTGATTTAACTTAGCATAACCAATTCCACCTGCTTGCATAATTACTTTATCATAACCTAGTTTGCGATTATTTTCATTGTGCTCAAAAGTTAATACTGAGCCAGTAATTAATGGCTGCCCAAATTTATTCCCAAAATCAGAAGCTCCATTAGAGGCTTTGATTAGAATATCCATCGGCGTTTGATATAACCATTTACGTTCTTTCATAGCAACTTCCCAATTTCTACCATCTTCTAATCGAGAGTAAGCAGTCATATAAACTGCGGTTCCTGCCAGTGGCAATGAGCCTTGTCCACCAGCTAATCGGTCGCGGATTTCGCCACCAGAACCTGTAGCTGCACCATTAAATGGTTCAACTGTTGTAGGAAAGTTATGTGTTTCGGCTTTTAAAGACAATACTGATTCAAATTTTTTTTCAGTATAAAAATCAGGTTTATCAGCACTTTTAGGGGCAAATTGTGTAATTGTTGGGCCTTTGATAAATGCAACATTGTCTTTATATGCTGATACAATTTCATTTTGGTTTGTTTCAGATGTTTTTTTGATGAGTTTAAATAAAGAAGTTGGTTTAGTTTCACCATCAATTACAAAGGTTCCATTAAATATTTTATGACGACAGTGTTCGGAGTTGGCTTGAGAAAAAGCAAATATTTCTGAATCGGTTAATTTTCTTTTAAGTTTGTTTGATAATTTATTTAAATAATCAATTTCTTCATCGCTTAGTGCCAATCCTTCAGATTTATTATAGCTTTCAATATCAGAAATTTCTATAATTGGTTCTGGTTTAATATTAATCGTGTATATGTCTTGATTCAATTCGTTATACTTTTGAAAAAGCATTGGATCAAAATCAGAAAAATCAGTAGAAACTTTTTCAAATTCTTCAATTCGGATAATGCCAATAATTCCCATGTTTTGGGTAATCTCTACTGCATTTGTACTCCAAGGTGTAATCATTGCAGCACGTGGCCCTATAAATGTTTCTTTAATCGATAATTTTTCAATTTTTTGTGTATTTCCAAATAGCCAGTTAAGTTTTTTAACATCATCAGCCAAAATTTGATTTTGAGCTTGAACTGCAAATAGTTTGTTAAACTGGTTTCCGAAAAAATGAATCATAATGAATGTTAATTTTTGAGAACGCAAAGTTACAGCTTATTGTAAAATTTAGCCAATTGCTTAAATATTATTTATCCATAAAATCCAATAGATTTAAACAAAAAAGCTCAGAACATAAATCCTGAGCTTTTTTGGTTTTATTTTAAATTGAATTATCTTCCTCCTTGCATGGCTTTTAGTTCGTCCATAGTCATCATTTTATAACCTTCGGTAGAAAGGTTAAATACTTTATCATCAACAGGATCAGTAGAAACAGATTTTGCAACTATAGAAAATTTCATAGGACCTTGAGCCATTGTGTATTCAAAAGGGATACCTTTTAAACCTTTCATAAAATTTTGACCACGTCCTTTTCCTTCTTTATTAGGGTTATCAAATTTCTCGCAATACCAAACCTCCATTTTTTCTTCTTTTTTATTCTTGTCTGTTACAGTTATAATTGCCTTTTTACAGTCGTGTCCAGCAATAGATTTTGTTTCAGAAGTATACTCAATTTTTGGATCAGCTGTTTTTTCTTTTTCGGCCATTTTCTCCATTTCTTCTTTTGATTGTTTTACGGCCATTTTATTTCCCATGCTCTCAATTAACATGGTCATGCCTTCTTTAGTTATAGCTGTTGTATTAGTAAACATCATTGATGACATCTCGGTTAATGCATTTTCGCCTTTAAACACCGTTTTTAATTCCATATCACCCATCATAGCGGCTTGTTCTGGCGGTAAACCTTCAATGGTCATAGCATAAGTTATAGAACCTTCTTTTATTTGAGCGTTTAATGATAATGCTGATAACGCCACAACAGCAATGGTAGAAAATAATTTTTTCATGGTATTTTTTTTGTGTTTAAAATTCAATTGGTATGCCAATTTACATAATTAATAGCGAATAACTGTAAAATTATGCTAAATGGTAATTTTTATTGATAAAAAGTATGTTTTAATGATAATGAATTGAATTATTGTTGTTGAAGATCTTCAAACAATTTTTCCATTTCGGCTTTAGTAACAATTCTAAAATAAGCAGGTATTTCAAAGTCACTGTCTTTTACTTCCTCTTTTTTTACAGTAGTAGCTGTAAAGCACATCTCAAGGCCTAATTTTTTAAGACGATATTGCATTAACATACCTTTTATTGCTTTATAAGGACCTAAATTATTAATACTATCTAAGCCAAGTTCATCTGTATAATATACATCAAAACTTACCGCTGGATCATTAACTAAAATAGCTTTCATCTTTTTACAGTTGTAGCCAGCTATTTTTTTTGTTCCTTTTTCCTCTGTTAAAGTTAATTCGTAATCTTTATTTTTTGCTATTAAATCTGATTCA
>WBZO01003124.1_pt1 | contig 20030 bp, 13 predicted proteins | sample 5204261 | NCBI WGS metagenome assembly WBZO01 (sample SAMN12412400, study PRJNA552823) | activated sludge metagenome | isolation source: activated sludge from anammox sidestream of wastewater treatment plant... | place: USA: North Carolina | collected 2017-09
ATATTGCTGGTTATAATGAAGACGGCGTGGCGAGCATCGACTGTCCCCCCGCGGGAGTCAGTCAGCCGGCCTTCATCGAAGACCTGCAAAAAGACATCGAAGATCTCCGGCGCGGCCTTCTCCACCTCATCCAGCAGCACCAGGCTGTACGGGCGGCGGCGCAGCGCCTCGGTGAGCTGCCCGCCCCGCTCCGAATCGCGGTAGCCGGGCGGCGCGCCGATCAGGCGGGCCACTGTGTGCTGATCGTGATACTCGGACATATCCAGCCGGATCAGGGCGCTTTCTGAGCCGAACAAAAACTCAGCCAGCGCTTTGGCCAGCTCCGTCTTCCCCACCCCGGATGGACCCAGGAACAGAAACACGCCAATCGGGCGCTCCGGATCGGACAGCCCCGCTCGCGCCTGTTTGATGGCGGCAGTGACGGCTTCTACAGCCCGATCCTGGCCGATCACGCGGCGTTTGAGCGCCTCGGCCATAGCGGCGTAACGGCGGCGCTCATTGGCGGTCAGCTCCAGCGCAGGGATACCCGTCCATTCCGAAAGCACGCTGGCGATCGTCTGCACGGTCACTTCATTGATCGCGCCATCTTCCGGGATGCTGGTGCGGACCACCAGCCGGACACAGGCTTCGTCAATCAGGTCAAGCGCCTTGTCGGGGAAGCGCTTGCCGGCCAGGTAGCGGGCGGAGAGCCGGACCGCCGCTTCGAGGGCGTCCGGGCGGATGATCACGCCGTGGTGCTGCTCAAAGCGATCCCGGAGCACGCTCAGGATAGCCAGCGTATCTTCCTCATTCGGCTCTTCGATCTGGATGACGCGGAAGCGCCGGTCAAGGGCCGGGTCCTGGGCGATCGCCCGCCGGTATTCCTCCACTGTGGTAGCGCCGATGCAGCGGATATCCCCGCGCGCCAGCGCCGGTTTGAGGATATTGGCGGCATCCAGATTGCTGTCCACTGTATCTCCGGCGCCCACCAGCGTATGAATCTCATCGATGAAGAGGATCACGTCGGGGGCCTGCTTGATCTCCTCTACAATCCCGATCATGCGCTCCTCAAACTGGCCGCGCAGGCTGGTCCCGGCCACCAGAGTGCCCAGCTCAATCTGGACGATGCGGCGCTCGCTCATCGAAACGGGCGCTGTCTCATTGGCGATTGCCCAGGCCAGGCCCTCCACGACCGCCGTCTTCCCCACCCCGGAGTCGCCTACCAGCAGCGGATTATTCTTCTTGCTGCGGACCAGCGTCCGGGCCAGGGCGCGCATCTCGGCGTCGCGCCCAATAGCCGGCCCGATCTTGCCCTGCCGGGCCTGCTCCACAAGGTCCACCCCGAACTTATCCAGCAGTGGCGTCGGCGTACGACCGAAAGCTCGCGTCGGCTCTTTGCCCGGCTGGGTCAGCGGCTCCAACACCTCGGACTCGGCGCGCGCTTCGGATTCAATCAGCAGCAGGTTGGTCCAGTAAACCAGATCAAACCCCAGATTCACCAGCACCCGCGCCGCTACCCCCTGACCTTCTTTCAGCAGCGCCAGCAGGAGATGATCTTCCCCCACTTCATCCTGGTCTTCATCGTCGGCGGCGTAGATGGCGATGGACAGCACCGTACGGCTGCGCGGCGTCAACGGGACAGGATCAACCGGCTGTTCCGTGCCGCGCCCGACGGCTTCGCGGATGGCGCTGCGCACAGCGGCAGGCTCCAGATCGGCGTCGTGGAGCAGCCGCTGGGTCCGCCCTCCGTCAATACGAGTCAGGGCGTTGAAGAGGTGCTCGGTGCCAATGTAAGCCTGCCCGAGCCGGGAGCTTTCCTCCGCCGCCTGCACCAGCAGATGCCGGCAGCGCTCCCGGATTTCCTGTTCGCTGATTTCTAACAGAGAAGACACCGTCCCGACCTCAATTCCCCATATCCGGTCATGTCTGCGGTTAGAGTATACCGCAGACCCGCCGCGGGAAGCACACCCCCCGCCAGATATTTCCGTCCGCGCCCGAAGCCCGGTATAATCGGCATAACGACACTGTATCACCACGCCATCAGGTGGATAACACGTATGCCAGATCCATTGATTGGCCAGATACTGGGCGACTACCAGGTTCTTGAGTTGCTGGGACGCGGAGGTATGGCCCGGGTCTATCGCGGATACGACGAGCGGTTAGCCCGTTACGCAGCCGTTAAAGTCACCGACTCTGAAATCGTCACCGAAGAACTGCGAGAAGAATACGAGATGCGCTTCAGCCGGGAAGCGCGCGCAATCGCCCACCTCCAGCACCCCAACATTGTCGGCGTCTACCAGTTCGGCCAGATCGAAGGGCTGAACTTCATGGCGATGCACTTCATCGATGGGCAAGACCTGCGCTTCATCCTGCGCCATCGCCACGAACGCAACGATCTGATGCCATACGATCAGGTCATGCGCATCATACGCGATATTGCCTCCGCCCTGGATTACGCGCACAGGCACGGCGTCATCCACCGCGATGTCAAACCTTCCAACATCATGGTCAAGCCGGACGGCACGGCCATCCTGACCGATTTCGGCCTGGCCCTCAATATCCCCGAAGGCACAATCGGCAACACCTTCGGCAGCGCTCACTATATCGCCCCCGAACAGGCCGTCTCCTCCGCGCAGTCCGTGCCGCAAAGCGACTTTTACTCGCTGGGCGTCATCCTTTACGAAATGGTCACCGGCAAGGTCCCGTTTGACGACCCATCTACGATGAGCGTCGCGCTCAAACATCTGAATGAGCCGCCGCCGCTCCCTTCCACAATCAATCCGCATATCAGCCCGGAAGTGGAAGATGTGATCATGCGTATGCTGCGCAAAGACCCGCGCGATCGTTACCCCGACGGCGCAACTATGGTCAAAGCGCTGGAAGCCGCCTTCAAAGTTGCGCCAGAAGCCGCGGCGCTCCCTGATGAAGAAGATACCGCCGAGATTCCGGTAGTTCCGCCCGGGCCGGCCACCGTGGGGCCGATCCTCCGCCCCGATATCCCGGCCATCCCGACTGATTCCAGGCCCGGCTCCACAAGCGACTCGGGCACAATAGTCTACGTTCCCACACCCGGGAAGGAAAAAATCGCCCCGTCCCCGGCTGTTGCGCCGCGCCGTCGCAGCCGGCGCGCGCTGGCTGCGCTCGCCCTGCTGGTGATTCTCGGCAGCGCAGCCGCGCTGCTGGCCCGGGGTGCGGGGCTGTTCGGCAGTTCTGGCCATTCGGACACAGCAACGCCGGTAGCGAGCAATACGGTGGCGGCAGCTTCTGCGACCCGCACCGTTGAGCCGGGCCGGACTGCCTACCCAACCCCGCGCCGGACAGTCGTGCCGGTTGCCATAGGCGGAGAAACGCCGACCAGTGCGCCCGCCCCCACCCATACGCCGACCGCCACGCGGCCCGGCCCAACAACAGCGCCTCCTTCCGTCACCCCGCGCACGCCCACCCTCACCAGCACAGCGGGCGACGCTCAACTGCTTCTGTTGTACGATAACGAGACAGCACAAATCATCAACCAGTCCTCCCGGTATATCAACATCCTGCCGTTAGAGTTTCGTCGCTACCAGGATGGGCACATCGTGTTCTTCCAGACCGCTGATCTGGCTACCGATATCGCCCGGCCAGGCGCGCTGCCGCCGGGTCAATGCTTTCAGGTCTGGCCGATCGCTTTGAACAGGACCGCCCCCAATATGCCCTACAACACGGAGGAGTGCAGCCTCCGGGTCGGGTGGCGTATGCTCAGCAGCGATCGGCTGTTCTGGCTGGATAACACACCCGGAGCTGAGTTCGAGGTCATCGCTTACCTGGAAGAAGGGGAAGTCCCTCTTGGCACCTGTGCCGTCGCTGAAGGACGCTGCACCATCTTCCTGCCGTACGAGTGACACCGAGAGAGATGAGTTGATGATATGTCGAAGAACCTGCCATTCAATCGTCACACTCAGGAGTTCTTCGTCCTCGCCAGCACCGCTGAGTTGCTGACTTCGCTCAATCTGGATGACGTGCTCGTCCGGACTCTTTCGCTATTGACCGAGTCCACCGCCGCCCAGCGCGGCAGTTTCATCGTCTTCAACGAGGATAGCCCAACCGCCGATCGTTACATCACCCGCCAGGACCTGCCGCCAGAGCGATCCCAGACGATGATCGCCGAGGTGTTGGAGAAGGGGCTGGCGGGCTGGGTGTACCACACCAGAACCCCGGTCCTGATCACCGACACGCTGGAAGACGAGCGCTGGGTTGTCTTCCCCGACGATCTACAGCCCATGCGGTCAGCCCTCTGTGTGCCCTTTCTGGTTGACGGGCACATCAACGGCATTATGACGCTGGAACATACGCGACCCGGCCACTTTAGCGAAGATGACCTGCGCCTGGTCACCGCGGTCGCGCATCAGGCATCGATTGCCCTGCGCAACGCACAGTTATTCCACCAGGTGGAGACACACGAGCGCCAGATTCGGGCAGTCCTGGAGAGCACCGCCGACGCCATCCTGACGCTCAGCCCCGACGGGAATATCTGGCTGTTGAACGCCGCCGCGCAGGAGATGATCGGCCGGTCGCCGGACACCCTGATCGGCCGGCCGCTGACCGAAATCGGCGCGAATCCGTTCTTCGCCGAAGTCGCCAGCCGCATCGCCGCCGGAGAAAATTCCTTCCAGTTGCGGGATGAAGCTGCAGGCCGCGACTACAGGGTGCAGGTATCCGACTGGCAGCAAAGCATCACGCGTGAATTGGGACATGTGATTGTCTTCACCGATGTGACCCCCTTCAAAGAGCTGGACCGCCTGAAGAGCCAGATGCTCCAGATCGCCTCCCACGATCTCAAAAATCCGCTGGGCGTCGTCCTGGGGTACGCTGAAATGATGCTGATGGAGATGGACCCGGCGCATCCATATTACGAATTCGCCGCCGATATCGCCCGGGTGACTCAGCGCATGCTGGAGATGGTTACCCAGCTTCTCGACGTTGAGCGCATCGAATCCACCGCAACCGGGATGGCCGAAGATATCGATCCGCTCGCCCTGATCCGCGACCTGCTGGAAGAAGCCGGGCCGCGCGCCGCGCAGAAGCGCCAGTCTCTGAGCAGCGATCTGCCAGATCAGGCGCCACTGCTGCGCGGCGATCCTGCCCAACTGCGCGAAGCCTTCAAGAATCTGGTGGATAACGCCATCAAATATACGCCGGAGGGGGGTAAGGTGCTGGCGCGCGCCAGCACCGAGCCGGAGAGCGGCCGCTTTCATTTTTCCGTCATAGATAACGGCTACGGCATCCCGAAAGAGCTTCAGGGGCGCATCTTCCAGCGTTTCTACCGCGCCAAGCAGCCCGGCGCCGAGCAAATCTCCGGGACCGGCCTGGGCCTCAGCCTGGTCAAGGCCGTGATCGAGCGGCACGGCGGCGCGGTGTGGTTCGAGAGCGAGCCGGGCCGGGGCAGCACCTTCGGGTTCTGGCTTCCGCTGGCGGCTCCAACGGCGGAGTCCTAAGGCGCGGCTGTCTGGGTCGCGGCGTAAGAATCGCTGGTTGCCTGCAGGTCCAGGTTGAGCGTGACCGTCGCCCCGGCGCTGCTCCCTCCGACATCCGGCCCCGGCAGCGCGCTGAGCACCGCCAGGAAAACTGCCAGGATGACCACGGCGGCCAGAGCGATCAGGCCGGTCCGCCGCCATGATATAGCCTGCCCCTCCCCTTCTGGCAGCGTCACATGATCCCGCAGCCAGCGCCGCTGGAGTCCCCCCCGGATCGTCAGCCTGCCATCCGCCGAAAGGTCCAGCACATCCTCGTACTCCAGCCGCCGCCAGGTGGCGTTCACCGTGCGCGGGTCCAGCGGGCGCTCCGCCGCCATCAGCCAGGCGGTGATATCGTCAAAGGGGACCGGCGTAGGCGGCTCCCCGGCGCTCAGGACGCTGAGCGCCGTCAGGACCAGTTTGTCCTGATCGGAGCCGTTGTTCCAGATAGCGCCCAGCGTCTCGCTGCCCATAGCCAGCGCCGCGCCAGTCACTGCCTGCACATCAGCCGCCGCGATCGGCTGGCGATGCCCGGACTGCGCCGAGCGCTCATAGAGCAGGTAGCCCATCAACTGAGCCAGATAAGGGTGCCCCCCGGTCAGATCGACCACCTGATCGAGCGCTTCCGGCGCGTAGGTCACCCCCTCCGGCAGGGCAGACGTGAGCAGCGCCTTAAGCTCTTCCGGCGAAAATGTTCGCAACCGGTAGAACAGGGCCGGGTCAAAGGGCGGCCCCACCGCCAGCAGGTCCGGCTCATAGCGCGAATCAAACGCCATGACCAGGGCCAGGTGATCGTGTTTCTCCAACAGGGAGCCCAGAAATCGAAACGAGTCGCGCGGCAGCGTCCGGTTCTGAACCGCGACCAGCAGACGTTCCGCGTTATCGATCAGGATCACCAGCAGGCGGTCCCGCCGCAGGGCGCGCAGCCCCTCTGACATATAGTCGCCTTCCAGCGCTTCGCGCAGGTCCGCCGGGTGCGCCGGCAAATCCGGCAGCCGGGCGGTGTGGACTTCCACCATCTCCAGCGCCCGGGGGATCGCCTCAGCCAGGATCGTCAGCCAGGTTTTCTCCCCGGCAACTGTGCTGGCCCGCAGGGACAGGCGCACGCAGACAAAGCGCGCATCCAGCTCCGCCGGCAGCCGCCGCAGCACCGAGCTTCTGCCGATCTGGTGCGGCCCCAGCAGCACCAGCGCCGCGCCGCGCCCCCCGCTGACGAGGTTGGAGCGGATGAAGTTAAAAGCCTGTTCGCGACCGGCGAATGGTCCGATCTCGCCGATGGGGCCGTTATATTGATAGGGATTTTCCGCCGCCATGCTCGCCGCTTTCTCCGCCCGGCAGGTTGCCGCCCTGCCCGCGCCGCACCGTATGCGACAGTGTAGACAGCCGGGCGTCAGCCGTCAAGTCCGCCCGGCCGGCACTTTCTGCCTGCTTCACCGTAGGCCGAAAGACCGCCGGCCGCTATAATGGTCCGGACGAACCTCTCCTGTTCATTAAAGGCGTCCGACCATGACCTTCCCCCGATCATCTCGCCTCACCTTGCCCGGCACAGCCGGCGGCGTCCAGGCGCGCCTGCTGGCCCTGGTCGGCATGCCCGGTTCGGGCAAGTCGCTCCTGGCCAAATATATGGAGGATAAAGGCTTCCCGCAGTTCCGCTTCGGCGGGATCACGATCGACGAGGTCGTGCGGCGCGGATGGGAAGTCACGCCGGAGAACGAGCGGATCGTGCGAGAGGAGATTCGCGCCCGAGAGGGGATGGATGCCTACGCGCATCGCGCCCTGCCGATTGTACGCGGCATGCTGGAGCAGCATCACAGCGCCGTCATCGACGGGCTGTACAGTTTCGGCGAATACAAGACGCTCAGAGCGGAGTTCGGCGCGGAGCTGGTGCTGCTGGCCGTCATCTGCGATCGCGCCCTGCGCTATGCCCGCCTGGGGGTGCGGCCCGAACGCCCGCTCACCCCGGAAGAGGCGGAACGACGGGATATCACCGAGATTGAAACGCTGGAAAAAGGCGGCCCCATCGCCATCGCCGACTACGCCATCCTCAATAACGGCAGCAAAGAGGAAACTATCGCCGCCCTGGAGCGCCTTCTGGACGATCTGAGCCTGCGACCCTGACGGGCGCCGCCGGGCTTATCCGCCGGAGACAGCGCAAACTGTGAACTCCGCCACCGCGTGCCACCGCCCGCCGAACGTGTCCCGCGTCTCCAGCATAACGTAGCGCGCTTCCACCGGCTCCGGCAGCTCAAAGCCCAGCGTGTGCCGGTAGCGCTCGCTCAACAGCGTGGAAAAGACCTCGTGGAAAGCCTCCGGCTCGGGGATGGTGTTGGACACAAGCACGGCGAACCGGCTGACATTGTTGGCCGTGCTGTCGCCGCCGGTGGCCGAAGGGTTCAGCCGGAAGCCTTCAATTATTCGCGAGCCACCGGCCAGGCTCAGAATCACGTACTCCGTCCGCGCGCTCACCGCGCCCGGCGCGGAAGCCCAGCCGGTCTCATTGCTTCCATCATTGAGGTATTCCGCTTCCCAGCGGCCGCCGAATTCGCTGGAATAGCCGACAACAGAGCCGCCGACCTCCACAGAGGAGACATCGTTGCAGGGGGCCAGCAACGGCGTCTCCGGCGGGCGCGCCTGGATACGCGATCCGTCAATCGTCAGCACGTACGGCCCCCCGCGCACCACGCTCCGCGCGCGGATGGTGATCATCCCCGGCTCGGCCAGCGTGAGGGCCAGGCCGGCGTCCTGCAGATGGGGGAGCACGATATCCGGCGGATGGTTGTCGTTATCGGCCAGCCGCCGCCCATCGCTGTCATATATTTCCAGCACGGCGTCGAACGCTTCACTGACTAGCGTGACTGTCATCTGCGCGTTGTCCTGTGCGTACAGCCGGTATTCGACAAAAGGCTGTGCCTCGGTCAGATCGCCCGCCACGATAAAGGGAGGCTCGCCGCTCAGGTTGCCGCTGCTCAGCCCGGTGAGCGACGTGCAGGCGTTGAATTCAGTCGCCTGGAAGTAGTTGCCGCCGTAATTGCTCAGCGGCCTCAGGAGCACATAGCGGGCCTCAACGGGTGAAAAGGGATAGGTCTGCGGGGCATTCTCCTGCGCAGCCTCAGACTCCAGGACGGTGGTGAAGGTTTCCGGAGGGCCAAGCGTCTTCGCAACAGCTACCTCGAAGGCCCGCACGCTGTCATTGGCGTAACCGGGGGACGCCGAAAAGCCGTTGAATACCACGCCATCCAGCCGGACAGTCACGCCGTCGCTGACCTCAAAGATCAGGTAAGGCGATCTGTCATCGCTGCGGGAAGACCAGCCAGTCGCCGGGTTGCCATCCAGCAGATTCTCCGCTGAATACCCCCGGCCAAAAGTGGAGGAAACCCCCACCACGCTGCCCAGCACGTTATCGCACACGCCCTCCCGGGCGGTCTCCGCCGAAAGCACTGATGCCCGGCCAAACCGCGCACCATCGATGATCAGGACATACGCCCCGCTGCCGGCGTCCTCGAAGCTGCGAACCAGGATATAGTACATCCCATCGACGGAGGCCTCAAAGGTCAGCGCCGAATCGGTCCGCGCCGGCAGCTCGATCTCGGCGGCATGGTCATCATTACTGGCGACCAGCTCCCCGGCCGCATCATAAACTTCCAGCACAGCGTCAAATGCTTCGCTGGCCAGGGTCAACCGGATTGACGCGCCAGCCAATGTGGGGAAGCTGTACGCGGCGCGCGCCGCGCGGTCAGGATACGGGGTGAGCGTCCCCTCGATAACCGCGCCGTTCGCTTCCTGGACCAGGCTGACCGGCGTCTGCCCGGCGACTTCTGCGCCGTGCACCGTCAGGGTGTACGGCCCGCTGTAGGTCCACCGGTAGCTGCTCACGCGCACCAGCGCCAGATCGTTTGTCGCGGGCGTGAACATCACCGCCGCATCGCGGGGCGAGGGCAGCCCCAGCGCGGCGTCCGCATCATCGTTGGAGGCGATCACCCCTCCAATGGCATCCAGAACGGTCAGGGATGGATCGATTGTGGGCGCGGAGAGGACGATCGTCACCGGCTGGCCGGCAAACACCCGGATCAGGACATCGCTTGCCGGCTCAATAGCGGTCAGGACACCCGTGATGGTGACCGCATCATTTCCCTGTGCCTGCGCCGCCCTCGCTCCTCCACCCAGGATACAGGCCAGCAAACATGCCAGCGTCACCGCTATACGCAACACACTCTGAGCCGCCATGCCGCCTCTGCGCTCAAAAGACTAAAGGCAACTCTGCCCGTGCTGATGTCCCCCGAGTCTACAGGGGAACCCTTAAAAAACAACAGCGGAGCGCCGAAGCACTCCGCTGCATCTGCATCGCCCGGGACAGGCGGCGCGCCCTCAGTCGGCGACCGCGGGCGCCGGCCGCACAACCGCCGCAGTCCGCCCGTTGCCGCCCTCGGCAGGCTCATCCAGCACTTCGACCTGCCGGCGGAACTGGCTCATGTAGAGGTTATAGTACGCGCCCTTCGCCTCCAGGAGGCTGGCATGCGTGCCCCGCTCCACAATGCGGCCGCCCTCGACCACGAGCACCTGATCGGCGTTACGGATTGTGCTCAGGCGGTGGGCGATAACAAAGCTGGTACGCCCCTCCAGCAACTGAGCCAGCGCCTTCTGGATCAGGCGTTCGGTGCGGGTATCGACGCTGCTCGTCGCCTCATCCAGAATCAGGATGCGCGGATCGCTCAGGGCCGCCCTGGCAATAGAGATAAGCTGCCGCTGGCCCTGACTCAGGCCCGCGCCGCGTTCACCCAGCACCGTCTGGTAGCCATTCGGAAGCCGCTCGATGAAGTCGTGGGCATGGGATAGTTTGGCCGCCGCGATAACTTCTTCATCGGTCGCTTCGGGCCGCCCGTAGCGGATATTGTCCATCACCGACATGCTGAACAGGAAAGTGTCCTGGAGCACAACGCCGATCTGGAGCCGCAGGCTGTCCTGCGTCACCTCGCGCACATCGATGCCGTCAATCAGGACAGCGCCGGAGGTGACATCGTAAAAGCGCGGAATCAGGCTGGCAATCGTGGTCTTACCCGCGCCGGTCGGCCCGACAATGGCGATGGTCTGCCCCGGCTCCGCCACCAGGCTGACGCCCTGCAAAACCGGCTCGCCGGGGAGATATTCGGAGTACACATCGACAAATTCCACCCGCCCCTGAACTCGCGGCAGCGTGCGGGCATCCGGCCGATCGACGATATCCGGCTGCTCATCCAGCAGGTTGAAGATGCGCTCGCCGCCGGCAATCGCGTTCTGGATATTCGTCCACATCGACGAGATCATCGCCACCGGCTGGTTGAGCCGCTGGGTATAGGCGAGGAAGGTAACCACCAGGCCCAGCGAAATCGTCGAGCCGAACAGGGTTCCGCCGCCCAGGATGGCGACACCTCCGACACCCACCACAATCGCCATGGACACATAGCCCAGCGCCTCCAGCACCGGCTGAAGGGCGCTGGTATAGGTCACAGCCAGCACATTCGCGTCGCGGTTGGCCGCGTTAGAGATACGGAACTGCTCGATATTCTCATCCTCGCGGCTGAACGCCTGCACTTCGCGGACGGCGGAAATGCCCTCCTGCAAGTCAGCATTGACCGATCCCATCTCGGCGCGGGCGCGGCGGAAGGCCTTGCGAGCCTGGCCGGAGAACCATCTCGTCGCCAGTATCATCACCGGGATGACGATCAGGCTGAGCAGCGCGTAAGGCGCGCTCAGGCCCAGCATAACCCAGATCACCCACACTATCAGCAGCAGGCCGCTCGCCACCTGCACCAGCCCGAAGCCGAACGCCTGCTCAATCGCGTCGGAATCGCTGGTGATGCGGCTCATGACATCACCCGCTTCATTCCTGTCGAAGTAACCCAGCGACAGCTTATGAACGTGGGCGAACACATCGATACGCATCTGCTTGATAGCGCGCCAGCCAGCCAGGCGCATCAGAAAGAACATCAGGCCGCCGGTAACCGCCGCAATCAGGTAAAGGCCGACAATCAGGAGGATCAACCCTCCCAGGGCGGCGATAATTTCCTCCTGTGGTGTGCCGGGGGCCGGCTGGCCGTACCAGCAGTTAGCCTGGGCGGTATCTCCCCCTCCTCCGAGCAGCGCCATCGCTGCGGTTGTGCTCGGCGTCAGGAAGCAGTCGACAACCTGGCCCGCCAGGTCAGGCACAACCACCTGTACATAAGTGTTCACGACAATCAGTATGACCGTCAGGATCACAAGCATCCAGTAAGGTCGGAAATAGTGCGCGAATCGCTTCAGCGTTACCGTGGTATTGATAGGCTTGAGGTCTTCACGCCCTGTCAGACGTATGCCGCCATGACCTCCTACGAAACCCATTACTGCACCTCCTGAGCGGCAAGCGCAGGTGCCGCTTCATCATCCTGATTCAGTGTCACATCTTCAACTAACTGCGATGAGTAAATCTCAGCATACAGCTCGCTGTTTTCCATCAATTCCTCATGCACACCGCGGGCCACAATATGCCCTTTTTCCAGCACCAGAATCTGATCAGCGTTCACCACAGTGCTGATACGCTGGGCAATCACGAAACTGGTGCGGCCCTTCATCAGCCGGTTCAGGGACTGCTGAATGTGGTATTCGGTGGTGAGATCAACGCTGCTGGTGGAATCATCCAGAATCAGGATGCGCGGGTCCATCAGCAGGGCGCGGGCGATGGCGATGCGCTGCTTCTGCCCACCGCTGAGCGTGGAGCCGCGCTCGCCCACCGGCGTATCGTAACCCGCCGGGAACTCCATAATGAAGTCGTGGGCTGCGGCAGCCCTGGCCGCGGCTTCAACCTCCTCCTGGGAAGCGTCGGGCCGGCCAAAAGCGATATTGTCGCGGATCGTGCCGCTGAACAACGTCGTCTCCTGCAGCACAATGCCGATCTGCCGGCGCAGGCTCTCGATCGTCACGTCGCGGACATCCGTGCCGTCAATCATGACGCTGCCGCCGGTCACATCGTAGAAGCGCGGGATCAGGTTGATGATCGTCGTCTTGCCGCTGCCAGTCGCGCCGAGCAGGGCGATCGTCTGCCCCGGCTCCGCAGCAAAGCTGATGCTGTCCAGCGCCGGATCGCCGCTGCTGAAGTAGCTGAAGGTTACGTTGTTGAAAACGACATTCCCCTGCACCGGCGGCAGCGCGGGCGCGCCCGGTTTGTTCACCACATCGCTCTTGGCGTCCAGAATCTCGTACACGCGCCGGGCGGAAGCGCCGGCCTGGGCCATCATGGAGATGATGAAGCCGAGCTGGCCCAGCGGGAAGAACACGTACAACAGATACATGCCGAACTTCTGCCACTCGCCGATGGTCAGCGTGCCGTAGATGATCTGCTGGCCGCCGAAGTAGTAGATAGCCGCCTGCCCCAGGTTGGAGATCAGCATCACGGTTGGGAACAGAAATGAGAACAGGAGGCTCACACGCAGATTCTGGCGGTAGTGCGCTTCGGCCGTCTTCTCAAAACGCTTCTTCTCGTACGGCTCCTGCACAAACGCCTTGACCAGCCGCAGGCCGGCCAGATTCTCCTGAAACACCGTGTTCATGGCCGACAGCCGCTGCTGCACCTTCTCGAACAACGGCTGGGAGATCGCCCCGAACACCATGAACAGGATCAGGGCAAACGGCAGCGTCGGCAGGATAACCAGCGTCAGGTTGACATTGGTCGCCAGCAGGATAACCAGCGTGCTGGTCAGGAGGATGATCGACCCCAGCGCCATCATCAGGCCCTGGCCGATGAACAGCCGTACCTTCTCCACATCGTCGGTCGCCCGGACCATGAGCTGGCCGGTCTGATTCCGATCGTGGTAGCTGAACGAAAGCCGCTGAATCTTGCTGAACAGGTTGTTGCGGAAGTCAAAAGCCATGTTCTGCGAAATCTTCTGCGCGAGGAAGTTCTGTCCGAAGGCGAACACGCCGCGCGCCACTGCGAAGATCAGGATGGCGATCAACGCCCCGACCAGAGTATTCACCGCCCCGCTGGCAGTGGCCTCCAGGGCGGGCACCGTGGTCCCCATCGCGGCAGCAGCCAGCCCCTGGGCCAACTGCGGCAAAGCCAGCACCTGCCGGGCCACATACCCGCCCGTGATGGCGTCGATGATATTCTGCATTAATTGAGGAATGGCAAGCTGGGCCAGCGTTGCCACAATCAGGCAGACATACGCGATTACGGTCAGCCGCCTGTATTTCAGCATATAGCCGATTGCGCGCTTCAGCGGCTTATACCCGTCGAGCGCCCGCCCCCTCATTTCCTGCTTCCGTCGTCTCTCAACCAAGGTCAATTCTCTCCTCGGGAACACCCATACAGACAAATTCATCCGCCGACTCTTCGTTACCCAGGTTGGCCCGCACGCGCTCCAGCAGCCGCCGGAGCTGGATACGCTCGTCTTCCGTCAGGCCGCCGAATGCCCGCTCCTCAATCTCGTGCATTTGAGCCGGGAACATCGCCACGATCTGCCGGCCCTGCTCGGTCAGGTGCACCAGCATGGCCCGGGCATCGTCCGGATGCGGCGTGCGCTCGATCAGGCCCTGTCGCTCCATTTCGGCCAGGGATGTGCTCATGCTGGCGGCCGTTACACCCAGACACTGGCGGAAGTCAGTCGCCGTGAAGGCCACGTCCTCCTGCGCCAGCCGGCCCAGGATCATGCTCTGGGTGCGGGTCAGGCCGTACGCCTGAGCTATCCGCTTGAATTCGCGCCCCAGCCGGTGCGTTGTCATGAATAGCTGGAAGATCATTCCCTCCGGCGCGAAAGGTGGCGGGTGGCTGAGCTGGGACATCTTATCTCCTCAGATATAGTTAGTTAACTAACTAACTATAGCGCGTTCTCAAGCAGTGTCAAGAGCAAATTTCAGGCGGGGCTGGCAGCGCGGAGGCGACCTTAGCAGTTGCAATGTAACATTTTCAGGCCAATATATTGACATGCACAATGTAAACGATTACACTGAGATCACAGGCTTCAGCAAACCCCTTAAATCGGACGGTCATCATGGTGACAGTCAAGGATGTAGCCAGCCTGGCGGGCGTCTCCACAGCTACCGTGTCGCGCGTGCTGAACGGTTACCCGAACGTGTCCGACGAAACGGCAGCCAGAGTCACCCGGGCTGTGGCGCAGTTGGGCTACCGCCCCAACCGGGTGGCGCGAAGCCTGCGCGTGCAGACCAGCCAGGCCATCGGCGTCATTATCCCCGACATCCAGAACAACTTCTTCGTCTCTATTGTGCGTGGCATCGAAGATGTAGCCATCGCCCACAACCACATTCTGCTGCTGTGCAATACCGATGACCACCCGGCCCGCGAGGAGAACTACGTCGATCTGCTGCTGGGCGAAGGCATCGCCGGCCTGATCATCTGCGCCTCGGATGAAAAGCAAAGCTCCGTCCCTGTCCGCCGCGTCATCGAGCAGGCCGTCCCCGTTGTTGCGCTGGATCGCGCTCTGTCAGACCTCGAAGTGGACACCGTGCTCACCGACAATGTGGCGGCCAGCCGGGAAGCAACCGAATACCTGATCGCACGGGGTCACCAGCGCATCGGCGTGATCGCCGGGCCGGACTACCTCACGCCTGGCCGGGAACGGCGCCAGGGCTATGAACAGGCGTTAGCCGCACACGGGATACCGCTGGACCCGGCACTGATCCGGGTCACCGATTTCCGGCCCAGCCAGGCTCGCGAGGAGGCGCGCGCCCTCCTCGACCTGCCGAAGCCGCCGACCGGGCTGCTGGTGTGCAGCGGCCTGATGACTGTTGAAGTGCTGCGCGAGCTGAAAGTGCGCCACCTGGACCCCATGCGCGACCTCGCCCTGGTCGCCTTCGACGATACGGTATTGAGCCGCTGCCTGTGCCCGGACTTCCCTCTGATCATGCAGTCCACTTACGAACTGGGTCATACGGCGGCAGAGTTGTTATTCGAACGTATGCGGGATACGGAAAAGCCCGCGCGTACCGTACGCTTTGAAACCGGGCTGATGGAGCGATCGGAATTGGCCTGAATAGCGCGGCGTACGGCTGTTGTCAGGGGGGCAGATATCCGATTTCCCCGTCTGCCCCGGGGAGAGTTGCACACGCGCCGGATCGCATTCGCTGGAAAGGAGGGAGAGAGTCCATTATTACCAGATTAGACGGCAAGTTCCTCGCTTCCGATCAGATAATACCATCCCGAGGATGGAGGAGACCCACAAAATGAAGAAGTACTGGCGTTTGATCACTTTGGCCCTGATTATTGCTCTGATGGCCGGGGCGCTACCGACTGCCCTTGCTCAGGGGCCGCTGAAGTTCTGGACCTTCGAGTACGCCGATGCTGTTGATCCGTTCTTCACAGCCTATGTGGACGAATGGAACGCCACGCACGACCTGCAGGTCGAGCGCTCAGAATTCCCCTGGGCGCAGTACACGGGCGAAATCCTGACGACCGGTATCGCCACTGGCGAGGCCCCCGATGTCTTTTTCATCAGCCCTGGCGACTGGCGTCGCTATGCTGAGAATGGCCTGGCCCTGCCGCTGGAAGACTACATGCCGCAGTATCTGCTGGACGATCTGCTGCCGGCTTCGGTCGAGGCAGTGACGCTGAATGGTCATATCTACTCCGTGCCCTTCGAGATGGAACCGGTAGTGCTGTGGTACAACAAGTCCATCTTTGAGGAAGCCGGCCTGGAAGTGCCAACCACCTGGGATGAGCTGCTGGCCACCGCGGAAGCCCTGACCACCAGCGATCGCTACGGCATCCTGATCCCGGTCAACCCCGACTACTACGAAAACTTCGTGTTCTATCCGTTCCTGTGGATGGCCGGGGGCGAGGTCGTGAATGAGGACTTCACCGCTGCCGCCGTCAACACACCGGAAGCCGCTCGCGCCCTGGATCTGTGGGGGACGCTGGTCCGCGAAGGCTGGGCTGCCCCGACGAGCACTGGCAACGACCCGACTGACGAGCGCTTCCCGCTCGGCCAGGGGGCGATGTTCGTCTCTGGCTACTGGGTTTACGGTTGGCTGGAAGCCAGCTACCCCGAATTCCTGGAAGACCTGGCCGTCGCGCCCATCCCGGCCCCCGACGAGGGCGATGAGCTTGCCACTGTTTACGGCGGCTGGACCGTGATGGTCTATGCCGGTACTGAGCATCCGGAAGAGGCGGCCGAGTTCGCTATTCAGATGTTCGGCGCTGAGGATAACGCGCGCGCCGCAGCCTGGGGTATCGAGTACAACACCAAGCTGTCACCACGGCAGTCGGTCCTTGAGGATAACGCCGAGTTCTACACGCAGTTCCCGCATGATGCGTTCGCTCACGAGATCTTCCCCACCGCGCGGGCCGAGCCTTCTTACCCGCCGGAAATCGCCCAGACTGTCTGGGAAGCCCTGCAGGACGTGATGTTCAACAACGTCAGCGGTGAAGATGCCGCGGCTGCCTGGGCGGAGAAGATCGACGCCTACCTGGCGACCCGCTAAGTATCCGCCACCCGGGGGCTGCCGGGCGTCACAGATACGCCCGGCAGCCCTCTTTGTTTGAACGGAAGGGAGGCAGACGTGGCGACATCGACAGCTAAAGCGCCCCCCCGGCGAGGACTGCGCGACTGGCTAAACCATTTGAGCGGCATGGACCGCGATCGTCTGGAGCAGGCCATAGTGGGCTATCTCTTTGTGCTGCCCGACCTGATCGGCCTGCTGATCTTTGTTGCCGGGCCGATGATCATGGCGCTGGTCATCAGTCTGACCGACTGGAAGCTGGTCGGCGAGCCGCAGTTCGTCGGGCTGCACAACTACGAGATCATTTTCAAGGACCCCAAATTTGGCGCTTCGCTGGGGCGGACTATCCTGTACACGGTCAGTTTTGTGCCGCTGGTCTACTGCCTCAGCCTGGGCATGGCCGTGCTGCTCACCCGGCGTTCGCGGAGTAATAACTTCTTCCGCACGGTGTACTTCATGCCGGTGGCCATGTCGCTGGTTGTGGCCGGCGTGATCTGGCGCTTCATGTTCGATCCCGGCAACGGCCTGATCAACGAGCTGCTTGGCGCGGTGGGCCTGCCCCCTTCGCAGTGGACGGGAAGCGTCCAGACGGCCATGATCTCTGTGATCATCGTCTCCGTGTGGAAGAGCGCCGGCTATTTCATGATCATCCTGCTGGCCGGCATCCAGGATATCCCCACCGACTACACCGAAGCGGCTGAAATCGACGGCGCCAACCGCCGCCAGATCTTCTGGCACATCATCCTGCCACTGCTGAAGCCGACCAGTTTCTTCGTCCTCGTCATCCTGACCATCAACGCCCTGCAAGCATTTGATCAGATCTACGTCATGACACGCGGCGGCCCGGCCTACGCGACATACACCCTGCTCATGTATACCTATGAGAAGGCCTTTCGCGAGTGGAACTTCGGCTACGCCGCGGCGATGGCGGTGGCGCTGTTCGCCATGGTCTTTGTGCTGACACTGGTTCAGGTGCGCTACTTCCGCTCCGGCGAAATCAGGGACTAGAGGAGAATCATCGTGCACAAATCCCCCCGCCACTATCTGGGAGTCGGTTCCTGGTACACCATCGCCATCATCCTGGGCATTGTGTTCGCCGGGCCTTTTGTCTGGATGCTTTCCAGCTCCCTCAAGCCCGCCAACGAGATCTTCGTCACCCCACCCATCCTGATCTCTCCCAACGCCTCCATAAAGAACTTTCAGGAGGTCTTCCGCCAGACGCCGTTCGAACGGTATATGTTCAACTCCTTCCTGGTAGCTACCACGGTGACGGTAACTGCCTTGCTCCTGCACTCTATGGCCGGCTACGCGCTGGCTCGCCTGGAGTTTCCGGGCCGGCGGCTGATCTTCCTCGGAATTATCAGCACGCTCATGATTCCCTTTTACACGATCCTGATTCCTCTGGCCCTGCTGGTCAAACAGTTAGGCTGGCTGAACACCTACTGGGCGCTGATCATCCCGGCTATCCCGCACGCCTTCGGCATTTTCTGGCTGCGCCAGTTCTTCCTGGGCATCCCGCAAGACCTGGAGGACGCCGCCCGGATCGATGGCGCCTCGCGCATCGCCGTGTTCTTCCGTATCGCGCTGCCCCTGGCCCGTCCGGTGATGGCGGCGCTGGCTGTGTTTTTCTTCCTGGCTAACTGGGATTCATTCCTCTGGCCGCTGATTGCCGCCAACAAACAGGAAATGCGGATGGTACAGGTGGGCATCCAGACATTTACCGGTGAGCACGGCAATGCCTGGGAGCAAATCATGGCCGCGTCCGTAATTGCCATCATCCCTACCCTGCTCCTGTTCTTCACGCTGCAGCGGTTTATTGTGGAAAGCGTCAAGATGACTGGCTTAAAAGGCTAAGTAGCTTAAAAAGTTGAGAGTCTGAAAGGATAGGCTATGCGCTTCAGACTGATTATGCTGCTGGGGGTCCTGGCCCTGGCTGGCGGCTCCGTCACCCTGGCCCAGGAAGGCACCGCCCTGCGCGCAATCACCGATGTCACCTTTATCGGCTGGGTCACCGGCCCGGAGTCGCCCAGCCGCACCGACGTTGCCTATGACGTTGACGGCACCGATCTGGGCAGCATGTTCGCCCTGGGCGATACGCTCTATATTGCGTTCGGCGATACCTTTGGCTGCTGCCGCCCTCCCGGGGGCGGAGCCGGCGGCCGGAACTGGCGCAACAACGTCCTGGCCTACACCACCGACACAGACCTGGAAGACGGCATCACGCTTGACGGCATGATTACCGATCATAATGGCGACGCGCGGGCGGTCCTGCGCCGCCTGCGCGACGATATCACCGTCATCCCCACGTACGGCATCGCCATTGGTGAACGGTTGATCCTGCATTACATGGCGGTCAAGGAATGGGGGCCGCCGGGCGAGTGGACGCTCAACCGCTCCGGCCTGGCCTATTCAGACGATGGCGGGGAGACCTGGGAGCAGCCTGCTGACGCCACGTGGCAGGGCGATACCAACTTCGGCCAGGCGGCGCTGATCCTGCAGGACGACTACCTGTATATCTTCGGCATTCATGGCGGCCGCTTTGGCGGCGTGGCGCTGGGCCGTGTGCCCGCCGAATCGGCCCTGTCGATGGATGAATATCGTTACTGGGACGGCGAGGACTGGGTAGAAGGTCACGAGAACGCCGTCGTGATCGCGTCCGCCCCGGTGGGCGAGCTGTCAGTCGCCTGGAATGAATATCTGGGACGCTGGATCATGACTTACCTGAATGAGTACCGGCGCGCCATTGTCCTGCGCGAAGCACCAGAGCTGACCGGCCCCTGGAGCAGGCCGGTGCTCGTCGTTTCCGGTGATGATTACCCTTCGCTGTACGGCGCCTATCTGCACCCCTGGGCCAGCGATGGCGACGTGATCACTTTCAATATGTCGCAGTGGGGTCCGTATAATGTCCGGTTAATGCAGGCCCGGCTGGTCGCAAATGAGTGAGCCGGGCCGCGCATCCTGTGAGGAGGAGAAAATGGCCGTTTTCAAGGGCAGTCCTCTGGGCGAACTTGCCCGCATCCGCAACGTGCGCACCCGACGCATCTCAAGCTGGGATCGCACGGGCGGCAACGATGACCGTCTGCACATCCAGCCGGGGCA
>WBZO01003125.1_pt1 | contig 20028 bp, 14 predicted proteins | sample 5204261 | NCBI WGS metagenome assembly WBZO01 (sample SAMN12412400, study PRJNA552823) | activated sludge metagenome | isolation source: activated sludge from anammox sidestream of wastewater treatment plant... | place: USA: North Carolina | collected 2017-09
GCTCGCGCTCGGGCACGATTTCTACTCCGCCTCGGGCGCGCGCGACCTCGTGCTGCACGTGCAGGAGCACCGCTTCACCGCCGCGCAGCTCGGCGACTTCCTGCGCGCGCTCGGGCTCGAGCTGCTCGGCTTCGAGTTCGGCGACCCGAGCGTCCCGGCCGCATACCGGCAACGCTTCCCGGACGACCCCGCCGCGACGTCGCTCGCGAACTGGGGGCGCTTCGAGGACGAGCACCCCGAGGCGTTCAGCGGCATGTACCAGTTCTGGGCCGCGCGCGCGGCGTAGCAGGCGGGCGCGCTCAGCTCGCCCGCCGCATCGCTCCGCCCGCCTCCGGGTGCCCGCCGCCGCGGCCGAGCGGCTCGTCGAGCGCCGCCGGCGCCGGCAGTCCGAGCAGGGCGTACAGCCGGCGCAGGTTCGCGCGGAAGAGCGCGTCGAAGCTCGCCACCGCGTGCGCCGGGTTGTAGTCGCCCAGCCACCAGAACCAGTCGGAGCCCTCGCACACCGCGAGCTGGCGCAAGGCGGCGGCGCGCGCGGGGCCGTCGAGCTGCCCGCCGTCCAGCACCCGGTCGAGGCTCGCCTTGGCCGCGCAGAGGAGATCCCACGCGCGGTTCTTCTCCGGCGCGCCGATCCAGGTGGTGAAGTCGCCGTACACCCAGCTCCCCGCCACCAGGCGCGCCAGGGCGCCGGTCTGCGCCCGCGCGCGCCCCGCCTCCTCGTCGCGCAGGCACTCGGCGAAGGTCGCGGTGCGGATCGACGGGTGCCGCGCGAGCCGCGCGTACAGCTCGTCGAGGAAGAAGTAGCCGTTGTACGGGTAGTACTCCCAGCAGTTCTCGCCGTCGAGGATCACGCTGACGAGGGGCGGGTCGTCGGGTGGCGCGCCCGCCGCGATCGCCTCGAGCTCGCCCACGAAGTGCGCCGCGGCGTCGCGCGAGTGCCACTTCGCGTACTCGAAGCCGATCAGGTCGGAGAGCCGGTCGTCGCGGAAGAAGCAGGTCGGGCCGGCCGCCCCGACGCGGTACGGGCGGTAGAGGAAGCGCGCCCGGTCCGCGGCGGGCTGGTCCGCGGCGCGCAGGCTCTGCGCGAGCACGCCCTCGCCCGAGGCGGTCCAGCGCACGCCGTGCGCGCCGAGCGCCGCGAGGAAGCGCTCCGACAGCGCGCCTTCGGCCGGCCAGACGCCGTCCGGGCGCAGGCCGAAGCGGCGCGCGTGGCTCTCGAGGGCCGACCGGACGTGGGCGTCGACGCGCGCCGCCCCGCCGGGGTAGCCGGCCGCCTCCGGCAGCGGCAGCCCGGGCTTCGCCTCGCGCGCGGCGGCGAAGTCGAGCAGGAGCGGCGCGATCGGGTGGTGGTGCGGCGAAGTGGACAGCTCCACCCGCCCGCCCGCGGCGAGGCGGGCGTAGCGCGGCAGGATGTCGCGCACGACCGCGCCGACGAGCGCGAACAGCGCCTGGCGGTCGGCGAACGTGAAGCCGGTGCCGGCCGCCATCAGCCGCGCCACCAGCTCGGAGCCGCGCCGCACCGTCTCGCCGGTCCAGGCGAGGTGGTACCAGGTCACCAGGTCGTAGTAGAACTGGTCGGAGAGATAGGCGAGCGCCGCGCGCCCCTGCCGCTCGAGGCCGCCGTAGAGCTCGTGCAGCGCGCGGTACGCCGGGTACGGCTGCACCATCTTCTCGTGGTTCGCGTGGAAGCAGCGCTCGATCGCGAGCGCGCGCTCGGCGGCGGCGAGCGGCGCGGCCGGGTCGCGCGCGAGCAGGCCGAGCAGCGGGTCGCGGATGCGCCCGGTGGCGAACTGGTCGCAGTAGTCCTCGAGCTGGTCGGCGAGCACCGGCACGAAGTTGACCGCGGCGCGCACCTCGGGGTGGCGCTCGAGGTGCGCGGCCATGTCGGCGTAGTCCTTGAGCGCGTGCAGGTACACCCACGGTTGCGCGAACTCGCCGCTCGCGCCGTCGCGGTACTCCGGCTGGTGCATGTGCCAGAGGAGGACGACCGAGAGGCGGGCGGGATCGGGCATGACGCCGGGCGGAGCGCGGGGCCGGGCCTAGCGGGCGTGGTGCACCTGCTGCCCGAGCATCTCCGGGGTCACGAGCACGATGCCGCGCTCGGTCAGGTGGAAGCGCGCGCGGTCCTGCGCCGGGTCGACCCCGATGCGCGTGCCGGAGGGCAGCGTGCACTCGCGGTCGATGACCGCGCGCCGCACCACCACGTCGCGCTGCATCACCACGTCGGGCAGCACGACCGCGTCCTCGACCGTGCAGAAGCTGTGCACGCGCACGTTGGAGAAGAGCAGCGAGCGGCGCACGAGCGAACCCGAGACGATGCAGCCGCCCGACACGAGCGAGTCGATCGCGGTGCCGCGCCGGCCCTCGTCGTCGAACACGAACTTCGCCGGCGGGAGCTGCTCCTGGTAGGTCCAGATCGGCCAGTCCTGGTCGTAGAGGTTGAGCGGCGGGGTGACCTTGGTGAGCTCCATGTTGGCCTCCCAGAACGCGTCCACCGTCCCGACGTCGCGCCAGTAGGGGTTGCCCTCGCTCATGTTCACGCAGCTGCGGCGGAAGTCGTGCGCGATCACCCGGTACCCGCGCCCCACCGCGTGCGGGATCACGTCCCTGCCGAAGTCGTGGCTCGAGCCGGGCGCGTCGGCGTCGCGCACGAGCTGCTCATACAGGAACCCGGCGTTGAAGACGTAGATGCCCATGCTCGCGAGCGCGCGGTCCGGGCGCCCCGGCAGCGCCGGGGGCTGCGCCGGCTTCTCGAGGAAGGAGGCGACCGCGCCCTCGCCGTCCACCGCCATCACCCCGAGCGCGCGCGCGTGGTCGCGCGGCACTTCGACGCAGCCCACGGTGAGGTCGGCGCCGCGCGCGACGTGCTCGGCGAGCATCTTGCCGTAGTCCATCTTGTACACGTGGTCGCCCGCGAGCACCAGCACGTACCGCGGCGCGTGCCGGCGCAGGATGTCCAGGTTCTGGTACACCGCGTCGGCGGTGCCGAGGTACCAGGACGAGTGGATGCGCTGCTGCGCGGGCAGCAGCTCGACGAACTCGCCCATGCGCCCGTCCAGGCCGGCCCAGCCGCGCTGGACGTGGCGGATCAGGCTCTGCGCCTTGTACTGCGTCGCGATGCCGATGCGGCGGATGCCGGAGTTGACGCAGTTCGACAGCGTGAAGTCGATGATGCGGAACTTGCCGCCGAAGGGCACCGCCGGCTTCGCGCGCCAGTCGGTGAGCGCCTTGAGGCGCTCGCCGCGCCCGCCCGCGAGCACGAGCGCGAGCGTCTGGCGCGTGAGCTGCGAGATGTTGCGCGTCGCGCCGCCCTCGTGCGCGGCGGCGTGCGCGGCCGCGGGCGGCGGATGGGCGTGCGGCATCTCGTCGCCGTACTCCATGTGCGCGTGGATCGCCGGCGCGGCGGCGGGGGCGTCGTCCGGATCGGCCATCGGTCGCCTCGCCGCGCGCGCGCTCAGGCGCGGGTCCGTCGCGCGATGGCGGCGAGCAGCTGGTCGAAGGCGTCGGCGAAGAGCTTCACGCCGTCGGCGAGCAGCTCGTCGGTGACCGCGTCGAGCTCGATGCCGGCCGCGGCGAGGTCGGCGAGCGCGCGCCGCGCGCCCGCGACGTCCTCGGCGAGGCTCGCGCGCACGCGCCCGTGGTCGCGGAAGGCCTCGAGCGTGGCCGGCGGGACGGTGTTGACGGTGTCCGCCCCGATCAGCTCCTCCACGTACATCACGTCGCGGTAGTCGGGGTTCTTGGTGCTCGTGCTCGCCCACAGCACGCGCTGCGCCTGCGCCCCGCGCGCGGCGGCCGCCTGCCAGCGCGGCGCGCCGAACACCTCGAGGCAGGTCTGGTAGGCGAGCTTCGCGTTGGCGATGGCCGCGCGGCCCGCGAGCGCGCGCAGCCGCGCGCGTTCGGCGTCGTCGCGCGCCGCGGCGGCGCGCGCGGCGAGCTGCCGGTCCACCGCGGTGTCGATGCGGCTGACGAAGAAGCTCGCGACGCTCGCGAGGCGCGCGACCTCGCCGCCGCGCGCGAGGCGCTTCTCGATCGCGCCCACGTAGGCCTCCGCCACCGCGCGGTAGGTGGCGCGCGCGAAGAGCAGCGTCACGTTGACGTTGATCCCCATCCCGATCAGCGTGGCGAACGCGGGGATGCCCGCGGGCGTGCCGGGCACCTTGATCATCAGGTTCGGCCGGTCCACCCAGCGCCACAGCCGCTCGGCCTCCTGCACCGTGCCGGCGGTGTCGTGCGCGAGGTGCGGCGACACCTCCAGGCTCACGTAGCCGTCGCGCGCGCGCGTGGCCTCGTAGACCGGCGCCAGCGCGTCGGCCGCGTCGCGGATGTCGCGCACCGCGAGGCGCTCGTACACGGTCTTCGTGTCCGCGCCGTCGCGCGCCGCCTGCGCGAGCAGCGCGTCGTACTCGGCGCCGGCGATCGCCTTCTCGAAGATGGCCGGGTTCGAGGTCATGCCGGTGACTTCGCCGGCGGCGACCAGCCGCGCGAGCGCGCCGCTCTCGAGCAGGTCGCGCTTGATGAAATCGAGCCAGAGCGACTGGCCGAGGGCGGCGAGCGCGCCGAGTGGCCGCGCCGCGAGAGGGGTCTTGGGGTCCATCGGGCTTCCTCGACTGCAGATGCGCGGAAGCTTACCGCGCCGGCGCGGCCTCAGGCGAGGTCCGGCTCCCCGCAGTGGCGCAGGATCGCGGCGCGCGCGGCGTCGCGCAGGCGCAGCGCCGCCGCCCAGTCGGTGCCGTCGGGCGCGAGCGGCGCTCCGAACGCGGCGCCGACCGGCCGCCGCCGCACGATCCAGGAATCCGCGCGCAGCACCGAGCGCGTGCCGTGGAAGGCCACCGGCACCACCGGCGCGCCGGTCTGCGCGGCGATCACGAACGCGCCCATCCGGAACGGCGCGAGGCCGGGCGTGCGCGTGAACGTCCCCTCGGGAAAGAACGCCAGCGCCTCCCCGCTCGCGGCGAGCGCCCCGAGCGCGCGCGCGTCCTCGACCCCGCGCTGCGGGTCGAAGCGCTCGACCAGGCGCGCGCCGGCCGCGCCGAAGAGGCGCCGCGTCCAGAAGCTGCGGGCGAAGCCCTCCTTCGCCACGACCACGAAACGCCGCGGCAGCAGCGCGTACAGGAGCAGCCCGTCCACGTAGCTCGCGTGGTTGGCGACCACCACCACCGGGCCGGCCGCAGGCAGCTGCTCGCGCCCGGTCACCGTGACCGGCAGCGCGGACAGGCGCGCCATCGCGCGCGCGATGCCGTGCAGCGCGGCGCGGCGCGCGGCCGCGGTCGGCACCACGAGCGCGGCGGCGAGCGCGACCAGGCCGAGCGCGCCGAACAGCGCCCACGCGTAGCCCGCGTACGCGAGCTCGGCGGCGCCGCGCGCGAGCTGCGCCGCGCGCCCGCGCGCCGCGGCGGCGGCGAGCCCGGCCACCTGCCCCCACACCGGCGCGGCGTGCCGCCCGATCGCGCCGCGCAGGTAGAGCTCGCGGCACGCGGCGCGGCGGATCTTGCCGCTCGAGGTCTTGAGCACGGTGTGCGCCGGCGCGAGCACCACCTCGTCGGCCGGTCCGCCGACCAGCTCGGCGGCGAGCGCGTTGATGCGCGCGCGGATGTCGGCGCGCTTCGCCTCGTCGGCCTCGCGCGACTCGGCGAGCACCACGATGCGCTCGCTGCCCCGTTGCGCGTCGGGCACCGCGAACACCGCGACGCAGCCCTTGCGCACGCCGGGCACGTTGCCCGCCGCCTCCTCCAGCTCGTACGGGTAGAGGTTCTGCCCGCCGCGGATCATCATGTCCTTCGCGCGCCCGGTGAGGTAGAGCTCGCCGCCGGCGATGTAGCCGAGGTCGCCCGTGTCGAGCCACGCGCCGTCGAACAGGTCGCGCGTCGCCTCGGGGTTGCGGAAGTAGCCGGCGGTCGCCGACGGCCCCTGGAACTCGACCCGGCCGACGCCGCGCTCGGGAAGCTCGCGCCCGGCGTCGTCGGCGATGCGGATCTGGTAGCCCGGCAGCGGCTGCCCGCAGGCCACCGCGCGCAGCGGCTGCGGGTCGTCCGCGGCCGCGGGGACCGCGGTCCCGGTGCGCGCGAGCCGCGCGCGGTCGACGCGGTCGACGACGAGCCCGCGCCGCGCCGGCGGGAAGGCGAGGTCGAGCGCGCACTCGGCGAGCCCGTACACCGGCGCGAGCGTGCGCGGATCGAGCCCGTGCCGCGCGAAGCGCGCGGCGAAGCGCTCCATCGTCTCCGCGCTCACCGGCTCGGCGCCGTTGAACGCCCAGCGCCAGGCCGAGAGGTCGAGCCCCTCGAGGTCGCGGTCGTCGAGCCGGGTGGCGCAGATCTCGTAGGCGAAGTTGGGCGCGGCGGAGACCGTCCCGCGGTAGCGGTGCAGCGCCCACAGCCAGCGCGTCGGGCGCGCGAGGAAGTCGAGCGGCGACATCACCACCAGCGGCAGCGCGAAGTACAGGCTGCCGAGCCAGGCGCCGATCAGCCCCATGTCGTGGTACAGCGGCAGCCACGACACGAACACGTCGCTCGCGCCGACGCCCGCCGCGCGCCCCATGGCGCGCAGGTTGGCGAGCAGGTTCGCGTGCGTGAGGATCACGCCCTTCGGGCTGCCGGTGGAGCCCGACGTGTACTGCAGGAACGCGACGTCGTCGGGCCTGCGCGCGGCCGGCGCGGGCGCGGCGCCGCTCTCCGCGAGGTCGGCGAACGTGGCCACGCGCTTCAGCGTCGGCACCTGCCCCCTGAGCAGCGTCCCGAGCGGCTTCGCCTCCGGGACGGTGACGAGCAGCCGCGCCTCCGCGCTCGTCAGCACCCCGGCCTGCCGGCGCATGTGGTCGCCGAGCTGCGCGAGCCGCGTCGGCGGGTAGATCGGCACCGGCACCGCCCCGGCGATCAGGCACCCGAAGAACGACGCGAAGAACTCGAGGCTGGTCGGCAGCATGATCGCGACCGACTGGCCCGGCTCGACGCCCTCGCCCTGCAGCCCGGCCGCGGCGCGGCGCGCTTCCGCGCGCAGCCGCGCATGGGTCCACGCCGTCGCGCGGTCGTCGCCCTCGAGCAGCGTGACGTGCGTGCGGTCGGGGTGGCGCGCGGCGTGCCACTCGAGCACCTCCACCAGCGTGGTCGCGGCGTCGGGCGTGGCGAGCGCGCCGCGCTCCGCGAGCGCGACGACGCCGGTCGCCTGCGGCGCGTGCGCGGCGCCCGCCGCGCGCAGGACCGCGGCCACCAGGTCCGCCGGCGTGCGCGCCTCGGTCAGCGTGGCGTCCGGCAGCCGCACGCCGAGCGCGCGCTCCAGGCGCAGGCCGAGCTCGACGCCGGTGAGGCTGTCGATGCCGAGCTCGCGCTCGAGGTCGCTCGCGAGCGTCGGCGCCACCGGCGCGCGCCCCGCCGGGGCCGACTCCGCGACCAGCGCGGCGACGATCCCGAGCACCTGCGCGGCGAGCGCGGCCGTCTCGAGCGGCGCGTCCGCGCCGCGCGGCTGCGGCGGGGGCGGTGCGGCGGCGGGCTGGTCCATCGGGGCGATCGGCGTGCGGCGGTGCGCTGCTATCCTACGATGCTTTCGGCCGCCGTCCCTTGTCACCGCTCCGCATCCTGTTCGCGACCTCCGAATGCGCGCCCTGGGCGAAGACCGGCGGGCTCGCCGACGTGAGCGCGGGGCTGACCGCGGCGCTGGTGGCGCTGGGGCACGACGTGCGCGTGCTGCTGCCCGCCTACCCTTCGGTGCGCGCGCAGGCCGAGCAGCGGCCGCCTTTCTGGGAGATTCCCGCCAGCGCGCACTTCCCGGCGTGCGCGCTGCACCAGGCGCCGCTGCCGGGCGGCGTGCCGGCGTGGCTGGTCAGCTGCCCCGAGTTCTACGAGCGCGCCGGCGGGCCCTACCAGGACGGCGACGGCAACGACTGGCCCGACAACGCGCGCCGCTTCGGCCAGCTCGCGCGCGTCGCGGCGCTGCTCGCGGGCGCGGCGAACCCGCTCGACTGGCGGCCGCAGGTGCTCCACTGCAACGACTGGCAGACCGCACTCGCGCCCGCGTACCTGCGCTTCGCGGGCGGCGCGCGCGCCGCCACGGTGATGACCATCCACAACCTCGCGTTCCAGGGGCTGTTCCCGCCGGAGGAGGTCGCGCGCCTGGGGCTGCCGCCCGCTTCGTTCGCGATCGACGGCCTCGAGTTCTGGGGGCGCCTGTCGTTCCTCAAGGGCGGCCTGCAGTACGCGGACGCGATCACCACGGTGAGCCCGACCTACGCGCGCGAGATCCAGCGCGAGCCGCTCGGTTTCGGGCTGCACGGCCTGCTCGCCGCGCGCCGCGCCGCGCTGCACGGGATCGCGAACGGCATCGACCTCGCCGCGTGGGATCCGTCGACCGACCGCCTGATCGCGCAGCGCTACGACGCCGATCGCCTGACCGCAAAGGCGTTCAACAAGGAGGCGCTGCAGGAGCGGCTGGGGCTGCCGCGGGAGCCGCGCGCGCCGCTGCTCGGCATGGTGAGCCGGCTCACGCGCCAGAAGGGCATCGACCTCGTGGTCGAGGTCGCGCGCGAGATCGTCGGCCTGCCGGCGCAGCTCGTCGTGCTCGGCGCGGGCGAGCGCGACCTGGAGGCGCAGCTGGAGGAGCTCGCGCGCGCGAACGCGCAGCGCATCGCGGTGCGCATCGGCTACGACGAGCCGCTCGCGCACCTGATCGAGGCCGGCGCGGACGCGTTCCTGATGCCGTCGCGCTTCGAGCCGTGCGGGCTCAACCAGATGTACAGCCAGCGCTACGGCACGCCGCCGATCGCGCGCGCGACCGGCGGGCTGGCCGACACGATCGTGGACGCGACCCCGCAGTCGATCGCCGACGGCACCGCGACCGGCTTCCACTTCGCCGAGGAGAGCCCGCTCGCGCTGCTGGCGGCGGTCGAGCGCGCCGCCGAGCTCTACCGCGACGCGAAGGCGTGGCGCCAGATCCAGCGCGCCGGGATGGCGGCGGACTTCGGGTGGGGGGCGGCGGCGCAGCGGTACGCCGCGCTCTACGCGGACCTCGTTCGACCGGGCGATGCGGACGACTAGGACCCTCGCCCTGCGCCACCCAGCGCGCGCCGCGCGCGCCTAAGCGCGCGAGCGTTTGCGTCCGCCGCGCGACGCCGGCCCGACGATGTACGGCGCAATCTCCTCACGGATCACCGCGCGCAGGGTCTCGGCGAGCGCGCCATCGCGGCGCTTCATGTATTCGCGCAGGGCCGTGTTGATCATCGCCTGATAGCTCCCACCGCCGCTCGCGTGGACCTGCGCACGGAACCAATCGAGGATGTCGCCGTCGATCCTGATCGTGATCCGGGTCTTGCCTCGGCCCGCGGGCACGATTGCACCGCGTCTTGCGCGCGAGAAGTCGTATTCGCGTTTCATGTCAATCCCGTTTCGTATGATCGGCGCTCGGCGCGCGTGGCCTCGCGCGCCGAAATGATGCGGACGTCATCGCCGCGCGCGGTATGGATCACGACCAGAACCCGTCCAAGAAAGTCCATGCCAAGGGCCACGAAGCGCTCTTCCTGACCGGACTCGTCGGGACGCGAGAGCGCCAGGGGATCGTGGAACACCCCGACAGCGTCCGCGAAATCGACCCCGTGCTTGCGGAGGTTCGACCTGGCTTTCTCGGCGTCCCATTCGAACGGCACGACGCGGGAGTGTATGCACGATCATGCACACCGTCAATCGGCGCACGGCCTGCGGCGCAGGACGATCCGTCACACCCAGAGCATCAACCCGAGCTCGAACGGGTGCGCGAGCAGCTCGTGGCGCGGGTAGGCGCGGATGCGGTAGTCGAGCCGGCCGCACAGCTCGGGCGCGAGCTCGAGGACGAAGCGGTGCTCGCCGCTCTCCGTGCGCGTGCCGTCGGAGGCGAACGCGTGGCGCATCGGCGCGTCGCCCAGCCCGAGCGCGCCGCGTGAGACGATGAGCTCGACCGCCACGTCGGCGGGCGCGAGCCCGTCGAGGTTCAGCGCCACCTCGACCCGCACGCGCTCGCCGAACCGGATGCTCCGCGCCGGCGCGTCGAGGCGCCGGATCGACACCTGCGGCCAGGCCGCGCGCACGCGCGCCTTCCACTCGGCCACCGCGCGCGCGGGGCCGAAGCCGTCCGCGGCGTACCGCCGGCCCTGCTGCGCGGCCGGCAGGTACAGCTTCGCGACGTACTCGTGCAGCATGCGGGCGGCGTTGAAGCGCGGCAGGGTCGAGCCCATCGAGCGCTTCGCGACCTCGATCCAGCCCGGCGAGTAGCCCTGCGGGCCGCGCGCGTAGTAGAGCGGGATCACCTGGTCCTGCAGGATCTCGTACAGCGTCTGCGCTTCCTCGCGGTTGCGCCGGTACTGGTCGAGCGCCTGCGCCGCCGGCTTGATCGCCCAGCCGTTGTCGCCCTCGTAGCCCTCGCCCCACCAGCCGTCGAGGACCGACAGGTTGATCACGCCGTTCATGCCCGCCTTCATGCCCGAGGTGCCGGAGGCCTCCAGCGGGTAGATCGGGTTGTTGAGCCACACGTCCACGCCCTGCACCAGCCGGCGCGCGAGCCGCAGGTCGTAGCCCTCGACGAACAGGATGCGGCCCTCGAACTCCGGCATGCGCGCCACCTGCACGACCTGCCGGATCAGGTCCTGGCCGGGCGCGTCGGCCGGGTGCGCCTTGCCGGAGAAGACGAAGAGCACCGGCCGCTCGGGGTCGCCGGTGATGCGGCGCAGCTCGTCCACGTTCTCGAACAGCAGCGCCGCGCGCTTGTAGGTGGCGAAGCGGCGCCCGAAGCCGATCGTGAGCACCGTCGGGTTGGCCGGGTCGGCGAGCTTCAGCAGCCGGTCCACGTGCGACTCGCTCGCCTGGTTGCGCAGCAGCTGCGTGCGCACGCGGTGGCGCACGAGGTGGATCATCCGCGCCTTGAGGTACTGGCGGACGCTCCAGAAGATGTTGTCGGGCAGCTCCTCGAGCCGCCGCCACAGCGCCGGGTCGCGCAGGTGCTGCGACCAGCCGTAGCCGAGGAAGCGGTCGAACACGTCCACCCACTCGAGCGCGAGGAAGGTCGGCACGTGCACGCCGTTGGTCACGTAGTCGACCGGGTTCTCGTCCAGCGGGACCTGCGGCCACAGCTCGCCTAGCACGCGCGCGGACACCTCGCGGTGGATGCGCGACACCGCGTTGTGCCGGCGCGAGCCGCGCACCGCGAGCGCGGTCATGTTGAACTCGTCGTTGCCGGGCAGGCTGCCGAGCGCGTGCAGCTCCTCCGGCGCCATGCCGCACTCCCGGCACAGGCCATCGAAATAGCCGCGCATCACGTCGGCGGCGAAGTAGTCGTGCCCGGCCGGCACCGCGGTGTGGGTGGTGAACACCGTGTTGGCCGCGACCGCCTCGAGCGCGGCGCGGAAGTCGAGCCCCTGCCGGATCACGCCGCGCATGCGCTCGAGGATGAGGAACGCGGCATGGCCCTCGTTGATGTGCCACACGGTCGGCTGCAGTCCGACCGCGGCGAGCGCGCGCACGCCGCCGATGCCGAGCACCAGCTCCTGCTCGATGCGCGTGATGCGGTCGCCGCCGTAGAGCCGGTGCGCGATGTCGCGGTCGTGCTCGCCGTTCGCCTCGATGTCGGTGTCGAGCAGGTAGAGCGTGACGTGCCCGGCGCGCGCCTGCCACACCTTCACCGCCACGGTGCGGCCGGGCAGCTCGACCGGGACGTGCAGCTCGCTGCCGTCCGCGGCGGCGACCGGCATCACCGGCAGGTCGTCGAAGTCGGAGTCGAAGTAGTCCGCGTGCTGGCTGCCCTCCCCGTCGATGCGCTGGATGAAGTAGCCCTGGCGGTACAGCAGGCCCACGCCCACGAACGGCAGGCGCAGGTCGCTCGCGGCCTTGCAGTGGTCGCCGGCGAGGATGCCGAGGCCGCCGGAGTAGATCGGCAGGCTCTCGTGGAACCCGAACTCGGCGCAGAAGTAGGCGACGAGGTCGGAGGCGGGCAGCGCCGCCGCGCCGTTGGCGCGCACCGGCTCCGAGCGGTAGGTGTCGAACGCCGAGAGGATGCGGTTGAAGCTGTTCAGGAACACCGGGTCCTGCGCAGCGTCGACCAGCTTCTGCTCGTCGATGCGCTTGAGCAGCGCCTTCGGGCTGTGGGACACGGCGTCCCACAGCGCCGGGTGCAGGCGCGCGAACAGCTCCCGCGTCGGGCGGTCCCAGCTGTACCACAGGTCGTTCGCGAGCTCCTCGAGCCGCACGAGGCGGCGCGGGATGTTCGGGTTGACCTCGAGCGTGAAAGGCGTGCCGGGCGTGGTCATGCGGCGATTCTAGCGAATGCAATGCCGCAATCCCGCCGGGGTGGTCGGGACGCGCCGATCGGCATAGAATCGGCGCTCCGACAATCCGCTCGCCGGCGCACGCGGCCCGCCTTCCGCTCCCGCGCCGGGTTCAGGCCATGCGACTGTCGCTCCGCTTCGTCCTGCCGCTCCTGGTCGCCATCGGGCTCGTCGCCTACGCGGTGCGGCCGCTGGTGGACCAGCTCACGCTGCGCTGGTTCGTGCGCGACCTCGACATCCGCTCGGCGCTCATCGCCAACACGCTGGAGGACCCGATCGCCGAGCTCGTGCGCGCGAACTCGCGCCAGAAGCTCGCGGCGCTCTTCAACCGCATCGCCGAGGACGAGCGCATCTACGCGCTCGGCTTCTGCGACGCACAGCGCCGGCAGTTCGTCGGCACGCGCGCGTTCCCGGGCGACATCGGCTGCGACGGTCTCGACCGCTTCGCCGACGGCGACACGCGCGTGCTCGGCAGCGCCAAGGGGCCGCTGCACGTGGCGGTGGAGACCGTGCGCGCCGACGGCAGCACGCTCGGCAAGCTGGTGATCGTGCACGACATGAGCTTCATCACCCGCCGCAGCGAGGAGACCAAGCGCTACGTGTTCTGGTTCCTCGTCGCCCTCGGCGGGCTGGTCTCGCTCATCACGGTGGTGGTGGCGCAGCTCAGCTGGCGCGGCTGGGTGCAGGGAATGAAGGCGCTGTTGCGCGGCGAGGGGCTGCTGCGTCCGGCCGCGCGCTTCGACATGCCCGAGCTGCAGCCGCTCGCGCGCGACCTGCGCACGCTCATGCGCGAGCTGGAGAGCGACTACCGCCCGCGCGACGAGAGCCAGATCACCTGGACCCCCGAGACCCTGCGCGCGATCCTGCGCGCCGACCTGCGCGGCGAGGAGATCCTGGTCGTGTCCAACCGCGAGCCCTACATCCACATGCGCCGCGGCGGGCGCATCGAGGTGCAGCGGCCGGCGAGCGGACTGGTGACCGCGCTCGAGCCGATCATGCGCGCCTGCTCCGGGACCTGGATCGCGCACGGCAGCGGCACCGCCGACCGCGAGGTGGTCGACCGCCACGACCGGGTCGGCGTGCCGCCCGACAAGCCGCGCTACCGCATCCGCCGCGTGTGGCTCAGCGCCGCGGAGGAGACGGGCTACTACTTCGGCTTCTCGAACGAGGGGCTGTGGCCGCTCTGCCACATCGCCCACGTGCGCCCGACCTTCCGCGCCGAGGACTGGAGCCGCTACAAGGAGGTGAACGAGCGCTTCGCGAAGGCGGTGGTGGCGGAGTCGCGCAGCGCGAACCCGATCGTGCTGGTCCAGGACTACCACCTCGCCCTGCTGCCGAAGCTCGTGCGCGACGCGCTGCCGGAGGCGACGATCATCACCTTCTGGCACATCCCGTGGCCGAACCCGGAGGCGTTCGCGATCCTGCCGTGGCGCGAGGAGCTGCTCGCCGGGCTGCTCGGCTCGAGCATCCTCGGCTTCCACACGCGTTTCCACGTCAACAACTTCGTCGACACGGTCGACCGCGAGCTCGAGGCGCGCGTCGACCGCGAGACCTTCAGCGTCACCTACGGCGGGCGCACCACCGCGGTCAAGCGCTACCCGATCTCGATCGAGTGGCCGCCGGCGGAGAGCGCGCACTGGCCGACCGTGGCCGAGTGCCGCAGCGCGATCCGCCGGCGCTACGCGCTCGGCGACGAGGTGGCGATCGGCATCGGCGTGGACCGCATGGACTACACCAAGGGCATCCTCGAGCGCTTCCGCGCGGTGGAGCGGCTGCTCGAGCTCGAGCCGCAGTGGGTGGGTCTCTTCACCTTCGTCCAGGTGTGCGCGCCGACGCGCTCGCGCATCGAGGAGTACCAGGAGTTCGAGGCGCGCGTGCGCGCGCTGGCCGCGCGCGTCAACGACCGCTTCGCCCGCGGCGGCTGGTCGCCGATCGTCCTGCGCGTGGAGCACGCCGAGCCGCCGGAGGTGTACGAGCACTTCCGCGCCGCGGACCTGTGCTTCGTGTCCAGCCTGCACGACGGCATGAACCTGGTGGCGAAGGAGTTCGTCGCCGCGCGCGACGACGAGCGCGGGGTGCTGATCCTCAGCCAGTTCACCGGCGCCGCGCGCGAGCTGCCCGAGGCGCTGGTGGTGAACCCGTACGACACCGACCAGTGCGCCGCGGCGTTCCACCTCGCGCTCACCATGCCGGCGGACGAGCAGCGCGACCGGATGCACGTCATGCGCGGCCTGGTGCGCGAGTTCAACGTGTACCGCTGGGCCGGGCGCATGCTCCTCGACGCGGCGACGATGCGCCGCCGCGGCCGCATCACCGAGCGGGCCGCCGGCAGCGTGGTGCCGCTGCGCCGCGAGGCGGCGCCTTGACCGCGCGCCCCCCGGGGCGCGGCGCGGCCGCGCCCGACCCGGCGCGCGCCCTGCCGCCGGCGCGCGAGATCGCGCTCTTCCTCGACGTCGACGGCACGCTGCTGCACATCGCCGCGACCCCCGCCGCGGTCGCGCTCGACCGCGCGACGGTGGACCTCGTCGCCCGCGTGCAGCGCGCGACCGGCGGCGCGGTCGCGCTGATCACCGGCCGGCGCATCGCCGACGTCGACCGTCTGTTCGCGCCGCTCGCGCTGCCGGTCGCGGGCCAGCACGGCTTCGAGCGCCGCGACGCCACCGGCGCCCTGCACCGGCACGCCGCACCGCCGCCCGGGCTCGCGGCCGCGCGCGCCCCGCTCGAAGCGTTCGCCGCCGGGCGCTCCGGCGTGCTGATCGAGGACAAGGGGCTCAGCGTCGCGGCGCACTACCGGCTCGCGCCGGACGCCGGGCCGGCGCTCGGCGCGCTCGTCGAGCGGCTCGCCGCCGCCTCCGGCGGCGCGCTCGCGCTCCAGCGCGGGAAGATGGTGTTCGAGCTGCGCCCCGCGGGCAAGGACAAGGGCACCGCGATCGCCGAGTTCCTGGACGAAGCCCCGTTCCGCGGCCGCACGCCGGTGTTCGTCGGCGACGATCTCACCGACGAGTACGGGTTCAGCGTCGTCAACGGGCGCGGCGGCGTGTCGGTGAAGGTGGGCGACGGCCCCACCGAGGCGGCCGCGCGCCTGCCGGACGTCGACGCGGTGCGCGCGTGGCTCGCGCGGCTCGCCGCGGCGGCCGGGGCGACGGAGCGCTGAGGTGGCGGGCGCGGCGCCCGGCTCCGCCCTGGTCGCGGCGCTGCGCGAGCCCGCGCGCTACCCGCACCCGGTCGCCCAGGTCGAGCTGATCGAGACCCACATCTCCTGGGTGCTGCTCGCGGGCGACTACGCGTACAAGATCAAGAAGCCGCTCGACCTCGGCTTCCTCGACTTCTCCACCCTCGCCGCCCGCAGGCGCTGCTGCGAGGAGGAGCTGCGCCTCAACCGCCGCACCGCGCCGGCGCTCTACCTCGAGGTCGTGCCGATCGGCGGCACGCCCGCGGATCCGCGTCCCGGCGCGCTCCCCGCGATCGAGTACGCGGTGAAGATGCGCCGCTTCGACCAGGCGGGGCTCCTCGACCGCGTGGCCAAGCGCGGCGCGCTCGCGCCGGCGCTCGTCGACGCGCTCGCGGCGGCGATCGCGCAGTTCCACGCGCGGGTCGAACGCGCGCCCGCGGGCAACGAGTGGGGCGCGCCGGAGCGCGTGCTCGCGTTCTGCGAGCAGAACTTCGCGACCCTCGGGACGACGGAGCCGGGCGCCGGGCCGTCGCCCGACCGCGCGCAGCTCGAGCGGCTGCGCGCCTGGACGGAGCGCGAGTTCGGCGCGCGGCGCGAGCGGTTCGTCGAGCGCAGTCAGGGCGGCTTCGTGCGCGAGTGCCACGGCGACCTGCATCTGGGCAACATCGCGCTCGTCGACGGCGCGCCGGTGGCGTTCGACTGCATCGAGTTCAACCCCGGCCTGCGCTGGATCGACGTGCAGAACGAGATCGCGTTCCTCGTCATGGATCTCCTCGACCACCGCCTCGCGGCGGCCGCCTGGCGCTGCCTCGACCGGTACCTCGCCGCCACCGGCGACTACGAGGGGCTCGCGGTGCTGCGCTTCTACCTCGTCTACCGCGCGCTGGTGCGCGCGAAGGTCGCCGCCCTGCGCGCCGGGCAGCCGGGCCTGGACGCGGCGGCGCGCGCGCGCCTCGTGGCGGAGCGGCGCGGCTACTGCGAGCTCGCCCTGCGGCTCGCCGGCGCGGCGCGGCCGGCGGTCGTGCTGATGCACGGCCTGTCGGGCTCGGGCAAGACCACCGTCGCGCAGGGGCTCCTCGAGCATCTCGGCGCGGTGCGCGTGCGCTCGGACGTGGAGCGCAAGCGCCTGCACGGGCTCGACGCAACCGCGCGCACCGGCGCGGAGCTCGACGCGGGGCTGTACGGGGCCGAGGCGACGCGGCGCACCTACGGGCGGCTCGCCGCGGCCGCGCGCGCGATCGTCGCCGGCGGCTTCACCGCCATCGTCGACGCGGCGTCGCTGCGCCGCGCCGACCGCGCGGCGTTCCGGGCGCTCGCGCGCGAGCTCGGCGTGCCGTTCGTGCTCGCGACCTGCGCGGCGCCGCGGGCGGCGCTGCGCGAGCGCATCGCCGCGCGGGAGCGGGCCGACACCGACGCCTCGGACGCGACCATCGCGGTGCTCGAGCGGCAGCGCGCGACGCAGGAGCCGCTCGACGCGGACGAGCGCGCGGAGGCGGTCGTCTTCGACACCGGCGCCGGGCCGGAGGCGATCGCGGGCGCGACGCGCGCGCTCGCGGAGCGGCTCACCCGCGTCGGGTAAGCTCGCGGGATGCGACGCATCGACGCCTTCAACGGCGACGCGGACGGCATCTGCGCGCTGCACCAGCTGCGCCTCGCCGAGCCGGCGGACTCGGTCCTGGTCACCGGGCCGAAGCGCGACATCGCGCTCCTCCCGCGCGTCGCGGCGCGCGCCGGCGACGAGGTCACGGTGCTCGACGTCTCGCTCGACCGCAACCGCGGCGCGCTCGAGGCGCTGCTCGAGCGCGGGGTGCGCGTGCGCTGGTTCGACCACCACTACCCCGGGGAGATCCCGTCGCACCCGCTCTTTGAGCCGCACATCGAGACCGCGCGCGACGTGTGCACGAGCATCCTCGTCGACCGCCACGTCGGCGCTCGCCACCGCGCCTGGGCGGTGGTCGCGGCGTTCGGCGACAACCTCGCGCCGGTGGCCGAGGCGCTCGCCGCGCCGCTCGCGCTCGACGGCCCGCGCATCGACCGCCTGCGCGACCTGGGCGAGAGCCTGAACTACGCGGCGTACGGCGAGACCGAGGCCGACCTGATCGTGCCGCCCGCCGCGCTCTACCGGCTGATCCGCCCGTACGCGGACCCGTTCGAGTTCATCGCGCGCGAGCGCATCGCGGCGGAGCTGGACGCGAGCCGCTACGCGGACCTCGCCGCGGCCGCCGCGGTGCCGCCCTACCGCGCGTCGAAGTTTTCCGCGCTCTACCTGCTGCCCGACGCGCCGTGGGGCCGGCGCGTCTTCGGCGCGTTCGCGAACCGGCTGGCGGCCACGGATCCCTACCGCGCATACGCGGTGGTGGTGCCGAACTCGCACGGCGGCTACACGGTGAGCGTGCGCGCGCCGGGCGCCGGCCCGCTCATCGCCGACGCGCTGTGCCGCGAGTACCCGACCGGCGGCGGGCGCGCGGGCGCCGCCGGCATCGACCACCTGCCGCCCGGCGAGCTGGAGGCGTTCATCGCGCGGCTGGAGGCCGCGGCGCGCTAAGCCGGACTGCCCGGCGCATCAACACGCTCGATTCGCCAGCGCCGCGGTGCCCGCGGGAGAATGGAAGCACTCGACATTCTGGAGATCGCAATGGGCACGTACGCATTCGGCAGGACCGTCGCACTGGGCTACGAAGAGGCGCTCGCCAAGGTCACGCAGGCGCTCGCGCAGGAGGGTTTCGGCGTCCTCACCGAGATCGACGTCGCGGCGACGATGAAGAAGAAGCTCGCGGTCGACATGCCGCCCTACAAGATCCTCGGCGCCTGCAACCCGCAGTTCGCCCACCGCGCGCTCGGCGCCGAGCCGCAGATCGGCGCGCTGCTGCCGTGCAACGTGGTCGTGCGGCAGGACGCGGCGGGCGCGGTCCGGGTGGAGTTCATGGACCCGATCGCGGTGATGGACCTCGTGGGCAAGCCCGAGGTGCGGCCGATCGCGGCCGAGGTGCGCCAGCGGCTCGAGCGCGTGATGGGCGCCCTGTAGCGCGGCGGTATATTCACCCGGTTCGAGCACGGGCGGAGGGCGGCATGAGCGTCGGCGTCGAGAAGCGCGGTGCGGTCACCACGGTCGTGCTCGAGCGCCCGCACGCGCGCAACGCGGTCGATCCGGCGACCGCCGATGCGCTGGTGGCGGCGTTCGAGGCGTTCGACCGCGACCCGGACGCCAGCGTCGCGGTGTTCTTCGGCTCGCACGGCACGTTCTGCGCCGGCTGGGACCTCAAGTACGGCGCCTCGCTCGCGGGCAGGGACGTGCGCGCCGAGCTGGCGCTCGACTTCCCTGAGGGTGCGGCGCCGCCGCCGCGCGGGCCGATGGGCCCCTCGCGCCTGGAGCTCGGGAAGCCGGTGATCGCGGCGGTGGCCGGCGCGGCCGTCGCCGGCGGCATGGAGCTCGCCCTGTGGTGCGACATGCGCGTGATGGAGGAGGACGCGTTCTTCGGCGTCTACTGCCGGCGCTGGGGCGTGCCGCTCGTGGACGGCGGCACGGTGCGGCTGCCGCGCATCGTCGGCATGGGGCGCGCGCTGGATCTCATCCTCACCGGGCGCAAGGTCGACGCCGCGGAGGCGCTGCGCATCGGGCTGGCCGATCGCGTCGTGCCGCGCGGGCGCGCGCGGGAGGAGGCGGAGCAGCTCGCGCACGAGATCGCGCGCTTCCCGCAGGGCGCGGTGCGCGCCGACCGGCGCTCGGCGTACGAGACGCACGGGCTGCCGGTGCGCGCAGCGCTGCAGCGCGAGTGGCGGAACGGGATGCCGACGATGGCCGAAGCGGTCGCGGGCGCCGCGCGGTTCGCCGGCGGCAAGGGGCGGCACGGGGACTTCGGGTCGATCTGAGGCGGGCGCGGGCGCGCGCCCTTCCGATGCGGGTTCTGCGCACTACGGACGACCGTTTCGCCGCCCTGCCCGGCTTCGCCTTCGCGCCGCGCTACCTCGAGACGCTGCCCGGCTTCACCGACCTGCGCATGCACTACGTCGACGAGGGCCCGCGCGACGCAGCGCACACGTATCTCTGCCTCCACGGTCAGCCGACGTGGAGCTACCTCTACCGCCGGATGATTCCGGTGTTCGCCGGCGCGCGCGGCAGGGTCGTCGCGCCCGACCTCTTCGGCTTCGGCCGCAGCGACAAGCCCGCGGACGAAGCCTGGTACACGTTCTCCCGCCACCGCGACGCACTCGTCGCGTTCGTCGCCGCGCTCGACCTGCGGCGCGTGACGCTCGTCGTCCAGGACTGGGGCGGGCTGCTCGGGCTCACCTTGCCGAGGGACCTGCCGGGGCGCTTCGAACGCCTCATCGTGCTGAACACCACCCTCGGCACCGGCGATGAGCCGCTGAGCGAGGGCTTCCTCGCCTGGCGCGCGTGGGCGAACAAGAACCCCGACATGGACGTCGCGAAGCTGATGAAGCGCTCGTGCCCGCATCTCGTCGACGCGGAAGCCGCCGCCTACGCCGCGCCGTTCCCGGATGCGACCTACAAGGCCGGCGTACGGCGGTTCCCGAACCTCGTGCCCGACCATCCCGACGCCGACGGCGCCGCGCTCTCGCGCCGCGC
>WBZO01003126.1_pt1 | contig 20025 bp, 20 predicted proteins | sample 5204261 | NCBI WGS metagenome assembly WBZO01 (sample SAMN12412400, study PRJNA552823) | activated sludge metagenome | isolation source: activated sludge from anammox sidestream of wastewater treatment plant... | place: USA: North Carolina | collected 2017-09
CACCTCTACCCATTCCGAACAGAGAAGTTAAGCCCTTCAGCGCCGATGGTACTACGCAAGTGGGAGAGTAGGTCGCCGCCTTTTATGAAAGCCTTGATGGAGTACATCAAGGCTTTCTCCGTTTTAAGACTATGTTTTTTTTGAAATAGCTATAAATTGGATTAATGAGTATTATACTGATGTATAAAAGTTTTCATACTTTCAGGTTTATTAACCCTTTTTAGGCTGTTATCTTGTAATCTAATGGTTCCTTTAAGGATTATTTGTTTTTATCTGGAAACAATATTTGATTATATTCTAACTATATCTAACCCTAACCACTTCCTACTCTAGAGTGGTAACTAACTAAACCATAAAACTACCCTTCAAAATACGTCGCTGCTATAAAGACTACAAGTACCGAAAACAGTAAGATCACCCCCTGCTTCCGGTACTAAATGCTATTATTAGATTAAGATCAGTTCACTCGCTTCAGGATAACTGTACTACTATCTAATACTGTTTTAGGTGGATATATCGAAGCATCTTGATCATCAAATGGTCCTGCCCTTAACTCTAACTTGCAATGCAATTCTTTAGTATCCGCTCCTACATTTTTATAGTCCAGCATTGTCAAAAATGTAAAATACGTGATTGCTTTACCTGGAGCATTCCAGCAAGTTTCTCGGAATTCACCTCTACCGTTGCTAGTTCTAGATCCTCCTATAAGCCAATTGTTCTTACCTCCCTGATTTTCCAAATATTGATAGCTTTTTACGTATATAATCGGCGCATCAATTTCATCAACAGGGAATCCTACAGCAATCGAATCATTATAACAATAAAAATCAGGAAAACCGGAAAACAAATACAGTTCCTTTGGCTCAGTAATACATCTTCCCAATATCCACTGCTTTCCTTCCTCACATTCTCCGGGTTTAGGATTTTTATAACATCCACAAAACAAAAAGAATAATCCTATCAAAATGGAATAAATTTTAAAATGTCTCATTTTTATTTCTTTTTAATACATGATTATAATTTCACAAAAGGGTGTACTATTGACGATCCATCAGAAAGTATTGACCATACAAAATAATTTCATCAACCTGAATGACAAGTGTAATGTTATTATAACAACTCTCCAAATATTTGATAAAATATTCTTCATCTATATAAAAAACTAAAACACTATTCCAAAAGTAACAATAAATAGTTTAGCGTTTAACATTCAATATCAATTCACTTATAACATTTAACTGATTATATACTAACGCTATCTAATTGTAACCACTTCCTACTCTAGAGTGCTAGCTACCTAAACCATAAAACTACCCGTCAAAATACGTAGCTGCTATAAAGACTAAAAAGTACCGAAAACAGTAAGATCACCTCCTGCTTCCGGTACTAAATGCTATTATTAGATTAAGATCAGTTCACTCGCTTCAGGATAACTGTACTACTATCTAATACTGTCTTAGGTGGATATATCGGAGCATCTTGATCGTCAAATAAATCTTCTCTTAACTCTAACTTGCAATGCAATTCTTTGGTATCCGCTCCTACATTTTTATAGTCCAGTATCGTCAAAAATGTATTGTAGGAGATTGCTTTACCTGGAGCATTCCAGCATATTTCGTAGAATTCACCTCTACCATTGCTTGTTGTTGATCCCCCTATAAGCCAATTGTTCTTACCTCCCTGATTTTCCAAATATTGATAGCTTTTTACGTATATAATCGGCGCATCAATTTCATCAACTGGGAATCCAACAGCAATCGAATCATTATAACAATAAAAATCAGGATAACCGGAAAATAAATACAGTTCCTTTGGCTCAGTAATACATCTTCCCAATATCCACTGCTTTCCTTCCTCACATTCGCCGGGTTTAGGATTTTTATAACATCCACAAAACAAAAAGAATAATCCTATCAAAATGGAATAAATTTTAAAATGTCTCATTTTTATTTCTTTTTAATACATGATTATAATTTCACAAAAAGGTGTACTATTGACGATCCATCAGAAAGTACTGACCATACAAAATAATTTCATCAACCTGAATGACAAGTATAATGTTATTATAACAACTCTCCAAATATTTGATAAAATATTCTTCATCTATATAAAAAACTAAAACACTATTCCAAAAGTAACAATAAATAGTTTAGCGTTTAACATTTAATATCAATTCACTTATAAAATTGAACTGATTATATTCTAACTATATCTAATTGTAACCACTTCCTATTCTAGAGTGGTAACTACCTAAACCATAAAACTACCCGTCAAAATACGTAGCTGCTATAAAGACTAAAAAGTACCGAAAACAGTAAGATCACCTCCTGCTTCCGGTACTAAATGCTATTATTAGATTAAGATCAGTTCACTCGCTTCAGGATAACTGTACTACTATCTAATACTGTCTTAGGTGGATATATCGGAGCATCTTGATCGTCAAATAAATCTTCTCTTAACTCTAACTTGCAATGCAATTCTTTGGTATCCGCTCCTACATTTTTATAGTCCAGTATCGTCAAAAATGTATTGTAGGAGATTGCTTTACCTGGAGCATTCCAGCATATTTCGTAGAATTCACCTCTACCATTGCTAGTTCTAGATCCTCCTATAAGCCAATTGTTCTTACCTCCCTGATTTTCCAAATATTGATATCTGTTTACGTATATAATCGGCGCATCAATTTTATCAACAGGGAATCCTACAGCAATCGAATCATTATAACAATAAAAATCAGGATAACCGGAAAATAAATACAGTTCCTTTGGCTCAGTAATACATCCTCCCAATATCCACTGCTTTCCTTCCTCACATTCTCCGGGTTTAGGATTTTTATAACATCCACAACACAAAAAGAATAATCCTATCAAAATGGAATAAATTTTAAAATGTCTCATTTTTATATCTTTTTAATACATGATTATAATTTCACAAAAGGGTGTACTATTGACGATCCATCAGAAAGTACTGACCTTACAAAATAATTTCATCAACCTGAATGACAATTATAATGTTATTATAACAACTCTCCAAATATTTGATAAAATATTCTTCATCTATATAAAAAACCAAAACACTATTCCAAAAAATAGCAATAAGGTAAATGTAGAATGAAGTAATCAAATGGGGTGAATTTTAATTAAAACTAATTCAGTCCTTTCAGCTTTTATGTGTTGCAAAACCATCAAAATGAACCATGAACTATGATTCAGAATTAAGGGACGATCCTATTTTCCTCAGCTATTAAATCTTAGTGATGAGTAAAAGAAAATGGTCTGATTTATTGCATTCAGATTTTGACTTTTTTATAAATCAGATGATGGCTAATCGCTTCTGACAGCAATACTTAATGGTGTGTTGATGTGTAAGGTTTCATCTAGAGAAAGAGCCATCGGAATGCTTAGCAAACTGCATAAGCTTCAATATCTGATTATGAATTCTAGGGTAAAGCGTTGTATGATCTCCAAAGCCAACAACCTTCGTATCATAAAAGAACGTAGAGCAACGCTCCAATTGGATAATTTAATGGATAAGGTGTTTTATTTTTCAAAATTTAGGCATTTTTTCGACTGTTAACTTATAGTCTAGAGAAGCTTTTAAGGCTTATCTGTTTTTATCTGGTTTTTAATTTGAATATTTAAGCTAGCAACTTAAGCTTGGATTTTATTTGCGGTCAGTTCGACCTCAATATTTTTGATGATATGCTGAAATTCTGTTTTGATTTCATCATTGATAATACCTAGATCCGGATTATAGTTTTTATTAAATTCTGGCAGTAAAAATGTAGCTATGATTTTTCCATCATGGTAAGGAAATCTTGATAATGCGGCTTCAAGTACAGACTTTCCGCCTCGTTTTCCGGTAGAAGTTGCCATGAGCAGCATTGGCTTACCCATAAAGGTTTTGATGTTGACTCTAGAAGCCCAGTCAAATAGGTTTTTGAAGACCACAGAATAGCTCCCATTGTGTTCTGCAAGCGAAATAATAATAAATTCTGCTTCCTTGATTTTGTCTATAAAAATTTTAGCGGCTGTCGGTATGCCTATTGTTTTTTCTTTATCTAAGGAGTACAATGGCATTTCAAATTCATTTAGGTCTATTGTTTCAATGCTCGCATTAGTAAACTGTGATGCAGCATACAGGGCAAGTTTCTGATTTATAGAATTTGAATTAGAGCTTGCGCCAAAGGCTAATATTTTCATTGCTACATTATCTATTTAAAATTTCATGGGCACTTCCATTAACAGAATTTCAGTGTCATTGTTTGCATGAATACTTATTTTGTCTGTATCCCATCTGCCAAAACCATCTCGAGCTGATAATAATTGGTCATCAACAGTAACCTCACCACTCAATACAAAGATATAAACTCCATTTCCCGTTTTATTAATGGTGTATGTTTGTTCATTGCCTTTGTCGAGGTTAGCTAGATAAAACCAGGCGTCTTGGTGGATCCATACGCCGTCATCTTCAGCGTAAGGACTAACGATTTGCTGTAATTTATTATGTCTGTCTGAAGGGTTTAGGGTGATTTGATCATACCTGGGGTGGACATTTCTTTCATTAGGTATGATCCAAATTTGTAGAAATTTCACATCCTGATCTGTGTTATTATTCATTTCGCTGTGGCGGATTCCTGTACCGGCGCTCATTACCTGGATATCTCCGCTACGTATTACAGACGAATTGCCCATACTATCCTTGTGCAATAAATCGCCTGAAAGCGGTATGGATATGATTTCCATATTATCGTGAGGATGACTACCAAATCCCATTCCTGCTGCTACAACATCGTCATTGAGCACCCTTAATGCACCAAAATTTACCCTTTCTGGATTATAATAACTAGCAAAACTAAAAGTATGGTATGACTTTAACCAACCGTGATCAGCATGACCTCTGGTGGATGCTTTGTGTACAATACTATTTTTCATAAATTTGATGTTTTATTAAGTTTGTAATTAAAGCCAACCATTGTCTAACTTTAGCCTTTTTAGAGCTGGTTTGGACATCCTACTTTTTTAAACGTCGGATATCGTTTTTGCACCCGGACTAAGTGCGCTGGTTATTAAAAATGGTTAGCTCTTTTATTTATTAAAATTTGTTGCAACAAATATAGGTGATAAATTGGAGAAATTATCATTTATATTTGATTTTAAGAATACTTTAATGGGTTTTAAACATGTACTTAAGAAATAAAGACACCTAGTAAATTATCCGAGGGCTTTTTTGCAATCATCTAGATAAAATCCGCTTATGACTTTCGGAGGTGGATTCCATTTGGTGATTGACTTTGAAGTAAGGATGGGATAATCAGACGTAAAGCCGCCTATTTCTTCTACCGTTTGTGCAAAAAATACTTGGCTGACCTTGTATTGACGGATGAGATAGGCGCACATAAAGCAAGGTTCTTTAGTAGAATATAGCGTACATTCACTTAAATCTTTGGTACCTAAATTTTCTATCGCCCTTATTATTGCAATAGCTTCTGCATGGGCTATTGGCGATGGAAACTGCTGATCACCTTCAATCCCTTCTCCTACAATATTTCCTTGATACACCATTACTGCACCAACAGGTGTTTTATGATTGGCTTTGGCAATGCGTGCCAGGTTGATACACCTATCCATAAACAATGTATGCTCATCAGAAGGAATAGTGTTATTGGTGTTCATTATTGTAATATAGTGTCTTTGCTGATGATGATAGGTCTGACTTTAGTGGTATCTGTTATTGTGATGGGACCGGGCCATACCGGCCTTTCAGGTCTAGGTGGAAAAACAATAGAATCAGAAATGTAATAAATAATTTGCTCTGAAATGAGAGAGTCAACATAGGTTACAGCTCTTGCCAAGACTTCTGCTTTACAATCTCGCAATGAGGTTTCAATAAATTTTTGTTCTTTGGCTTCGAGTGCTGACTTGATCTTTGGGTTATTTATGGTAAGATCTGTTGTTCCCCATTGGCATGAAAACATCAATATCAACACCGAATATAATACTACTGCCCTTCTCATTCAGATATCCTTTTGGCAAGCATTAATTCAAGCTCGTGCATATACTCTGCCTGAATAGAATCCACTGCTACATGGTAAAGTGAGTCTTTGACAGATATACATAATGCATCTGCTCTTTCTCTTAGCTTATTGATATTATTTTGGTAAATTGTATCAACAGTATATCGCTCTTCCATACTCAATTCCTCTTTGTTGCCACCACATGAAATCCAGCAAAAAGATAAAAATAAAAAGACGAGTATTGAAAATTTATTCTTCATTCACAATTGGGTTTTTCTTTTTCAATTCAAAGTTTCTACCCAGGTACACACGTCTTACGACTTCATCCTCAGCTAATTCCTCAGCTGTTCCTGCTTTTAAAATACTACCTTCAAACATGAGGTAGGCTCTGTCTGTAATAGATAGTGTTTCCTGAACATTGTGATCAGTAATCAAAATTCCAATGTTTTTGGTTTTGAGTTGGGCTACAATAGACTGAATATCTTCAACGGCGATGGGATCAATACCTGCAAAAGGTTCATCCAGCAAGATAAACTTAGGATTAGATGCTAGCGATCTAGCTATTTCAGTTCTTCTTCTTTCACCACCGGAGAGCGAATCCCCGATATTTTTACGGACTTTATGCAGCCTGAATTCAGAAATAAGGTCTTCCAGTTTTGCTCTTTGTTCTTCTCGGGTCAAGCTTGTCATTTCAAGTACAGCTCTAATGTTGTCTTCTACTGAAAGTTTTCGGAATACACTTGGCTCCTGTGGCAGATAACCTACACCTTTTTGCGCTCTCTTATACATAGCATCACGTGTGATATCTTTTTCATCCAAATATACTTTGCCTGAATTGGGTTTGATAAAACCTACCATCATGTAAAATGTAGTCGTTTTGCCGGCACCATTCGGACCTAAAAGACCTACAATTTCTCCTTGATCCACATAAATGGAGACGGATTTTACCACTTCTCTATGGCCATAAACTTTAACTAAATTTTCTGATCTGAATTTCATTTCTTTTGAGAAAAAGGGTTATCACTTTTACTTGAACTTTGGGATTCATCTACCGGTTTCAAGGCATCTGTCCAGGATATTTTTACATTGGTTGTTCGGTTTTCACGTATTCGACCACCTTTATAGAGCAGATAATATTCGGGCTGGCGTGCTAAATAAAAATCACCTGGATCCCACTGACCATTACCGTTGTCATCCTGAATAATCTCAAAGTTGTATTTCTCTGGTGTCAATTCTGCTAGATGATAGCTTACGGAATCTACACCGGAAACCATGAAAATTTTATATAAGGCCTGCTCTTTCAGCATACGAATGACATAATTGTGCTCTGGAGAAAGGTCTGTAATATCCAGTTGGACGGTAGCCAGCTCTTCAGGCATAAGTATTTTAAAGTCGATTTCTATATTTCTAAAATCATGTCCATAAATACTCTGGATAGAAGTGCTATCAATATGTAAAGTGTAAGTCTCTCCATTTTTCCACGGAAAATTGACAGTGAGTAGGCGATGACTTTCATCCAAGTCAAATTGTACATTATCCAATGCTCCGATGGTATCCAACAATTCTAAACCGGCTAAATTTTTTAATTCTATGGGGAAGTTAAATTGCAATCTCATCGGTTCATCAGGGTGCAGTTTTGCAGGAGATAGCACCTTGTGCTGGAGTTTAGATTTTGATATCCAGCTTTCTCTGCCTTTAGGTGCGATTTTAATAGTATCTAAGTCAGTAAAAATGTGGAATGAATCCTGCTGAGTATCATAAAACACCACCAAAGAGTCATTTGTGACTGTTCCGTAATGTACTATATCTTCGGGTATAATTTTATAATGAAATGAATCCGGTAGTGTGGTATTGTATTGCATGATGATTTTACCATACTCCTTAGTATTTTTGGATTTAATTTTTAACGTGGGTATGGGTAGAGACGCTCTCATCATTACACTATCTACTGAATTGCCTCGTAATGCAATCAGATGGTCGATAAATGCAATTTTTTCAGTAGGAAGATCGTACTTAAAGTTGAGGTTTTCGTCCTTTAGTGCAAATATTCTAAACGTATCAGATTTGATATTAGCAAAAGTGAAGTTTCCATTTTTATCAGGCTTAGCAAAGTAAAATGGCTTTTCCTGGCTGACGATTGAGTCTTTTAAATTGTCATATAGCATTACTACCATATCCGGCTCAGCTCGGCCGGTTTGAGCATTATAAATTTTGCCTGATATATTGAGGCTATCAAGATAAGCACCGGTAGAAAACACAAAATTGAAGTTCTGTAACTTATTGCCCTCAGTAAAGTCAACAATAGCATCACCAAAGTTGATGGTATAAGTGGCATTGTCCTTCAGTACCTCTTTAGTATCAAATTTGAAAGTTACTTTTTTGCCACGGGCTTTTACACTAGGAATATAGGTAAGTGGAGGTGAAATAAGGATTTGCTTAGACGGATCCTTTACCTCTACAAATTCGTTGAAATAGAAGACTAATTCCTTTGGTCGGAAATGCACCTGACCGTTTAAAGTTGATCCCAGCGTATCCAATATGGGTGGTGTTACGTCTTTAGGGCCACCAGTCAGCCTTCCGGTACTGGCACAAGATGAAAAAGCAGCCATCACCGCAATTATCACTAATAAACTAAACAGGTTAATTACAACTTGCTTCAATATCAAAAGTTTCCTCTAAATAAACGCAAAAAGCACTGCAAAAGTCTTTATTTTAATTTTAAATCCCAACTATACTGTCATATTAATTCAAAAACGAGCGATAACCAAATCTGAATTCATGGATAGGAGCTATAGAATTTATTGGTTTTGTATTTATAGCCCATGAGATGCTGAGCATTTTCTCGTTTGGTAGCAGCAACATGCATCGTCCCATTATGTTAACCCAAATTACGCATTAGAGATTGACTACATGAGAATGCTACATCATATCTGTTTCGGGACTCGTTTTACTGTCCTCGACATAGTGAAATTATGGCTGCATAGTAAAAATTCCGCACCTCATAACTATTTTGTATCATTCCCCTTCGCAATAAAGTATCATGAGTAATATGGGTTTAATTGCGTTAATGCATATTATTGAGTTATTGTGGGAAGATGGAATTGCTCAGGTTTTATGCAGTACACCTAGACTAATTATAAGAATAAGAAGTTATATTGATAGCTAAAGAAACAAAATATGGTTATTCTTGTTATTTTTTTATGAAAATTTCAATGGTTTATTCGATTTATTAGCTTAGGAAATAAAATTAAGATGAGTATCAAACGAAATTTTCTATACCAGCGTTTATGATGAAAAGTAGGTAACGAAGTGAGGTAAGTATGAGTAAAAAAGTATTCTGGACCATAATGATTATCATGTCGTTGTCACTGATAGGAGTGGGAGCGATTCAATACTTCTGGATCCTTCGTGCTGTGGATATGGATGAAAAGAACTTTAACGATAAGGTCACCATATCACTCAACAATGTGAAGAAAAAGATTACCCGTGAAATGGAAATGCAGGCAGAGCAAAAGTATTATGAAGATAATAAGCTGCCGATGCCGAGATCTAATTTTGATCAGATCGTGAGAGAAGGCATTTCCTCTTATAGGGATGATGAAGTCAATACCAGAATTAGAGATATGGCTTTCCGGGCACAGTATCTTAATCCGGATGAATTACTTGAAAATATTGATAAAGATAAACTCGATCGGTATCTACGTGCTGAGTTGAAGTCAAAGGATATCCATATTCCTTACGAATATGGTGTATTTTCAAATGCTTTTAATTCTTATTTTATTGAAAATAACAGTTATACTGCTACTATCGGCGACACCACCAAGTCTTCCAATGTAGCATCGCTGAACCCATTATATAAAGCCGAATACAAAATATCTTTATTTGATGACAATGGGTATAGTCCCGGTCACCTAAACTTGTTTTTTCCTGGCAAAAAGCGGTTTTTGTGGTCTAATCTATGGACGAGTTTCACAGGTATCCTCCTGAGCTCAGTAGTTTTTACAGGGTTGATTTTATTTTGTTTTGCCTACACCATTTACATCATCTTCAGGCAGAAGAAAATATCTGAGATGAAGACGGACTTTATCAATAATATGACCCATGAATTTAAGACACCGATTGCGACTATATCGCTTGCATCTGATTCCATATTAAGTCCTACCATTTTAGAAAATAAGGATAAGGTTTCAAGATTTGTTAATATTATTAGACAGGAGAATAAAAGGATGCTGAGCCAGGTGGAAAAAGTGCTTCAGATGGCTCAAATCGATAAAGAGAATGTAGAATTAAAATTTGTACCTATGAATCTTCATGAGATCATCAACGATGCCGTCATCAATGCAGAGTTGAAGGTACAAGGCAAAGGTGGCGATATCAAAGTACGCCTCGATGCGACTAATCCGGTGATCATGGGCGACGTGACGCATATATCAAGTATGATCAATAACCTGCTGGACAATGCCGAAAAATATACAAAAGTCGAACCTCATATTGTAGTCAGTACCCAAAATACCAGAAATGGCATTGAGTTTTCAATAGCAGATAATGGTATAGGAATGGATAAGGATGCGATAAAGTATATTTTTGAGAAGTTTTATAGGGTGCATACTGGCAATCTGCATGATGTAAAAGGTTTTGGACTCGGATTGAGTTATGTAAAAGCAATGGTGGATGCCCATCATGGCAGGGTGTATGTACAAAGCGAACCGGGCAAAGGAAGTACTTTTACCGTTTTTCTTCCATTTACACAAAACAATCAGGCGTAAAAAATAATTTGGTATTAAATAGAGTTATATAATTGTTCAAAATTATTAGAAAATATGGGAAACAAAATTTTATTAGTAGAGGATGATCAAAACTTCGGTGATGTATTATGTTCTTATCTCGAGATGCACGATTATGATGTGACACTTGCAACGGATGGAGAAGCAGGCCTGGAAGCGTATAAAAAGGGCAGTTTTGATCTGGTGATTTCAGATGTGATGATGCCCAAAAAAGATGGATTTACACTGGCTAAAGATATAAAAGGAATCAATAGAGAAATGCCTATCATTTTTCTCACTGCTAAAACGCTCAAAGAGGACGTCCTCGAAGGTTTTCAGATAGGTGGTGATGATTATATTACTAAACCATTCAACTCAGAGGAATTACTGTACAGAGTGAAAGCGGTACTGCGCAGGTCATCAAAACCGGATGAAAATCAGGAAGATCAGCGAGAATTCATCATTGGTGATTTTCATTTTGACTATGCATTGCGCATTTTGACTTATAAGCCGGATGGCACTTCTGAGAAGTTATCTCCTAAGGAAGCTCAGTTGTTGAGGCTTTTCTGCTTTAGAATGAATGATGTACTCCAACGTTCAGAAGCGCTGACTAAGATTTGGGATGATGATAACTATTTTACTGCGAGAAGCATGGACGTATTCATCACTAAGATCCGTAAGTATTTGTCAAAAGATCAGAATATAGAGATAGAAAATATACATGGCAATGGCTTTAGGCTGTACATAAAAAATCAGTAATCAAAGGCCCTTGTAGTTGTCATTTTTAAGTGTAAACGGAAATCATGAAAACGATCATTTACCACAATCCACGTTGCTCAAAGAGCCGTGAAGGTTTGTGTATGCTGGAAGATTTAGGCGAAGATGTAGAGGTCAGAAACTATATCAAAGAGCCACCGACGTATGAGGAGCTTGACAATCTCCTTCAGCTTTTACATGCCGAACCACTCGATATCATCCGAAAAAAAGAATCCATATTTAAGGAGCAGTACGATGGCAAAACACTAACTAGAAGACAGTGGATTGAAGCTATGTGTGCACATCCGGTGTTGATAGAACGACCGATCGTGGTTAAGGGCAATAAAGCAGTCGTAGGACGTCCGCCCGTGCTGATTAAAGACATCATATGATTGTCGTTTGATAGTCATGAGATGGATGATGCATGATAATATCAATTAAATTTGGAAACCTTATGGTCAAAAGCTTTATTTTTGTATAGACATATAAGCACGATATACCATTAATGTAATCAATAAATAGGATGATTATGGAAAATAAATCTAATAGTTCTACACCTTTGAGACCTGAAGGTGATCGTATTTTAAATGCACCATTGGTAGAGATGGATTTGAATAGGTTTATTGACCAGATCAAAAGTGAGTCTGCATGGAAGGAAGGTGATCATAATTCTATCACCATATTCAAGTCAGATGCCATGAGAATAGTTGTCATTGGCTTGCATAAAGGGGCTATCCTCAAAACACATAAAACGAATTCTAATATCAGTGTTCAGGTGTTGCAGGGGGCCATTTCTTTTTCCACAGCAGAACAATCCGTTGATCTGAATCCAGGTCAGATGGTGACGCTGCATGCACGAATTCCTCATAGTGTATTGGCCAGAGAAGAAAGTTTCTTTTTACTGACCTTTGCCACTACAGCCTAGAATAGGTTAACATAACCAAAGTGAATTTTCATTCTGCTGAAATCTATAGGATCCGGTGCTACACGGCCAGCAGCAAAGGATAGGTTGAATATACCCGCAGTAGTGCCAAAATTGAGCCCAAGGCCAAGTCCGATGATAGGCTTAAGACTTTTTACATTTTGCTCATCTGTCAAGCTAATATAACCTACATCAATAAAAGGAAGACTCATATATGAATTCTGGTCAAAGATGAGCCTAAATTCTGCTGTTCCAAAAGCATAAAAGTCGGTCATCAAACTTTCTTCATCAAAACCTCGAAGCAATCTGCTTCCACCTACCCGTATCAATTCATTAGTTCTAAGTTGCTGTCCGTTGTACTTGAGTGCGGCGGTAATTCCGGTTTTAATAGCAGCCCAATTTTTGATTTTGAAGTATCCGGCAACAGATGTACTCAGCTCAGCCTGAAGGGTTGAGAGTTTCAAAGTATCATAACTATTATTAAAACCTTCCAGATCGATGATTTGACGATTAGGAAGGATAGATTTTCGGCCTGCTATGGTAGTTATGTCAATGGTGTATCCACTAGTAGGGTTGAATTGATAGTCCACATTTCGAATGTTTAAACCTACTCCGGCGCCTGTATAGGTGACGTCCAGATTGGCTGGAAGTTTCTTAGCTTGAATGATTTGATCTGTATTGATTTCGAGCAAGGTAGAAGACCGGTAGCTACCGAATATTTTAATCTGATTGAAGCCACTATATGTGTATTGCATACCACCATCAAAGTAGAGGTCGAGATTTTTGGTTCCGTTTTTGAAAATTCTGAAATCCAGATAACTGCCGATGGGCGATTTAAATAGATAAGGTACCGTATTTTTAATAAGTAGTTCCAGATTGTCAGCCTGTAGTCGCTTAATCTGAAAATACATATACTCACCGGCATGTAATAAATTGTACATTTCAGCCAGTACGTCTCCGGTGATCAGCCATTTTCTACCTTCCGGTGTAATTTGCGGCAAGACGCCGATGAGGAAATCAAAACGGGAAGCAGGTTTAGGATCTAACGTCAGCACTAGTGATGCTTTGTCATTGACAAAACGAACAAAAGGCTCCTCACGGACGGTGACATAAGGCAGGTTTTTTAGCTTGGCATTAGCTTTAGTGATTTTTTCGTGGTTGTAAGGTGATCCTTTACGTATCTCCAAAATTCTGCTGAAGAAATCAGGCTTCATATCCAGTCGGCCTTCCATATATAAGGAGTCCATCGTGATGTATTTACCTTTTTTAATTTGTAAGCCTGCACTTACATTTCCATCATCAAAATGTAGGTTGTTCAATTGGGCAGTAGCAAAGGGATAGCCATTTTTGGCTTGATGGAAGACAAGGGTTTTAAGAAATGAATAGACTAATGTTGAATCTAGCAATTTTCCATCTGGAAGTTTTTTGATACCACTTGCTTCCATGATAGATTGTTGCTCTTCGGTGAGTGACAGATGCTTGAGGATGTATTTTTTACCTTTAAACCAGGTGTAAAAGCAAGTGTCATTTCGAAAGAAAGTAGTGTCTAAGACGGAGTACAAGAAGCCGGAAGCTTGTAGCTGATTTTTGGTTGTCTGCTGTATGGAGATGAGCTTTGTACTATCTGTGAGTATAGTAATGGGCTTTTCTTCTGGGTGGTCAGAAAATGAAATCAACAGTGTAAATTGCTTTTGGGCATCAACGCTCTGCGTATAGAATAGCAACAAAAATACTAACCATCGTCTGATGATCAACCATGTCTTGAATGGATGCCTGCCAAAGTTATCTCGCGCCGTATCCGCCAAAAGTCTTAAATTTGTTGCTTTTAAATAACGAAGATACAATATGTCTGGTATATATCTGCATATACCTTTTTGCAAACAAGCATGCCATTATTGCAATTTTCATTTTTCGACCTCGTTGAAACTGAAAGATGAAATGGTTGATGCCTTGTGTACAGAGATTAAAATGCGAGGCAATTATCTGAGCACCGATCAATTGAAGAGTATCTATTTTGGTGGCGGCACACCGAGCATATTGGAAGAAAAAGACTTAAGTAAAATCATCAATCAACTGGCAGCTCAGTATTCATGGTCGGACGATGCTGAAATTACACTTGAGGCAAATCCGGATGACTTAAACTTTGAGAAAATTCGCCTATTGAAAAGTATGGGTATCAACCGATTGAGCATAGGTATTCAATCGTTTCACGATGCAGATTTGAATTGGATGAATCGTGCACACAATGCGCAACAAGCTGAGAATTGTATCAAGGTTGCTCAAGATGCAGGCTTTGATAATATCACCATTGACTTGATTTATGGCAGTCCTGCTACCACAGATGAAATATGGAACAGCAATATTGAAAAGGCATTGAGTTTTCAAATTCCACACATTTCTTCTTATTGTCTGACCGTGGAAGAAAAAACGGCACTACACTACAAGATTAAAACCGGAAAGATGCAGTCACCTATACCTGAGCAAGGCAATCAACAGTATGAAATATTGATGTTGAAGCTATCAGAAGCCGGATTTGACCACTATGAAATATCTAATTTTGGGAAACCGGGCTACTACGCTATACATAATACCAGCTACTGGCAAGGCGTTCCGTATCTCGGCATAGGCCCTTCGGCTCATTCGTATGATGGCGTATCGAGGTCATGGAATATTGCCCATAATAAAAAATATATAGACAGCATTATGGTGGGCGATCTGCCTGCGCAAGCAGAAATACTCGACGATACAACACGATATAATGAATATATCATGACTGGTCTTCGCACCATGTGGGGCGTTGATTTAAAGCAATTAAACGCTTTAGGCCCTCAGTATGGTGAGTATTTTTTAAATCAGTCAAAACGGATCCACTCAAAAGGGTGGCTTCAGCAGCATGGTGAAGTTTTTACTTTAACACACGAAGGTAAGTTTTTTGCTGATCGGGCAGCAATGGAGTTATTTTGGGGTGATCAATAATGAATTTTAAATACGATTTGCAACATCATTAAGCAGAGGATTGTTTTAAGGTTTTGCAGGACAATAATTCTACCTATTTTGAAATACAATATTAATAGATATTTAGCCCTTATTGCGGGTTTATTGATGGCCATCCAGGTTGATGCACAGCAATTTAGTCTGGAGTATCAACTCGATTTGTCAAATGCAAACAGAGGCAATTACCTTCTAAATATCAATACTTCTGATATCAAGACGAAGGATTTTGTTGCAGTTTCAGTAATAATTGAAGGTAATGGCATCAATGCAAGTAATATATCCGGTGTAATTAATGCAGGTCGTCAGTATAGTATTATCCCGGGTCATGACAGTGAAACTGAAAACCGTTTTGTCAGTGAATTATATTTCATTGACAAATCAAAGTTGGGCCAGTGGCAACTAAAGCTTGATGTAAGTCATTTGCCTCGAAATATTGATTACAATGGAAAACTTAGAATTTTTGTTCCGGATGCACAAACACATTCTAATGAATCTAATATGAAAAATAGCACTGTAGCACAGTGCGAATGTATTAAGTTGCCTTTTGTTTCGCGTACAGAATGGGGCGCAAGGTTTCATCTGGATGAAAATATCTACATTCCACCTGCCAGTTATACAAAAGTGACGCATCTCATTGTACACCACAGTGCCGGACCCAATGCAAGTAGTAATTGGGCTGATGTCGTAGCTTCTTATTTTGATTATCATGTTAATAGCAATGGATGGCAAGATATAGGTTACAACTGGCTAATCGACCCTAATGGTGTGATATACGAAGGTCGCGGAGGTGGTGAGAATGTAGTAGGTGCACACATGTGTGGCTATAATAAGAACACAATGGGTGTGTGCATGCTTGGAGATTTTGAATTAATCAGCCCACCGGATACCATGATGCAGACATTATATGCTCTGTTAGGTTACAAAGCTTGTTTGGATAGCATTGATCCCGAGGGCGAAGGTGATATTGGTTCGTATTCCGGCCATCTTTTAAATATTTCAGGTCATAAGGATGGTTGTGCTGTTGGTTACACTACTTGTCCGGGGAAATACCTTTATGAAAAACTGGAATTAGTGCGGAAAAATACAGCCAAATATATCGAAGAGCAATGTAATGAAACAAGTTCTACTACTGACTTTCCTCAGGAAGACATCCTTTATCCTAATCCTGCCGATAATAGAATTTGTGGCATTTTGGGTACAGCGGTTGTGCTAGATTTGCATGGTCATAATGTAATGAGTCAGGTCAAAAAAGAGTATGATGGCTGTCTAAATATTGAAAGCCTGCCATCGGGTATTTATATCGTTAAGATGCAACAAGGAAAGTCCTCTAGGATTGCAAAATTTATTAAACAATGATTACAGTATAAATATATTTTGATAAATAGTAAGGTATAAATTGTTAAAAATCATATTTTTGGGACTCATATTAGCATATAGAGATGGCTATTTCAACTCCTACCCAATCTACTCCATATAAAATCCTTGGTGTTGATCCAGGTACTAATATACTGGGTTATGCGGTACTTGAAGTCAATGGTCAGCAGTTAAAAGTATTGAGTTTTGGTGTGTTTAGGTTGGAAAGCTATGAAGATCACCATGAAAAACTAAAGGAGATTTTTTTGCAGTTGCAGGAAATTATAGAAACATATATGCCCAGGCAACTGGCCATTGAAGCACCTTTTTATGGCAAAAATGTACAATCTATGCTTAAACTAGGGCGCGCTCAAGGTGTTGCAATGGCAGCGGCTATGACGATGGGACTGGAGATTACCGAGTATGCTCCTAAGAAAGTAAAACAATCTGTCACCGGCAATGGAAATGCATCAAAGGAACAGGTTGCAGCTATGCTGGAATCTATTTTGAGAATCAAAATATCCTCTAAGCATTTTGATGCAACGGATGCACTAGGTGTAGCCGTATGCCACTTCAATCAGACCGGCAGTATTTTTGGTGGTGGCAAAAAACATAGTAGCTGGGCCTCTTTTATAAAAGATAATCCTGGAAAAGTTCAAAAGTAGATTAAGTGGACTGTAAGCGTCAATTTGATGACTTCAAAGCGAAATAATATATCAGGTGCTGTAATGATCGTTTTTGTGGATTATTCGGTTGTTAAACCTCAATTAAGCATTTGAAATTTGCTGCATGAAAATGCGACTTCATATCTATTTCGGTATTCGTTTTTGTCTCCTCGACATAGTAAAACTGTGCATACGAAATAAAACTCAGAGCCTCATAGCTATTTTGTATCATTTCTATTCGCAACAGAGTCTAATGGGTAATATGGGTTTAAATTTCGGCTACCAAATTTATATTTTTAAAATTTTCTTTTCCAAATGAAGCTTGCAACTGGAGCTAACCATATTTAATGCGGAAAATAGGGGCTAAGACTTGCAAAATATGACTAAAATGAGACATAAAGTATGTCAAAATAAAAAAATTAAGTGTATCTTTGTGGCGATTTTTAAAAAATACCTAAAATTCACATAAAATATTCAAATTAATATGGCAAATATTGGGCATATAAAGCAAATTATCGGACCGGTTATTGACGTTAGTTTTGCCGGAGAAAACAGCAAATTACCTGAAATTCTCAACGCATTGTCAGTAAAGCGACCTAATGGCGAAGAGCTGATTCTAGAAGTTCAGCAGCACCTTGGTGAAGATAGTGTGAGAGCTATCTCAATGGATTCTACTGACGGATTGACTCGAGGTATGGAAGTGGAGGATATGGGTAGCGCTATTTCAATGCCTATAGGCGACCAGATTAAAGGTAGAGTATTTAATGTGGTAGGTGAGCCGATTGATGGTCTGGGAGCTTTAGACAGATCTCAAACGAGAAGCATTCACAATAAACCACCTAAGTTTGAAGACCTTTCTACTGAAACAGAAGTACTTTACACAGGAATCAAGGTGATTGACCTTATCGAGCCTTACTCTAAAGGTGGAAAGATTGGTCTTTTCGGTGGTGCCGGTGTAGGTAAGACTGTGTTGATTCAAGAATTGATCAATAACATTGCTAAAGGGTATGATGGTATTTCGGTATTTGCCGGAGTGGGTGAGCGTACCAGAGAGGGAAATGACCTACTGAGAGAAATGCTTGAATCTAATATCATCAACTATGGTGGTGATTTCAAGCATTCAATGGAAGAAGGCGGCTGGGACTTGTCTTTAGTGAAAAAGGAGCAGCTTAAGGAATCAAAGGCTACCTTCGTATTTGGTCAGATGAATGAGCCTCCTGGAGCGAGGGCCAGAGTGGCATTGTCAGGACTGACACTAGCCGAGTACTATAGAGATGGAGACTTATCTGACCCTAATGGTGGAAAGGATATTCTTTTCTTTATCGACAATATCTTCCGATTTACCCAGGCGGGTTCTGAGGTGTCAGCGCTTTTAGGACGTATGCCTTCAGCAGTTGGATATCAGCCGACGCTGGCAACAGAAATGGGATTGATGCAGGAGCGTATTACTTCTACTAAGAGAGGTTCCATTACTTCTGTACAAGCAGTTTATGTGCCTGCAGATGACTTGACAGACCCTGCACCTGCTACGACCTTTGCCCACCTGGATGCAACCACAGTATTGAGCCGTAAGATTGCCTCTCTGGGTATTTATCCTGCGGTGGATCCTCTAGATTCTACATCAAGGATTCTTGACCCGGCAATCATTGGTGAGGATCACTATAATTGTGCTCAAAAAGTTAAAATGTTATTGCAGAGATATAACGAACTTCAAGATATCATTGCCATCCTAGGTATGGAAGAATTGTCAGAAGAAGATAAGATGGTTGTATTCCGTGCTCGAAAAGTACAAAGATTCTTATCACAGCCATTCCACGTAGCTGAGCAGTTTACAGGTATCCCAGGAGTATTGGTTCCTATAGAAGATACTATCAGAGGATTTAATATGATCATGGATGGTGAGCTGGACAAGTATCCTGAGGCAGCATTTAACCTAAAAGGTAAGATTGAAGATGTGATTGAAGCTGGTGAGAAGATGCTTTCTGAAGCTGCAGCGAATGCTTAATCAATCGTGATCGAATTACATAAATTTTAAGTTATGAATTTAATAGTATTAACTCCCGAAAAGGAAATATATAGAGGTCAGGTGAGTTCGGTTAAAGTTCCCGGCATTAATGGATCTTTTGAGGTACTCAATAACCACGCACCACTGGTAGCTGCTTTGGGTAGTGGAAATGTAAGAATTCGTGATGAGAAAGGAGCCAACAAAAATTTTACTATAAGTAAAGGATTTATTGAAGTGCTGAGGAATGAAGTTTCCCTCTTGGTTCAAGGAGTGGTAGAATAATTATTTTTACAATAAGTATAATCTAGAAGCCGGATGATCACTTTGATGTCCGGCTTTTTTATTCTTGTATCTTCCATAGAAAACGAATAATTTTTTTCTTTTTAATAATTATAGGGTGTTTCACCTGCTTGAATCGTTTTTATTGGTAGCGTCCACTTTAGTGTGTCTGGACATATTTCAAATTATATAATTCTATGGTTATTTTATTTTCATTTTTTTCTTTTTCAAACAAAAACTTAATTGCCCTTTCAGACTTTTAAAATTTAATA
>WBZO01003127.1_pt1 | contig 20018 bp, 15 predicted proteins | sample 5204261 | NCBI WGS metagenome assembly WBZO01 (sample SAMN12412400, study PRJNA552823) | activated sludge metagenome | isolation source: activated sludge from anammox sidestream of wastewater treatment plant... | place: USA: North Carolina | collected 2017-09
AATACACCGTATCACCTGACAGCCACCTGCTCGATTATGGGGAAATCCGTCAGATCGCTTTAAGCGAAAAGCCTGAAATCATCTTCTGCGGCCATAGTGCATATCCACGCATCCTGGATTTCGTGAAATTTGCAGAAATCGCCAATGAGGTAGGGGCGGTGCTGGTTGCGGATATCGCCCATTTCAGCGGCCTGGTCGTATCCGGCGCTCACCCAAGCCCAAAAGGGTATGCTCAGATTATTACTACCACAACACATAAAACCCTGCGCGGGCCTCGCGGCGGGATGATCCTGTGCGAGGAACAACATGCAGCTGCCCTCGATAAAGCGGTATTCCCCGGCCTTCAGGGAGGCCCCCACAACCACACCACTGCCGCCATTGCGGTTGCTTTGAAAGAAGCTGCGGCACCTGAGTTCAGGATGTATGGCCACCAGATTGTCAAGAATGCTGCGGCTCTCGCGGAGGGATTACTGCACCATGGATTCAGCCTGATCACCGGCGGCACAGAAAACCACCTGATTCTGATCGATATCACTTCCAAAGGGCTTGGAGGCCGTGAGGCTGCAAAATCCCTGGCTGCAGCCGGTATTGTGGCCAACTGTAATGCCATCCCCTTCGACACCCGCAAACCTTTCGACCCCAGCGGCATCCGGATAGGAACACCCGCCATCACTTCGCGTGGCATGAAAGAGGCGGAGATGAAGAAACTGGCGGACTGGATGGCTGAAGTTGTGGCCCATGCCCATGACGACAAGGTTCTGACCCGCATCGCAGGAGAGGTTCGGGATTTGTGTGAACAATTCCCCGCTCCCGGGATCGGAATTTAATCCTGCATACCAAATTGAAGAGGTGGTCCGACAGCTATTTGTGGAGGACCACCTCTTCTGATCAATCCAACCCGAAACCCTCCTACATATTCCTGGCAATGGGTCACGGGATCAGGCCTTCCTCCTGATCTTACAATCCAGGAAGAACCTCACCCTCCCAGGTATTCCTGGCGCTGCGAACAGAGCTGGTCCTGCCTTTTTTGAACGGGAAGGTGTCCTCACCAAAAGAATCATGAATAAACCGGATGATTCGCCCATTCTCTGAATCGGTTACCCAGATTGTCTGCGCATCAATAGATTCGACATCCCCTGGTTTGTTGAATCCATCACCCGGGCCAACAGGGCAGATGGAATTGGGGCCTTCACAATTCACAATGCTGGGCGCCACGATATGGCCGCCAAACATCATCAGCCAGTTTATCGAGGCGGTGCGCCCATCCAGCACCTGGACCCGGTCATTGCCACGATCGACTACAAACACGAGGCCATCTTCATCCACCTCGATCCCACGTGGGTCATTGAATTTTCCAATGGCATTCCCCGGCCCGCCAAATACCACCTGTTCGGTGATCTGCTGGTTTCTCAGGCCTTTGATGCGATGCACCTGGCCAGTTCCTCGCTCGACAATGAAAAGGTTTCCATTTCCCGGATCGACTGACAGCCCCTGGATATCGGAAAAGCCAGAGAGCTGGATGGGGGAGACCGGGGTCACTCCGATCAGGAGCTGGTAGACCTTGTCGGCCTCGGCGACATAAAGGTAGCCAGTGGCTGCATCAAAGGCCAAGCCTCGGGGCTGTGTGAAATTCAGGCCAGTCGGCAAGGGGATGTAGGTCTTGTCCACATGGGAAATCTCCGAAGAGGGGGCAAAGTTTTTCGCATCGAATGCCCCGACAACATTCTCTGTGTTGGTCAGTTCAGGATGTGTCCAGGACCACCAGACACGCCCGCTGGCATGGCCGGGATCCGATCCCTGCGGGCTGACCTCAACATAAGATGGACCTTTCTCTGGCTGGATAATCCTGGCGACCATCTGATCGATATTGGTGGTATCGACTGCATACAACCAGCCTTCGATATCCCCGCTGACATGCAGAAGTTTAGTTACTGGATCATACCCCAGGCCAAAGGGGTGTGGTTTCAGCAGGGGAGTGGAAGAGATATCAGCTGCATGAATGTTTGTGGGCCGGCACAAATCCGTAATATAGAGATCCAGGCTGAAGGCATGGGTCTCAGGGGAATCGGCTGCCAGGATCCAGGTGCGAAGGGTTGTGGTCTGCCCGGATTCCAGGCGGTGCGCGGGTGAGCTGAACACCGGTTCAGCAAATCGATAGTCCCAGTGCGGATGGGCGGAGATAAAATCGTTTCGCGAATCATTGTCGGCCAGGATGCCTGTGGCAATTGTCGGCACCCCTGTCGCATCCAGGATAATCACTGCCGGAGACGACAGGCACAGTGGCTTGTCATTGGCTGTCTTCTGATTGAGGACTGCTGCATCGATTTGAAAGCGCCGTGTGGCAGGGATATAACGGGAGTCAGAAATGATCAATGAAGTATCATCGGCCTGGTCATAACGTTTCGGATAAACCAGTCCAACTGCATTGCTGACTTTATTTCCAGCCGCAATCAGGCGAATTTCGACACAATGCAGAATATAATTCATTCCATGGACAACAGGCATCGTGAAGGTGGCATTCGTCCCGGTCGCATTTCCGCCAACCACTGTCCCTCCCACATCGATCTGGACAGCTCCATTGCCGAGATTAACACCAGTCAAAGTCACCTGATCTCCAACATTGACAACACGCGGAGAAATTGAATTGAGAACCGGCGTGGCTCCTGCCTGAGTGGAAGTACGAGTCGGGGTGCGTGTGGGAGTGGCGGTGGCTGTGCTTGTGCGGGTTCGTGTGCGAGTTGCTGTCGGTGTCCGTGTGGATGTCAGGGCGCCAATTGAGGTGGCGGTGGGTGTGGGTGCTGTATAAACGCCATCTTTTATCATTCTGAGGAGGTCGGGTGCATTATAGCCGACTGTGCGCCATTTTCTTGAAAAGTCAAACATCGCCTCAGTTGAAGGAGAATCATAAGACCAGCCTGGAGCAAGGAGCCCCAGCATTAGAAAACAGGCGGTGATCCCTATTGATGAAGATTGCATTTTCAGAAACCCCTTCCATAAATCGCTTGCCACTGGGGATGATGCATAGAAGAAAAGATTCACCCTGTCAGATTAAAATGGCATATACTGGGCTGTCAATTCAAAGATTTTTCAGATGAACGATTGAAAGGACCCCGGAGATGGATCGTCGTGTCTTTCTTGGCTCCCTGACCGGAGGCCCGCTGCTGGCAACAGGGATAACGGATGCAAACCCATCAGGCAGGCAGCAGCAGGGGACTTTTGGGACACCTTTCCCAGGGGGTGGCGAATCAGGTGGGGATCACCCGCCCATCCCGAATTTCTGCGCCCATGAACATTGGGGAAGCATTGCATCGATCGGAATGGCTCCAGAAGGGTTCCGCGCCGATGCCGAAGCGGGGGCCTTGCCGGCCAGGAGAACCACACTCCTTGATCTGCTCATCGATCCTTACCTGGGAGGATGGATGGCCGCAGCTGGTTTCAATGCCGCCGACATCGCCAGAAAGTTTGGCAAGGCAGATCTTCAGTCCGCCTGGATGGAAGTCCCGGATCAGATCTTAAATGAAATTCGCCCGCATCTCGAAAGGCAGCGCTTGACCGGTGTTTTCCAGTGCCTTCGCCGTGGCATCGCGCTCCTTCATGGCCATGATATCGGCTCCCTGGATCTGGAGGCCTGGAAAGCCGCCGATCAATCCATTGCCATGCGATATGAATCACTCTTCCAATGGTACCGGAAAGCGATGGAACAGGCTGGTTTCAGTGAATTGATCCGTCCTGTCCATCCATCTTTTTTCATACGATCCCAGAGCGATTCGTCGGCACAGGAAGAACTCTCTTTCACGCATACCATTTTACGCATCGATCCCCTGCTGGGTTTATGGACAACAGACTCACAGAAGCGCGACAAAATGGCCGAAACCTTTGGAGTGGAACCGGTCGATGCCGCCAGCTGGCGGAAGCTGATCCAGGCCATTTTCGATGCTGCTGCACAAAAAGGGACCACAGGCATCAAGCAACTCCAGGCTTATTCACGGTCACTGGATTTTCAGGAAGCCGATGAATCTCAGGTCGCCTGGGTTGGAGATCTGACCCCGTACCAGGTCACCACATTCAAGAATTGGGTCGTGAATGAATGCTGCAGGCAGGCACATGAAAGAGGATGGCCCCACCAGATCCATGTCGGCACCCATAACTTGTCGAAATCCTCCCCTCTCCCCCTGGAATTTCTCGCGAAACGTTACCCCCGAATGAAGCTGGTTCTGATTCACTGCTGGCCATTTATCGATGAGTCGGGCTGGCTGGCCAAATACCTTCCCAATGTCTATCTGGACACCTGCTGGCAGACAGTCCTGAACCCGGACTTCTTCAGACGAGCGCTCAAGGCCTGGCTTGGATATGTCCCTCATCACAAGATCATGTGCTCGCATGATTCGACCAGCCTTGAAATGGCAGCTGGATCATCCCTGTTCACACGGGAAATCCTGGCTGAGGAACTCGGAGAGCATGCCGGGGTTCTTCAGATTCCTCATAAAGACATGTCGCAGCTCGCGGCGGGCTTCCTGCACAACAATGCAGTCGATGTCTATGGCATCGGAACCGTTTTCCAGGTGGACTGAGAGAAGATTGCACAGAAAAAAGGCCCGGAAATCTCCGAGCCTTTTCAATCGAATTATTTGGAGTGTTTTTATCGGAGCTTGGGCGGCAAGCGATGAAGATAGAATTCATTGTCAACGATCAGGCCGCGTCCCATGGCGGGGTTGTAGCTCTTACGCATGGCAACACCCATGGCCACACCGATCCAGAATGAATCACCACCAAACTGGAAGATATCTCCGGCGCTGCGTGTCCCATTGGTCGGGGAGTAAGAATCCACCGAGTTGTCATACATTCCATAATGGGGATGGTCCGAAACGATCTGATCCTCATTGTAGTCTGGTCCGCGTGTAAAAATGGCCCAGGTCTCCAGGCAAATTTTACAACGGGTCGTCACAGCCTCGATCCCACCCATTTCATACACGGTGATTGTCCCTTTTGTCGCATCACCAAATGGATCGGAGGGGATGGCTGACATGTATTTAATGGGAGATGTCAGCCAGAACAGGCCCGCTTCTGAACGGGCACGCTGGTAAGGATTATCTTCACTCTCAGGAGGATAAATCTTAAAATCGAGGTAATAGGATTCCATCGCGATACCCAAAGAGCGGATTTCCGCTTTAGCTTTGGTGGCTTTGGCGCGCAACTGTGCTTCAAGGAAATTTGGAAGGGCAATTGAGATCAAAATAAGAATGATGGCAATAACAATCAGCAGTTCGATCAGGGTAAACCCTTTTCGTCCCCTTCGACAAAACATCGAGATGGGAAAAAACAAAAGGTTTGACGACATCAAGACTCTCCCGATTTATTTGAAATCCCCCCACACCTGTGAGGTGAAAAGAGGTTTATCGCAATAAAAGCCTCTTTGGTTCATAGTTTAACCCGAAACGGCAGCTGGTAACAAGATGTTTTAATGGAATTCTTTTTTCGACAATATCCATAAATATTTATGGCAAATTCCAAGGAATATCCAATAATCCCCATCGAGCTTTTAAAAGCAATGCAACCAGCCTTTTTCCCATCCGATCCCATGGTATGTTAACGGCTTATGACACCGGATGATTTTCCCAAGGTATTCCAAATCCTTCGATCGCACCGTGACCGGGTTGGACAGGCCTCTGTCACCGAGATTTCCCAAAGCCACAAGAGGGATCCCTACCGGGTGCTCATCTCCTGCCTCATCAGTCTGAGGACCAAGGATGAAGTCACAGCGGAGGCCAGCAAGAGGTTATTTCACCTGGCGGACACGCCGGGTCGAATGCTTCGAGTTCCCCAGGCCACCATTGCCGAAACCATTTTCCCTGCGGGATTCTATCGGAACAAAGCGGCCACAATCCTTGAAGTCAGTCAGACCATCATCGATAAATTTCATGGAAATGTGCCGGACAATATCGAGGAACTATTGACTCTGAAGGGGGTCGGCAGAAAAACCGCCAACCTGGTGGTGACACTCGGGTTCGGAAAACCAGGCATCTGTGTCGATACTCATGTCCATCGCATCACCAACCGATGGGGGATCCTGGCTGCTTCAACTCCGGATAAAACCGAACAGAAATTGCGAGAAATATTGCCGAAACGCTACTGGATCCCAATCAATGATCTGCTGGTCACCTATGGCCGTACCCTCTGCAAGCCAATATCACCGCTCTGCAGCCAATGCCGAATCAGCCCGTTCTGCCTGCGCGTTGGTGTCGTTCATTCCAGATAAAACCAAGCGGCCCGGCGGGATGCAATTCCAAAGCGGGGGGTTTCATGGCACTCTAGATCCACGATTTTGAGGGAGGATCAATGTGGGAAATCTCCGTTTTCTGACAGCGGGAGAAAGCCATGGCCCTGGTTTGACCGCCATCATCGAAGGCCTGCCGGCTGGCTTGCCTCTCAGCAAGGAAGACATAAATCCGGACTTGAAACGGCGCCAGGGTGGTCATGGCCGTGGTGGCCGCATGAAGATCGAGAAGGATCAGGTCGAATTTCATTCCGGTGTCCGTTGGGGTGAAACCTTGGGCAGCCCGCTCACTCTCTGGATCGCCAATGATGATGCCCCCAACTGGACCGGGAAAATGTCGCCCGATGCGGCAGATAAGGATCCATCGATCATGATCAGCCGTCCACGCCCCGGCCATGCGGATCTGGTAGGAGTCCTCAAATATGACCGTGAGGACATCCGCGATATTCTGGAACGTTCCAGCGCCCGAGAAACCACAGTGCGCGTGGCAGTCGGGGCTGTCTGCCGGAAATTTCTATCCGAGTTTGGAATCGATATCCTTTCGCATGTTGTCCGCCTGGGTGAAATTCAAGCCCCGGCAGTCTCGCCGGATGTGAACCTGGCGGCTTTGCGTGAGAGTGTGGAAGCCTCCCCGGTCCGCTGTGCCGATCCTGAGACCTCTGCCAGGATGGTGAAACATATCGATCAGGTGGTCCATGAGAAAGACACACTGGGGGGAATCCTTGAAATTATAACAACCGGCCTGCCGGTTGGCCTTGGGAGCCATGTCCAGTGGGATCGCAAGCTGGATTGCCGCATCGCTGCTGCAGTCATGTCGGTTCAGGCCATGAAAGGTGTCGAGTTTGGCCTTGGCTTTGAAATGGCTGCACGCCGCGGCTCACATTCTCATGATGAAATCCATCATGACGGGGCCAATTTTTATCGCCTGACCAACAATGCCGGCGGGCTGGAGGGCGGGATGACCGATGGAATGCCGCTGGTGGTGCGTGTTGCCAAGAAACCGATTTCGACTGTCCGCAAGGGGCTGCAATCAGTGGATATGAAGACCCTCGAGTCCACAAAATCGACATACCAGCGTTCCGATGTGACTGCGGTTCCGGCAGCGGGGGTGGTTCTTGAAGCGGTCATCGCATTTGTTCTTGCGGATGCCATGCTCGAAAAATTTGGCGGTGACAGCCTTCGTGAAACCCGGAGCAATTATTCAAGCTATCTGAAACAGCTCCATGAAGCCCGGATTTTCCGGGGAACATCCGCGGGTGACCAGCAGGATTCATTCTGAACATGCTGGCAGGAATACTTGCCGGGCCTGTTCTCTTTTCAACATTGGCATGGGGATATACAGAAACCCGACGACTGCGTGTCACACACACACAGTTCATCGATGAGTCACTTCCCTCCTCTTTTGATTCCTACCGCCTGGCCTTGATTGGCGGCCTGCATCTCAAAAAAATCGGGACATTCGAAAAACGGATTCAACACATTCTTGCTGAAAACAGCCCTGACATTCTCCTTGTGGCGGGCAACATCAAACCCTCCCATGGCGCCGACAACCAGTTTGTCCATGGACTGTTGAATGAATTCCTTGCGCCCCTCCAGTTCCCTGATGGGATCCTGGCGGTCAGGGGATATCACGATCGCAAACATTTCTGGGATCAGATTCCAGAAGGTGCTGGATATCGCCTGCTTTCGAATTCCCACTTTGCAATTCAACGCAGGCAGGATTGCCTGGCCTTTGTGGGTATCCAGAGTCCTCATGCCAGCCACCTGGACCGTGGGCAGAATCAGCTCAGAGAAAGTCTGAGAAACTGCCCGCCTGCCAGTTACCGTATCTGGCTCGGCCAATCCCCCGACATGCTGCGAATCGCCCAGGGTTTTCCTTTGAATCTGATCGTGGCGGTGGACAACCTCCATCATCAGGTTCGGATCCCGGGATATGGGGTTCTGCGAAGGGACAGCAAAGTTCCGGCGGCATGGCAATACAGCTGGTTGCAGGAAGGACATCTCTTTCTCTATCTCTCACCAGGTGTTGGCACAAGGGGAATCCCATTGCGATTCTTCATGCGCCCGGAGGTTGCCTTTATCGATCTGAAAAAAACGGCTCCGCAGCAACAGGTTCCCCGCTGAATTTCATTTCTTCCGATTTCGAACCATTTTGAGGATCTCATCGAAATGCTTTTTCTCAACCGGCTGGATCGACAGGCGCATTCCTCGTTTCAGCACCAGGAGGCCTTCCAATGACGGATTCCGATGCATCTCCTCGAGAGTCAGGATTTCAGGAAATTTTTCGACAAACTCGACATCGACCATACACCAGCGTGGGTTTTCGGGACTCGCAAGCGGATCAAAATGCGAGTTCGATGGATCCCAGGCAGTTGGATCGGGATAAGCCTCGGAATGGACCCTGGCCAACCCGGCAATCCCGATGGGTCTGGCACTGGAATGATAGAAAAGAACTCTATCCCCGATCCGCATCTGATCCCGCATAAAATTTCGCGCCTGGTAGTTTCGAACCCCATCCCAGTGGTCGATCCCCTTTCTTTCAAGGTCATCGATTGAAAAGCAGTCCGGTTCCGATTTCATTAACCAGAACTGAGTTTTTGGCATGTGTTTCCTCCCGGGTTGAGGCCCCTCTCTTAGACCGGTTAGTGGTTTGCTACAATAGACCCATATTATCCACAAGGGAGCTGTTATTCCATGATTCATTCCGACCTGCTCGATCAGCTGGACCATTTTGACCCAGCCATCCGACAGAAAGCTGTGAGCACGCTTGCAGATCTTCGTGCGGAGGGGACCTGGACACCCCCCGCCGCCCGCCCCTGGATGAACCTCCACTGCCATACCTTCCACTCTTTCAATGCCAATGGCTGGAGTCCGTCACGCCTGGTATTCGAAGCCCTTCAGGATGGGTGGGAAATATTCGGTTCGGTTGACTTCGATGTGCTCGATGCCATGCCGGAAGTCCTGGAGGCTGGCGATCAATTGGGAATTCGAACTGTGGCAGGACTGGAGTCGCGTGTATTCATCCCCGCTTACAAAGACCATGTAATCAATTCTCCAGGAGAACCTGGTGTGGCCTACTTCATGCTTACTGGCTGCACCCGTTGGCCGGACAAAGGCAGCACTGCCGCACAAGTCCTTGCCTCCATCAAGCAGATCGCCCAGGACCGCAACCGAGACATGATCCAGAGGGTCAATTCTTTCCTCGTAAAGGTACAACTGGACTATGAAAAGGAGGTCCTTCCCCGCACACCATCCGGCAACCCGACCGAAAGACACCTGGTCGAAGGGTATGACCGTAAGGCGCGATCGGTTTTTGGTGATGATCTTAAAGGTCTGGTATCTTTCTGGTCAGAGAAATTTGGCATGACCGAATCGAAAGTCGAGGAGCTGATCCACCAGCTGACTCCATTTCAAGAGACACTTCGGTCGAAATTGATGAAAAAAGGTGGACCGGGTTATATCGAGGCCGATCCCTCCCGATTCCCCACTCTGGATGCCATGATTGAGCTGGGGAGGGCAACAGGGGCCTTGCCGACAATCGCCTGGCTGGATGGAACTTCTCCTGGTGAAGCCGATATTCAGGCCATGGTGGAATTCATGACAGAAAAAGGAATCTGTGCTCTCAATATCATCCCGGATCGCAATTGGAACATCAAAGATCCAGATGAAAAGGCCATCAAGCTGGAAAAGCTCAAAGAAGTTGTTGAAACTGCAAGAAAGTTCGACCTTCCATTGGTTGTTGGCACAGAGATGAATAAAGCCGGCCAGCCCTTCATCGATAATTATGATGCTTCAGAATTGCAGAATTTTGTCGAAGATTTCCGAAACGGGGCACGTGTGCTCTGGGGGCATACCCTGCTGGAAAGAGCCTTGAATTTTGGCTGGTTGAGTGAAACAGCCAGGAAATGTTTTGGCCCCAGCCGTAAGGACCGATGCGAATTTTACCACCAGGTTGGAAAGAAATATGCCCCAGGAACGAGGGAAATCGAGCGGGTGAAGGCCCTGGAGGCTGCTCCGAAATCCATCCTTTCCTGAAAAAGAAGCCTGCTGCCTGGAAGAACCATGGATTTCCCGAGCCTGAAACCAGAACACCCATGACACTGCGCCTCCATCGATGGTGGGAGCCTTGGCTCGGAATAACTCTGCGGCTGTGCCTGGTGATTCAGCTTGGGTGCATGGGTGCCTTGCTCGAAACACAGGCGAACCCCTCGAAGGGCATCCTTTCTGAAATTGCCGAAAAAGATCTCACCTGGGAAAACCTGCCGGAAGAATTGACCCGGATGACACGCCCTGAAGGTGATATTCGCCTGAAGGTTGGAACGACACGGCAGAATACAGAGTTTCTCAGAATTACCGGTGGGCGAAATTCCAGGATTTCCTTCTGGGTTCGCCCCCCGAACTCATCCTCTAAAGGCTACCGAGCCGAGGCCAGCCAGGCCTGGTACTGGCCGGAAATGCATCTACTGAACCTCGAGGATGAGATCATCGTATCTGCCTCCTGCTGCCGTCTTGAAGGAAAATCTTTCGATATCCTTTTGAACCACGACACGGCTCGAATGGTCGAGCCCAAGGTGATTTCACTCCCGAACGGCCTGGTGCCCATCGAATCGACTGTAGTCCGGATCAGTGGCCTGGGAGGAGACGGATCTCCCATTTTCAAATGGGACAATTCGCCATCAGTTGCGGCAACTCCAAGATTGGTTGAAGAAAAATCAAACCCGGTCGAAAAGCCTGCCGATGGCCGCCAGGTTTATATCGATGTGCTGGATGAGAAGAAGCTGCGCTTCGATGATCAACCCTGTGAATTCGACAAGCTCAAAGGAAAGATTAAAGAAGTCACCCGGAAATCGCCGGATTCTGTCTTCCTGATTCGTCAGTCACCTTCGGCAAATTCCTCTCTGGTAAAAAAGGTCCACCAGACTTTGAAAGAATCGGGTTTCAAAGATGTTCAAACTCTCATTATGAAACCCGAACTCGACCCGCAGCCATTGAGGGAGGAAGCCGCCAAACCGGTGCAGGTCGAATCAGATTCCTCAGTTCCCGATTCCCCCGGGGGAAGGCTTCTCTGGTGCGCCGCTCCAGGAAAGTTTTTCCTGAATGGGAAGCCTTATGAAGATGGAAGCCTCAGGCAGCTGTTGAGGGCTTTGGCAAAAACATCACCGGAGGTTCCGATCATTGTCGCCGGCCCGCGTGAAGCCCCGGCTTCGAAGATGAAAGAGCTGGCGCTCGAGGTCAAAGGATATGGATTTCGAGATGTGCAGCTCAGTTTTCCTGAGATCAAAAAATAATGGAATCAGGAGAATCGATCCATGAGCACAGAAAATGATGCCAGTGAGAAAAATGCGCTTCTTTCATTCAATGTGAAAGATTTTGGGGCAGTTGGGAACAACCAGAATGACGACACCTCTGCGATTCAGGCGGCGGTGCAGGCTGCTGTCCAGGAAAAAGGTGGCCGAATCCATATTCCCTCGGGGCATTATCGGCTGACCCATGCCATTCAAGTCACCAGCGCCGACCGGATCGACATCACCGGCGATGGTTTCAGCACAGTGCTTCACTACCGTGCTGATGAGCCTGCGGTCTTGTGGAATGAAACATCTTCTTGCCGTGAGAGTTCCATCCGGGATCTCTGTTTAACTGCTTCCGGAGCCAATAAATCGCCATCGACTCCCGCGATTGCCCTGCATGGAGGCTCCGAAAGGTCCCTGTTTTCGAACCTTTTGTTGAACAGTGATTCGGCCCGGATGGGCAGCGGCATTGAAGTCCTCAAAGTGATGGATACCACCACACTGGACAACTGCCAGTTCTGGGGTGTGTCCGGAACTGGAATCAAAGTGGCCCAAGGCTCTGAGGTCCGTATCATCGGAGGAAGAGTCATCGGAAGAGATCGATACTCCGATAAAAGCATCGGCATTCACCTGACCGGGAACAATGGCGGGGTCCATGTTGTCACGACCGATATCATCGCCCTTGAGACTGCGATGAAGATTGGCGAGGCAGGAGGCCCATCCAATCGCGAGATATTCATCACCCATGCCACCTTTGACAGTTCAATTCATGGGCTGGTCCAGATTGACCATTCCTATACCAGCATCGCCGGATGCTGGGCGGCATCCTCGGATGAGGAGCAGATCCTGGTCGACTCGACCGCGACCGGTGCCATCGTGTCGATATCAGGCGGCACCATTTTCAATGGCGGTGCTTATGGGAAACCAGGCGGCCATCATGGGCTGGTGGTACGGGCAGGCTCTTTCATGCTGAATGGAGTCACTGTGCGGCACAACCAGGGAACCGGAATTCTGGTGGAGGGTGCGGGAGTCAAAGACTACGCCATTACCGGCTGCCGGATCGCAGATAATGGAACCGGAGCGGTCTTGAAAGGAAACTGCTACACCTTCACAGGAAATGTGCTGACTCGAAATACATCGAATCTGATCGACAAAGGCGGGCCTGTCAAATCTCTGACAGGGAATGTCCTGCATCCGCCATCCGCATCCGGTGCGGTTCACATTGAATAGGACTTTATTGCCCTGGGCGGTTGCCGGTCCAGCGGACCAGAGGCAGATCGAGAACAGTCTTTAGACCCGGGGGTGCATCGACAATCAGGGGGATGGCATTGACCAGCATGGCGATGGTGGCTTCATCGCCGGCGACCCCCTTTTCGAGGTGGCAGGCAATCCCCGGATTTCCCCTGACGACAATCCGATCGAATGGATCGGGTGCACCGATATACATCTGCAGGTCAGCATCGATCAGAGTCTTTCGGCCGATTTTTCCACGGCAGGTCTGATGGATCCCTGTCACCTGGCCCGGTTCGACTGAGAGGAACTGTGTCCGAAGGAGTCGGTCAGCGACCTTGGGTTTCAGTGTTTCACGAATATTATCCAGCTTCCATCCCATGGCATGAGCCACCAGTGCAATGGTTTCAACAAATCCAACATGCCCCATGCGGCCAGAGCGTGCCTGTTTTCTGAATTCCTGGACAGTCATTCCGGCTCCGATTTTTTTCTGGAGCGGAAAACGCCTGGTGGCGGCATTGACCACCCTTTGCAGAGAGATGGAATCCACCTGAATGCACGCTGCGCTCAGCAGGATCGCCACTGTATCGAGCACAAAACCGGGATTCACACCGGTTCCGAAAACTGCCACCTTGTGTTGTTCAGCGAAATGATCCAGCTGACGTGCAATGTCCGGATATTTCCATTGGGGATAAAGCAGCTCCTCAGTTGTTGAGATGACAGAAAAGTTTTTCTGAATACAGGCATTGATCTGTGGCAGGGCATCCTCGAGCCATGAGACAGTGGTATGCAGCACCACCTGGGCGGAAAATTTGCGAGGCAGCTGATCTATCGAGGCATAGATGGGAATACCCAGCTTTCCTTTGCCGAGGATTTCCCCCGCATCTTTCCCCTGCAGAGCGGGTGAAAAATCGATTGCCGCCACCAGCTCGAGATATGGCCTCTGCAGGACCATTCTGGCGGCTTCGATCCCAATCGGTCCGAGACCGTACTGAATGACTCGTATCGGTTTTGTCAGCCTTGCTCCCTTTCTGAATGGGGGTGAATCTCTAAAAGAGTGTCTTTCTCCGGATGGCTCCCGTATTCGCAAACTTCGAACATTTCTGCATAACGGATGTGCTGGACCTGATCTTTGGAATAGAACTCACTGAGAGCTCCTTTCCAGGTTTGGGCAGGTTGGAGAAAAAATGGATCCCAGTTTTTCTTGAGCCAGCTAATGCGGGCCTTCGGATCCCCTGGAACCTGCGCCAACCGTCCATCGATCCAGGGGAGCCATTCGTAAACCTGGGATTCCATGGCATCCAGCATGGAGTATTTGGCCTCCATGACCTCATCGACCGCCACAGCGAGATCCGCCTGGAAGGAAAGCGGACGTTTGAAGAAGTCCATCATATAGAGGAAGACCGGGTTGGTTTCGAGCCGCTGGGTGTCCGGGCAGATGTGAGGGACTGTAACCATGTAGGCTGCATCCTGAACAACCAGAGAAGTGTTTCGATGGTCGGGGTGGTAATCCCAGGGTCGATGAGTCAGCACGACATCCGCCCGCCAGTTCCTGATCAGGCGGATCACCTGTTTGCGAAGCTCCAGGGTTGGCAGCAGCTCTCCATCATGGTTATCCAGAATCATATAGGAAACACCCGCGATCTCGGCAGATCTCGCTGACTCCTGGCGCCGGATGCCAGCCAGCGGGCCACCCGCGACTTCATAATGGCCGATATCACCATTGGTCAGAGAGACAAACAGAACACGGTCTCCCCGCCTGGCCCACAGGACCGCACTCCCTCCCGCAAAGATTTCGCAATCATCAGGATGTGCTCCGAAGCAGATGATATTCATCTTTGAGTCGAAATTCCTTTCCACCAGTTCCCGGTTCTGCCGGGGCCAGCCTTTCACCAGGGGCGCACAGGCGGGAGATCCATGCGCCCTTTCACATTCTGTGCATCAGTCTTTAACATCGGTCATTTCCTTATGAAATCCATCCCGATGTGAAGCGCCGGATTCGGCATAATGAGTCACTCCCTCACGCTCGGTGATTTCACAGAAGCGCCTGTAGGTTCCATCCTCACGAGCAATTTCCGGCAGCCGTTTGCACTTGAGGTAGAGCACCGGCAGGCTGGCCATCTCAACCCGTCGGCGAATGTCCTCATTATCGGCAACAGTTTCTGCCTGCTCGAACAGGATTTCAGCATCGCGAATAAACTGGTCCGAAAAGAGAGTGTCATCAGCCTGGAGGCCCAGGTGAATGTGTGTTTGTGGTGTCAGACGGTTGTGGAGCAGATCAAAATACGCCCGCACATACTGGCCGCTGCGCCCATAATAACCGTACATGAAGTCATTGATGATCTCATCGACATCGGCATCCGGGTTCCAGAGCAGCCTGGCGATGACATAAGCCCGCAACTCAGCGAATTCACCTCCACGGCTCTGGTAGGCTGCCTGCTCCATGATCCCGATAGCCTTGTTCTCCCGGAACAACTGGATGTTCGGTTTCAAAACACGGAAGTTTGGATAGGGGAGAATATAGTGGCTGAAGTTGACCACATAATCCCAGATGTAGAGGTGGGGGGCGATCGATGCCCATCCACGCAGATCGTCGACAAAAGACTTATTCTCTTCGCAACTGAGAAAATCATGAGCGAAGCAGCATTCGATACTGCAGAAACGAACCACAACATTGTGCCGTGGTTTGAAGGTCTTGCAGGGCTTTCGTGTGTACTGGTATGCCAGTGTCCCGACAAATTTGTCTGGAAATTCCTTTTCAACCTGCTCGGCGATCTGATTGACCAGCTGAATGACCGGCCCGGATTCGCTCTCCTCGGCCTTGGCGACCGCCTGGCACTTGTCACATTCACAAGCGCCGGCCCAGTCATTCTGCGAAACATCGTAGATCAAATACTGAGGTTGCTCACGCATCACCTTGAGCAGCCTTTCAGTCAGGATGCGCACCACATCCGGATTGGTGACGCACAACTGAGCATGATCATGGGTCCTCACACCATCGATCAGGCTGTAGTATTCGGGATGGCTTCCAAAAAATTCCTCGGGCGGCATGAGGGGGAAAAAGGTGTGGACCGACCAGTAGGCCTCCACTCCACCTGGCTGCTCACGGGCGGTCATGGCCCCATTGATGCGGTTTCTGGCGGCCCAGGTGGGATCGAAAGCTTCGTAATAAAAATCATTTCGCACACGAATTCCCGGGGATTCTGTATTGTAGAGATGATGAAACGAATACTGCTGTTTTGTTGGAACCGATGTCACCTGGGGGGTGTACCAGCGGATACCCATTTCTTTCTCCAGGAATGACAATACCCCGTATTGAGTCCCACGCTGCTGGCCGCCCCAGATAATGATGTGTGGTCCGGCATTGCGATAAGTGAAAGTTTCATCACCGATTTCCGGGTCACTCACCCCGCCCCCCAGGATCTGTTTCGCTTTTGCACCGAGTCCGACAAGAATGAGGTGTTCGCTCTTTTCTTCCCCCTCCTGGACAAGTGGAAATTCAGCTCCACTCACCTGTTTGAGCCAGGTGCACAGTTCTCCGGCTGCCCATTTTTCAGAAGAGGATGCATTCTGGCGCAGCATGACCTGATAGTCGGTTTGACCTTCTTTGAAGAGTGAGTAGTCAACACGCTTCCCTGCACTGAATGGGATTTCCACAGTCTGTTCGGCATTTCCGATAAAAGTTGTTTTGACACGCAGCAGGTATTGCCCGAACTGGCTGACATCCACACCAATCGGCATTTCCGCCTCACCTTTCCAGGCGCTCTCCCAGACAACCTGGGTGGGATTATCGATCGGGAAGGCCTGCAGGGTGGTTCCCTGAAAGATTCGATCGATGAGGGATCTCGACTGGATATATTTCGCCACCGGCTGGCCATCGCGGTTGATGATGTGGAATAAGCCCAGCTGGTCGGAAACCCGCTCATCGTCAAATGGCAGAAATCGGGCGCAGAAAGCCCAACGGTTCCCGAATTCCTGAACTTTGACCAGTATGCTGTTCTCGCCTTCCTTCAACACGACCGGGATCAGATCATCATCCGGATTAAATCCCCGCGGCCCGGATTTATCGAGAACCTCTTCCCCATTGACCCAGACCCGGATCCCATCATTCGAGCCGATCGACAGGATGCAGGCTTCTGCCCGGGTGCACTGGATGATCGAGTATCCATAAGCAAAGACATCCATGTCCCTGCCGATGGCTGAATCCAGATCCACACCGGCATCCTGCGCCAGGCACCTCTTCCATGCCGCCGTCTGCCCGAGGGATGTTTCGGATTGGCCTTCAACAATTTGAGGGGCGGTTTCTCCACCATGCCCACTGAGAACATCCGTGTAGAAGCCACCCGGTTTTTCACCTTTGGCCTTGTCTTCTTCATTCAGATAGAGCTTGAAAGGGCCACAAACCAGCCAGGTCTTGATAAAACCACCTGATGCATCAAAGGGAATGATCGGAGCCTCTGCTTCCACCCGCATGACCGGGGCTGCCACCATCAAAAGAACCATCAGACTCAGAAACGGCAGTCGCATCACCTGTTACCTCCTGGGGGATTGAAAAACGCACATCAAGATAACCTTCACAGGCCGGGGCGAACAGCCCTGAGATTGCCGGAATCACCCGGGGCTGGTAATCTCAACAACCGTAGGGGCGATCAGACTGCCCCCACATGGAACTCTCTTCCCGTTCAAGGCAAAGGAGGCCCCAATGGCCGAATCTCAACCCCGTGTACGCGCCCCTGAATTTCCAGCCGGGCTGGAATGGCTGAATACCGGCCGCCCCCTCAAAATTGCAGAACTCCGCGGAAAAATTATTGCCGTGGATTTCTGGACCTACTGCTGCATCAACTGCATGCATATCCTGCCTGACCTGAAAAAACTGGAGCAGAAATACCCCGATGAGCTGGTGGTCATCGGGGTTCACTCGGCAAAATTCGATGGAGAGAAGCAGACAGAAAACATCCGCCAGGCGGTACTCAGGTATGATATTGAACACCCTGTGGTCAATGATCTCAACATGCAGGTCTGGAGTCAGTGGGGAGTCCATGCCTGGCCGACTGTGTTCCTGCTCGATCCAGAGGGAAAAGTTTCCGGTTACACCTCAGGTGAAGGCATATTCGAGCCATTCGACCGGGCCATTCAACAGCTGATCCATGAATTTGATGCGAAAGGACTGATCGACCGAAAACCCCTTCATTTGCCTTTGGAGCGTGACAAACAATCCCGGCAGCCTCTTTCATTTCCGGGAAAGGTCATTGCCGATCCAGAGCTGAATCGGCTCTTTATCGCCGATTCCAGCCACAACCGGATTGTGGTTGCCGGCCTGGATGGGAATGTCCAGGAAGTTATCGGTTCCGGGAAAAAAGGGCTTTCCGATGGGGCCTTCGAAGCAGCCTCTTTTGACAATCCTCAGGGGATGGCCCTCGATGGCTCTCTCCTCTATGTCGCGGATACCGATAACCATGCATTGAGAAAAGTCGACCTGGCCAATCGAACAGTCGAAACAATCGCCGGCAATGGAAAGCAGGCCAGCATTCACAACCAGGGTGGTCCCGGCAAAGAGATTGAACTCAATTCCCCCTGGGATCTCGTTATTCATCAAAACAGACTCTACATCGCCATGGCAGGCCCCCACCAACTCTGGCAGATGAACCTCACGGATGGCGCCCTCCGTCCCCATGCCGGCAGCGGACGTGAAGGGCTGGTTGATGGCCCGCTGCGCAGCGCGGCACTGGCTCAGCCGAGCGGCCTGGCAACAGACGGAGCGAAGCTCTTCTTTGTCGACAGTGAAGTCAGTGCGGTTCGCAGTGCCGATTTTTCATCGGATGGGCGTGTGGAGACAGTGGTCGGGCTGGATCTGTTTGAGTTCGGGGATCGGGATGGAGTTGGCCCCGCTGTTCGTTTGCAGCATCCCCTCGGGATCACCTGGAAGGCTCCTTTCCTGCTGGTGGCAGACACCTATAACAACAAAATCAAACAGGTGGATCCCGCCATGCGCCGTTGCACCACACTTCTGGGATCAGGTGAGGAGGGCTTTCAGGATGGCGACTCACCCCGATTTGATGAACCAGGAGGCCTGTGCGTGGCTGGAGACAGATTGTTCATCGCGGATACGAACAACCATGCCATCCGTGTTGCTGACCTTGAGTCGAAATCAGTTTCGACACTTCAGCTCAAGCCGGCTGAGAGGCTGAAACCCCGGGAATAGTTCTCTTTCTGCCTGGGCTTGGCTGGTGAACCCCCGGTTTTTTCTGTGTCCCTTACCATGAGCCGAATCACGACGAATCATTAAATCGAGCTGGAGAGCTGACAGAAGGCGCAGGATGGATATAATGCCTCTCGGTGGGATGGCCGAGCGGTTGAAGGCACCTGCCTTGAAAGCAGGCGAAGGCTTACGTCTTCCCGGGGTTCGAATCCCCGTCCCACCGTTTTATAAACCCTGTCCTCATTGGCTGGTTTCAGATTTCATCGGTTCGGGTTCGTCGTCGCCCCAAATCCGAGCCAGCACGCCCTGGATCTTCTTCTCCATCCTCGCGACCAGTTCCCGGTTGGCGTCCACCAGCGCCTGCTCCGCCTCGATCTCGGCGACGATCGCACGCTGGGTGTCGAGGGGGGGGAGGGGGATCTTTAATTCACGGAGTTGCTCACTGGTGATGCTGGGAAATGTCGAGCCAACGCCAAGTGAGAGGATCATCTCACGCATAGCGTTAATGCAATACTCCACCCATTGCTGTGAATTTTCGGACCTGATGGCAGCGACTCCCCGCCCAATTGCACCATCGTATCCAGCAATATTCATTCGGCCAAGCGTTGCCCCACGGACGCACAGAATCAGATCCCCTTTTCGACACATACGGATCGGTGCCGTCGTGTATTGGTTGATCACAGTACGCGAAAATGCCTCAGGGCCAAACTCCACTGGCCCATTGATCAGTGGCACCCCATCACCTTTCGTATTGTAGGTCTCCCCCGGTGGGCTCGTGCCCATAGTGATTTCTGCGATCTCACGAAGCGACACCATTGGCCAGTCGGGATTGATGGGGATGTGCGGGCGGTAGCTGTCGAGGACGGCGCGGGCGCCGTCGATGACCTTCTGATAGCCCTCGATCTCCGCCACAATCTCCCGCTGCACCCCCACGTGCGTGGGGACAACAACAGCCTCGACACCACCCTCATCCACAGTCACGGTTCACCCCCACGTGCGTGGGGACAACGCCTTGCCATCAGGACAG
>WBZO01003128.1_pt1 | contig 20018 bp, 19 predicted proteins | sample 5204261 | NCBI WGS metagenome assembly WBZO01 (sample SAMN12412400, study PRJNA552823) | activated sludge metagenome | isolation source: activated sludge from anammox sidestream of wastewater treatment plant... | place: USA: North Carolina | collected 2017-09
AGCCCGGCAAGCTCGAAGCGCAGCCCGGTCTCAGCGTGGTCAAGGCCGACGTGCTCGACGAAGCAGCGCTGGCCGGCTCGCTGCGGGGTCATGACGCTGTCCCGCGCGCGTTCAGCGGACATGCATCGGCCGCGCGAGTCCAGGCGCCGGTCTTGCTCGCAGTCGCGTGATGCTGACCCTGCCCCGGTGTTGAGTCATTCATCAGCGCCGCGCCGGTCCTCTTGCGAGGAGATCTGCCATGACGATCCAGCGATCCCTGAAACACGCCACCTGGATGCTCGTCGCCTGCCCGCTGCTTGCCATCTCCGCTACCCCGGCGAAGAAGCCCGAGCAATCGCCGGAAGCGCAGGGAACGTATGCCGAACCCGCGGCGCAGAGCATCGTTTCGGGCACGACGCAGAGCGTGCCGCCGCTGCTCGAAAAGATGCGACCGGTCACGCAGGACATGATCAACAGTCCCGTTCCGGAAGGCTGGCTGTCGTGGCGCCGGAATCCGCAGGCGTGGGGTCGTGGAACATGACGGACAAGCGCACCGAGTCGCAGCCGCTGGTGCACGACGGCGTGATGTTCCTCAACCAGTCTTCGAGCATCGTGCAGGCACTCGACGCGAAGACCGGTGAATTGTTCTGGTCCTATGAGAGGGAACTGCCGCCCAAACTCCCGACACTCGCTTACGGCAACCGCAACATCGCCATCCTCGGCACGACCGTCTTCACCGGCACATCGGACGCATGGCTCGTAGCGCTCGACGCGCGAACCGGCAAGCCGAAATGGGAGCGCAAAGTCGGCGACCACGAGATCAACCAGCACTACTCGGCGGGACCGATCATTGCCGACGGACTGGTGGTCATCGGCATGTCCGGCTGCTATCACTACACCCCCGGCGGCTGCTGGATCAGCGCGCACGACCTGGAAGCCGGTAACGAGATCTGGCGGCGCAACACCCTCGCGCGCCCGGACGAGCCAGGGGGCGATACCTGGGGCAAGACCCCGGCCGACGAGCGATATGGCGGCTCGGTGTGGATTCCGCCCACCTACGATCCGCAAAGAAACGTGATCTACGTTGCGAGCGCCGTGCCGCTGCCGTGGGGGCGCAGTCAACGCGGGCACGACGGCGATGCGTTGTACAGCAACTCCACGCTGGCGCTGGATCCGAAGACCGGCAAAATCCTCTGGTACCTCCTCTGGCGTACGCGCCTGGCGGTGCCACCGCAGGGTTTCCCGGTCAGCTATGAAGTCGACGGCAAGCAGTACATCGCCGTGCCCTCCGGCGTGGGCATGGCCATCCCGCAGCTGATGCCCGAGATCCGCTCGCCCAATTCTGGGTCGGTGCTGTACGTGTTCGCGCTGCCGGACTGAGAACCGGAGCGCATCGACGCCGGGTGGGCACTCGACAGGCTGTGCTTCACGCAACGACGATGACCACCACGCAGGCGGTCCTCGGCGCGTCATTCGCGGTGTACCTCGTCGGCATCGGTGGGTTCATCGTCCTGCAGAACCGCCCGCCGTCGTCGACGCTCGCGTGGATGCTCGCGTTCGTTTTCCTGCCCGGGCTGGGCGTGCTTGTGTATGTCGTGTTCGGGCGCGGGCGCAAGTCGTTCAGCCGCCGCTCGAAGCTGCTGAAGCAGGATCTCGAAAAGAGCGCGATGCCGCTTCTGTCTTCGCTGCTGTCGCGCGAGGAAGACGATATCGTTCGACTCGAAGGCCGCAGCGAAACGTGGCGCCGGCTGATGACCCTCGTGCGTCGCAACTCGACTTCTGCGCTGACGAGCCGCAACGTCGTTGCCATCCAGCAGGACGCAGCGGTCTTCTATCCCAGTCTCGTAGCCGACTTGCGGGCAGCGCATCGCACGATCCACCTCCAGTATTTCATCTGGGCGGTCGACCCGTTCACCGACACGCTCAAGGAGCTACTGATCGCCAAGGCCCGGGCAGGAGTCGACGTACGTTTGCTCTACGACCCGATCGGCTCGCAGGCGAGCGTCGGCCCGCGCTACCTGCGTGCGATGCGCGCTGCCGGCGTGCGCATGGCGCCGACTTCGTCGTGGCGGCAATTGCACACGCTTGCGTACCGCAATCATCGCAAGATCACCGTGGTCGACGGCGCGATCGCCTACACGGGCGGCATGAACATCGGACAGGAACACCTCGACGGCGGCAAGGGGTTCACGTCGTGGCGCGACACGCAACTGCGCATCGTCGGCGATGGCGCGCTGCTGCTGCAGGCAGTCTTCAATGTCGACTGGTACAACGCGGTCGGCGAAGACCTGTTCGTGGCGATGCCGGCCGAGCACTCGTTGCCGCCGGCTCCCGACGGCGTTGCGGTGCAGATGCTGACCTCCGGGCCGGATTCGCGCTGGGCGGCGATTCGCCAGCTCTACGGCGCGATGATCGTGTCGGCGCAGCGCCACGTGTTCGTGCAATCGCCGTTCTTCCTTCCCGACGCGACGATCGCCGAAGCGCTGCGCGCCGCGGCGCTCTCCGGGGTCGACGTGCGGGTCATGATCAGCGCGCGACCGTCGGGGAATCCGCTGCCCGACTGGGCGGGAAACACCTTCATCGCCGACATCATCGCTTCCGGCGTGCGCGTGTTCCTGTACGAAAAGGGCTACCTGCACGCGAAGACCATCAGCGCCGATTCGCAGGTCTGCTCGATCGGATCGGCGAACCTCGACGTGCGCAGCTTCAGCATCAACTACGAGTTGAACGCGGTGCTGTACGACACGCGCCTGGCGCGACAACTCGAGCAGGATTTCGAGCGCGACCTGGCCGAATGCACCGAATTCGACGCGACGCGATACGCGCAACGTCCGCTGCCGATGCGACTTCGCGACTCGCTCGCGCGCGTCGTTTCGCCGCTGCTGTGAATCATCGCCAGGCAGGTGGGCGCGTTACTTGCGCGTTCACCGGTTTCCAGCAGCGATCGGAGCGGCGATGAACCCGCAAGCGCAGGACTCCACGGAATCGCAACCGCCACGGCAAGAGGGTCGCCGGACCGACTTCGGAATCTTCTACCCCGTCGGCTACATCGTTGTCGGATTTTCCGACGAGACCGACGCGCTGCGCGTGCGCGGCGACCTGATGAAGGGCGGCTACGATGAGGCCGACTGCGCGCTGCACCGGGCCCGCCACGTCGCGGACGCGGCCGCGCGCAACCTGCGCAACAACGACGGCTTCCTTGCCAGCCTCGGCGCCAGCGACGACGCGGTCCGGCTGCATCTGCAGGCCGCCGAGCGGGGCGCGACCTTTCTGCTCATCTACGCACCGAACGACCTCGACGCGTCCCGGGCGATGACGGTCGTGCGGCGCGTACCGTTCGAGTTTGCGCATCGCTATCACCGGTTCGCGATCGAATCGATGAAGTAATCGTTGGTTCTTGCCACGCGGCGGGGTCGGCAGGGCGAGCGCAACGAAATCTGCCGCTGCGCTCGGTCAGTACGCAGGCGCGTTGCGGGCGCGCTGTTCACGCGCCGCCTCGATCCACCAAGCCAGGTCGTCGGTGAACCGGGCGAAGGCCTTCTGCAACGATTCGCCGGCGGGCCCTGTAGGTCGGCCGTGTTCATCGAGTGTCTTCGCGATGGGACCGACGGCCAGAGTGCTCGAGATGACGACCATGCCCATCTCCGAGAGGATGCCGTGCCACGCGGTGCCGGACCGCACGCCGGACAACCGCCCGCCGAGTAGCTGGCGATCGCAGCGGGGCGCCAGAACCATTCCTCGAGGAAGTGGTCCGTCAGGTTCTTCAGGCCGGGCTGTGGACCCCAGTTGTACTCGCCGGTGACGAAGACGAAGCCGTCGGCGGTGCGGATTCGCTGCGCCAGGGCCTCCATCGCGGCCGGTGCAGCCCCCTTCGGGTACTCCTTGTACATGCGATCGAGCATCGGCAGGCCGACGGCTTTGGCATCGACGAGCTGTGCCTCGGCGCCTTAGGCCTGCAGGCCCTGCACGAGAAAATCGGCCAGCCGGATCCCCATCCGGTTCGAGCGGTACGAACCATAGAACACCAGAATCCGGTCCGCCACGCCCGCTCCGTCGCTACGCGGCGGGAGACGACGGCGCCGCACGGGCCTGCTGCGGGGCCTGCGAAAGCGCCTTCTGCAGCCGGTCCTCCTGCTCGGGCGACAACGACGAACGCAGCACGCGACCGTTGAACTTCGACATCGCCTGCAGGACCTTGTCGGGTTGCGCCTTGCGCACGAGCACGAAGAGCGCCGACGTATCGGGTGCTAGGTTGTCGGCGATCGAGCGGATGAAGTCGTCGTTGATGCCATAGTCGCTCAGTGAATCCCAGGGTTGGACGTCAATGCCAATGGGCGCCGCAGAAGGCGTCCGTTTGTCGACGCTTCCTTCGGGACCGCGAAGCGGCGAGTGAAGTCGCCGCCACTTCTTTTAGCACGCAGACATTAGCTCTACGAGAGAGACTAAGGCGTTATTACTCTCTCATAAAGCTGAACAATAACGACACCTAGTGCACTGATGCCAATGGCCTATCCTGTGTCGTTATTCCGCAAACCATTGAAAACACTGGATGTCAGCAAGCGATCGTTATTTTATACAACTCGCAAATAACGAACCCTGCGGCGAATGGGCCGTGCCTACACGTTGGACTTACAACTGTGTGGACATCTCCATGGCTACAACTCCGCGAGTTCCGTATACCGCGCTCAGCGAACGCCTGCGCGGATTCATACCCCTTACCCAAGCGCTGAAAAATCGACTATCGGCACTGCAGCAGGTGATGCGACTGAACTGCAGAACGCCAAATGATTGTGCCTATGCCGACCTAGTCACGAACCTAAGCCAGACGCTGGACAAGATAGCGTCAGACGCCTCCCTTAGCGAGTCTAGACGACGGGACCTCCGGAGCCACGCCCGATGGTTGTCACAGCAGTTTGCGGCGCAAAGTCCCAAGCGTGTGAACCACCCCGCGCCGCGACCGGAAAGCAAGTTCACGAGAGTGCTCAGCGACGCCTTCGAAGCTAGTGGGCTCACGAAATCGCAGGTCGCGGAAAGGGCTGGATTGTCGCTCATGACGTTCAGCGATTGGTTGCGAGGACGACAGCCTCGGGCTGAGACCATCGGCAGGATTGCTTTAGTAGAGTGCACCCTCGGAATCTCCGCGGGTTCACTCTCTCAACACGTTCGTATCCCGGGCCCCGCGGGCGTTATGGACCCCTGCTACGCGTATCGCATGCAAGTTCGTCAGCGCCAACAGGCGCATTATCGGGCACGCTGTGACAGCCTATCGCCACAGCTAGTTGATGAATGGAACGACTTCCTTCGGACGCGCACTAGCGGTCCGATCGACCCCAGCCTGCCAAGGTCGGGGTGGAGTGTGAAGGCTCCTGACAAGACGCGAGTCAAGGCAAACGTCCTCAACAGTCTTGACGGTAGGGTTTCGCCTGCAGCGGATGTAATCTCGCGTCACCTCTTGGGGATGGTAGGTTGGCTGTGCTTGCCGCCGGCGGCTGGAGGCAGAGGTTACGCCATTCAAGACATCAAAACGATTGCTTGGCTCTGCGTTCCGCAAGCCGTCGACGGCTACCTAAAGTTTATTAGCGAGCGCGCTGGGAAAGTAAACAATGCGCCGGTGAACTTCGCCGGCTTTGTAGCTTCGATGTGCGCTCTCCACTACGGGTACTTCCGTCTGCATCCGCAGCTGTTGTCCCAGCTACCACCCTCCTTATTCCCACCGTGCTCGGCGCCCGAGAAACTCATCGAGACGACGCTCACGCTCGCGCAGGGATGGCGGGTTAGATACGAGGGGAGAAGCCGCGACCCGAAGCTTGCGCTCCGGTCCTTCACTGACCCCGATGGAAACATCCTCAAACCCCTTTGGAGAGGAGTGCAAAGCCTCGACGAAGCTGCGACGCGGCTTCCGACCCATTCCCCGCTTCGCGCAACAAAAAAGCGTGATGCCCTTCTTCTCGCATTACTACTGTCAGTCCCCCTCCGCGCCGAGACATGGGCGACGATTCAAATTGGAAGCTTCCAGGACGACGTTTTGTATTTAGGACCCGAGGGATATCGTCTACGGGTCACGAACGTCAAGAATCGCCGAGTCCGAGATGGACAGAGCATAGACGTAAGGGTTCCTGAATTCCTCGCCAAGAGAATCGACGACTATCTCACATGCCACAGAAACCTGCTAATTCGGGACGGCAAGACCAGCCGTTTTCTATTTGTGAATCAGAAAAACCCCGAAATGCCATGGGCGACAATTAACAGCCACGTCATCAACGTAACGCGCCGGCATGTTCCGTCATGCCCCGGTATCGGGACGCATGCTTTCCGCCATTCTGTGGCGACGGAGTATCTGCGGCGACATCGCGGCGAGCACGCTACAGTGGCAAGGCTTCTGATGGTCGACTTGCAAACGGTACTGACGCACTACGACCAAAATCCGGACGACTACGCTTTCGACCTTCACGCGGCCGACCTCGACGCAGTCCGGGAGTCGTTAGCGACGTAGAGCGCGAGCGGACGGAGTGCGCAGCGGATTGCGGAATCGCGAGTCACTCAGCGCTTCAGCCAAGAGAGTCGAAGCGGTTCGAGCAACCCGCTAAGACCATTGCCTGGCGATGGACAGGCGGCAAATACCTGGCGCAAGAGCCCCCACTCTTGATCTACGTCGGCGACTTAGCATTTCAGCAACGCCGTGAGCTATGTCTCGTTTCAGGTAAAAATAGGATACGCTTGCCTCGCTACTGAAACACGGCTGCGCTCGCTCTTAAACTGTGTTCAGCGAGACTGGATAAAGACTTTCCATCTCGCTGACCTAGGAACGACAATGGAAGACAAGAAGACAAAGGCAAATTTAAAAGGTCGCCTGTCCCGTATCAGAGGCGCGCTCGCGAAGTCGAAGGGAGACCCGAAAACCAGAGGGAGACTCGTCGGAGAGGCGCATGCAATTTATATAAAACACGGGATGACGCTCAAGCAACTCAGCGAATCGGCTGGACTATCGCCTCCGTGGTGGTCAGAGCGGTTTTGTGAACTGGATCTTAAGGCACATCCGACAAGCCACAGAAACCCTGAGTACACCTGCCGACGGTCGTTCGCCCTTCGAAACGAACGAGCGTTTGCAACTATTCAAGATGCGGAGACAGCGTATTGGCTTGGTTTCATCTGGGCCGATGGATATCCGACCAAGAGCGGTCTGCGCATTTGTCTTCAAATCGGTGATTTTATGCAGCTTGAGGGGCTTCGGGCGTTCCTTGGAACTGATGCAATGGTGATCCAACGGCCGGCGCCATACCCAGGCGCGTCTAGACAAGCGGTCCTGGAAGTCCATTCCATGCAGCTCTTAAGGGACCTCGAGAAATGGGGATTGACTCCAAGACGATCTGAGCGAAACCAAGTCCCTCCACCGATCCCCGACGAATTCCTATTAGATTTTTTTTAGAGGGCTGATCGATGGAGACGGACAGCTATTTCGAGATCCGAGACAAACCTTCTTTTTGAGTGGCTGGAGGCTTGTATTGACCGGCAGTGACGCCATTACGAGAGCTTTCGACCACTTCCTTTTTCAGCAAACCGACAAACACTTTCGAGTAGATCGGAACGGAGATAACCCCCGGAACCAAAAACTGAGTATCTTCGGTCCGTACGCAATTTTATTATGCGGCAAACTGTACGAGCGTGAAGGGCCGGCACTCTCGCGAAAAGCCAATCTTGCGCGCTTGTTGTGGAAGTATTATCAGAAAGCGGGCAAGTTAGGGACACGCTGATTTATTCGCGGCCTCGCCTTCCTGCAGGCGAAGCAGCCTGAGAGAATTCGGACAGCTACGGTGGAACGGAGTTCGTCGGTGCAAGTGAGCTTCTCGCAACTGGAGTACAGCACCAAGAAGCGCAAGACGCGGCGCGACCGTTTTCTTGCCGAGATCGAAGCGGTCGTGCCGTGGACGATGTTGACTGCCGCGATCGAGCCGTTCTACCCGAAGGGCGAAGGTCGAGGCCGCCCGCCGATCGGTCTGGAGCGGATGCTTCGCATGTACATCGCGCAGCAATGCTTCGGCCTTTCCGATGAAGGCGTCGAGGACGCGGTGTACGACAGCCAGGCGATTCGCGGATTCGTTGGCATCGACCTGAGTCGGGAGAGCGCACCGGATGCAACAACGTTGCTGAAGTTCCGCCGCCTGCTCGAGAAGCACAAGCTGACCGAGCGCATCTTCCAGTCGATCAACGAGCACCTGGCCGCCAAGGGCCTGATGCTGCGAGAAGGAACCGTGGTCGACGCCAGCATCATCGCCGCACCGCCATCGACAAAGAACCGAGACGGGAAGCGCGATCCGGAGATGCATCAAACGAAGAAGGGCAACCAGTGGCACTTCGGGATGAAGGCGCACATCGGCGTGGACGCCGACTCGGGACTGACGCACACGCTGGTGACGACGCCGGCGAATACGGCCGACGTGACCAAGGCGCATGAACTGCTTCATGGAGAAGAGACGGACGCTTTCGGTGACGCAGGCTATCGAGGCGTCGAGAAGCGCGACGGGCAGAAGAACGTCGCCACTCGGTGGCACGTCGCCCTGCGCCCGGGCAAGCGCCGGGCGCTGCCGAACAACGCGCAGGGACGTATCGCCGAACAAGTCGAACAGTTGAAGGCCAGCGTTCGCGCGAAGGTCGAGCACCCGTTTCACATCATCAAGAACCGGTTCGGGCTCAAGAAGGTCCGCTATCGCGGTCTGTTCAAGAACACCGCGCAGCTGTACGCGCTCTTCGCCATGGCGAATCTGCTGATCGCCAAAACGCGGCTCGTGGCGCTTCACGCTCGAGGTGCGTCTGGAGTTGCCCGAGGATGACCAAATGCGGCACGAGGGGCGCGTGAACTCGCGGGAAACCTCGATCGAAGCGTCGAACCGCTGTGCTTTTTCGACTTCCGGTTTGAGGGTGTCGCTGCCGCTTCTCATGCGCTTCGATCAACCGATTTGTTCAGCACTTCCCAAGAAATCTGGCGGGTGGTCGCGACTACGCTCGGATTGCTTCTGTCTGTTGTTGTCGCAGTTGATTTCGTGCGTCCCGAAACCGTTCCGTCGGGAATCCCGTTACTGCTCTTCGGCTGTCTGGTTGCCGTAGGGATCGGCAACGCGATCGTAAACCCGAGGGCATCGCCAGTCATTCTCACGGAGCGTGAGGAAGCGCGATTTCGGCGTACGCAGTATACGGTCGGCGTGGTGCTCAGCCTGACCCTGGGTTCTCTGATAGTACTTGCCGGCTTACGCGGCTCCGCTCTCGCTTATCTGCTTGCGCCGATCATCGTGTTGCCATTCGTCCTGCTCGTTCGAGAGCGCTTGATGAGGGGTTAGCGCGGGGCCACCTGGCAGAAATCGCGGCGCAGCTTCAGGCGAAGCCAGGTGGAACTCGAGTGCGTGGTGAACGAAAAGTTCCTTGCGTGCCTGCAGTAGCTACGCGAGTTTTCGCAGCGTTCCCCTGGTCCACTTCCGAATGTCTACCGTTCAGGGGAGCTTACGTTCAGTTCCGTCGTCACCGCGAGTCCGCCACGCAGCGTTGCCAGGTTGATGCACGACTGCTCGCCCAGCCGAACGAGCAGATCGAGCGATTCCCGTTGACAGCCGGGGGCCGCCGCTGCGCGTACCGCGCAGTGCATCGACCGGAACCCAACCGGTACGCCGCGACGAACCGCCATGCACCCGCGCACGTCCACCTCCCCGGTGACTTCGACCTCGAGGCTTGCAAGCTCTACGCACAGCACATCGGCGACCATGCGGGTCGATGCGTGCGCGCAGGCGGCCAACGCTGCGCAAAGCATTTCGGCCGGATTCGGTGCGTCGTGGAACCCGCCCACGGCACGACTTCCCATCGCACGCCGTAGTCGTTCCCGGGCAGCACCGAGCCGTGCAGGGCATCGGCGTCGGCCGCCGATACGGCCCGTGCGCGCTTGGTCACGATCGCCTGATCGGGGTCGCGCTCGTATGCTTCGCGCAGCTGCGCCTGCCGTCGCGCGACCAGCGATGCAGTTCCGTCCCTGTCGGACCCAACTGTCTCGCGCTTCCGCGCATCCGCGAACACTGGTTTGACGTCTTTCACGTTGACTTGGGACATGACGGTCTCCTTGTGCGTCGGACGGCCCACCGGGCCGCGCGGTTCCCCGCAGCCGGGATGATTTCAAGGCTAGGCCTTGCACGTACGCGGACACAGTGTCAGGCTGGCCACAAAGCGTGCAGATCAGGACATCGCCGTGACGCACCGGGTAACCCTGCTCGCGCTCGACGAGTGTTTCGCATCCAACCTTGTCGGGTTTGCCGACCTGCTGCACACGGCGAACCTCGTTGCTGCCCATCTCGATGCGCGGGCGCTGTCGCCTTTCAAGTGGCAGGTCGCTTCGGCGGACGGCCGGCCGGTGCGCACGTCCAATGGCTTGACGCTGAAGGTGGATGGAGCCGCACGCGACCTCTCGCCCGGCGCGTTGATCGTCGTGCCGGCCTTCGGCTCACCGCAACCCGAGCATTCTCTTTCTGTCCTGCAGCGGCATAGTCGTCTGCTGATTTGGCTGCGGGAGCAGCACGCGGCGGGCGTCACCTTGGCGGCCTGCTGCAGCGGCAGCTTCCTGCTCGCCGAAAGCGGCCTGCTCGACGGCCGGTGCGCGACGACCAGCTGGTGGCTCGGCACGCTGTTTCGGCGCCGCTACCCCGCCGTGCGGCTCGAACTCGGATCGATGCTCAGGGGCACCCGTACCGCGCGATCGCCTCCTCGAGCGCTTCGACGCAGAAGTCGGCCGTCATGCTGTTCGACAGTCGCCACGACAGGACGCGCCGCGTGGCCCAGTCGAGCACGACCGCGAGATAGACGAAGCCGCGCTTCATCGGCAGGTAGGTGATGTCCATCGCCCAGACCTGATTCGGCCGCTCGATGGCCAGGCCGCGCAGCAGGTACGGATAGATCCGATGCGCCGCGTGCCGCTTGCTCGTGTTCGGGCGCCGGTACAGCGCCTCGATGCTCATCGTGCGCATCAGCGTGGTCACGTGCTTGCGACCGATCGCGTGGCCTTCGGTGCGCAGCATGTCGCGCAGCATCCGCGAGCCGGCGAACGGATGCTCCAGGTGCAACTCGTCGATGCGACGCATCAGCGTCAGGTCCGATTCCGCCGTCGGCTCGGCTCGGTAGTACACCGAGGAGCGCGACAGCTGCAGCAGCCGCGCCTGGCGCGTCACCGGCAGCTTGTGCGTCGGATCGATCATCGTTTTGCGCTCGCATCGCCGATGCGACCGAGCGCGCCGGACAAAAAATCATTCTCCAGCGCCAACTGCCCGATCTTGGCGTGCAGCGTCTTGAGGTTGGGGCCGGTCTCGCGCTTCTCCGCAGCGGTGGCAAAAACCTCGGCGGCGTGCTTGAGCAGCTCGCTCTTCCACTGCGTGATCTGGTTCGGGTGCACGTCGAAGCGCTCTGCCAGCGACGCCCTTGACGGCGGCCAGCGCCACCTTCGCCTTGAAGCCGCTGACTGGTTGCGGCGCGGTCGCTTCATGCTCTCTGCTCCTTCGGGCACTGCGGCCCATTGTTGCAGAGACTTCACTTACCCCGCTTTCCGGAATTGCGGGACCACTTCTGTAGCCGTCGACAACAATTGCGCTGGGACATCGTTGGATCGTCTAACCGGCACATCCTTTCTTCCGCTCCTGGTCAACTATTGCCGCTTTCGTCCTGGTCATGCTGTGGTTTAGGGCGTGTTAACACTAATTGAGCCGGTGACCTCGTTGAGTGACACTGCTCATCATGGAAATCACACCCGAGCAATTCGCACGCATCGCGCATTGCCTACCGAGGCAGCGCGGCAACGTCAGCATGAGCAACCTGCAGGTTATCAACGCAATGCTGTACGTGGCCGAGCACGGCTGCAAGTGGCGAGGCCTTCCCAAGAGGTTCGGTAACTGGCACACGATCTACACGCGCATGCGTCGCTGGACCAGAGCCGGCGTGCTCGACAGGATGTTCGAGGAGTTGCAGCGTGAGCAGGTGGTGCGAATCAAGATCGAGGCGGTGTCGATCGACAGCACGAGCATCAAGGTGCATCCGGACGGCACTGGGGCTCTAAAAAAAACGGCCCGCAGGCCATCGGCAAGTCACGAGGCGGATGGAACACCAAGGTTCATATGGTTGCCGCGGATGCTCGAACGGCCGTGACGTTCTGCCTGTCGCCCGGTCAAGCCCACGATGCGCCCGAGGGTCGGCGACTGCTCCAGGCGCTGGGGCCAACGAATCGTCCGGTTCACTTGATCATGGACCGCGCCTACGAAGGCAACGAGACGCGTCAGCTGGCGCTGGAGCTTGGCTTCATCCCCGTTGTGCCGCCGCTGAAGACGCGACTCGATCCGTGGGAGTACGACAGAGAAATGTACAAGCGCCGGAACGAGGTCGAACGGCTCTTCCGGCGGCTGAAGGGCTACCGGCGCATCTTCTCTCGCTTCGAGAAACTCGACACGATGTTCCTCGGCTTTCTCAGCTTTGTGCTCGTGGCCGACGGTCTGCGTAATTTGTGTTAACACGCCCTAGCTGATCGTGCCAATGCGGCGGATCAGTTCGGCAGCGCTCGAGACCTTCATCTTTCGCAAGATGTTTGCGCGGTGGACGTCCACCGTCTTCGGACTGATCTCGAGGGCCCGCGCGATTTCCTTGCTGGTATGGCCGCGACGAAGGCCTTCCAGTACGTCGATCTCGCGTGACGAAAGTTTGCGCAGCTCGCGCTGCAGCACCAGTTCATGCTGGCGTACGGCGTATCGCTCACGAGCGAGGCGGATGATCCGGTTCACGCTCGTTAGAAACGCTTGCGGATTTAAGGGTTTCTGCAGGAAGTCGACGGCACCGGCCTGCATTGCGTTCACGGCAGCGGGAACGTCGCCGTGCGCGCTCAGGAACATTACCGGCAGGTCGTGTCCCGCTTCGAGCAGCCGCTGCTGGAGTTCCAGTCCGCTCATTTCCGGCATGCGCAAATCGAGTACCGCACACACCGGGCCGTCGATCTCGCCGAGCGTCCGAAGGAAGTCGTGCGCCGAAGCGAAAGCCCGGGAAGGGATCCGCACCGATTCGAGCAGCCATGTGAGCGCATCCGTCACGCCCGGTTCGTCGTCGACGAGCAGAACGAGCACAGCGTCCGTCGCAGGATTCGTCATGCGGGTCTGCGCGCCGTTGGCAGCGTAAAGCGGAAACAGGCGCCATGATCGGGGAGCGCGAACAGCCGCAGCGAGCCGCCGTGCGATTCGACGATGGTGCGGCTGATCATCAGGCCCATGCCGAGCCCCGATTCCTTCGTGGTGTAATAAGAATCGAAGACTCTCGATGCGATCGACTCCGGAACGCCTGGTCCGCGGTCCCGAATCTCGACGGCAATCGTGGACGGCGATTCATTCGCTAGCCGGATCTCGATCCGTCTTTCCGCCGGTCGCATGGCCTGCATCGCCTCGATCGCGTTGATCAGCAGGTTCACTAGAACCTGCTGGATCTCGACGGGACGACCGCGCGCCGGCGGGAACGAAGCGCTTTCGACGGGAGGCGGCTCGACGACAACGTGCACGCGTCCGGCGCGCAGCGATAACTCGAGTAGTGTCAGTGTCTGCGTGATAAGTGCGGGCAGGTCCACGCATTCGAACGAGGTATCCTGCCGACCCACGAACCCGCGCACGTTGCGGATGATGTCGCCCGCCTGATCAAGGTGCGCCGATGCCTTCTCAAGCGCGCCGACGAAGGCTTCGCGGTCCAGGGTTCCCGAATGCAGGCGATGCCGAATGCCGGCGAGGTAGCTCTGGCAAGCGTTCAGCGGCTGCCCGAGCTCGTGCGCGAGCGTCGTCGCCATCTGCCCCATCAACGCGAGTCTCGACGCGTGTGCAAGCGCCGACTGCTGCGCATGTTCACGTTCTCGCGCGGCGCGCTGCTCGGTAACGTCGGCGAACGCGAAGACGGTTCCTCCGGCACGGCCCGAAAGCGGCGCGGCGACGACGAAGATCTCCCGACGCTTTCCGCTCGGTGTGAGCCAGCCGATCTCGAAACGGCTCACGCGTCGCACCGTGGCCTTCGTCTGTTCGCGAACCAGCGTTGCCAGTGATGTGAGCGCACCGTCGGGCGCGACGACGCGCATCCCGTCCTCGAGGATCGCGTCGAGCGGGGTGCGGGTGCCGAAACCGAGATAGGTGAGTAACGCGCGATTGATTTCGGCCACGTGGCCATCGGAGTCGGCGACGAGCACGCCCACCGGCATGTGGCGGAACAGCGCCCGGTATTTCTCGCGGCTCTGCGCTGAAGCGAGTTGCGCCGCGCGCCTGCGCTCTACCTCGGCGGCGAGCGCCTCGTTGGTCCGGCGGAGGTTGCGCGTGCGCCGCTCGACGGTCTGCTCGAGACGCTGGTTGTTGCGGCGAAGCTGATCCTCGGCGCGCTTGCGGTCGGTGATGTCCTGGACGACCCAGACCGATGCGGACGATGCGTCCGAGGGGTCGATCATCCGGCCCGAGATCAGACACCAGATCGATTCGCCGTTCTTGCGCGTCATCGCGTGCTCGTGCGTGACGCCGTTGTAGCGGGCGAAGTCGGCGTACATGCGGCCGACCTCGTCGTAGTCCTCCTGCGAGCTGTACAGCTTGCGCACCGGCTCGCCGTCGAGCTCTCCGGGTTCGTAGCCGAAGATTTGTGCCATCCGCGCGTTGGCCCATACGAAGCGGCGCTGCGACATGTACGAGATGCCGACGACCGTGTTCTCGAGCACTAGCTCGAACGGGAACGGAGCCGCGCCGGGTGCGAATGCGCGGGCGCGTTCCGCCTGGGGCGGCGCGAGCGTTCTGGGTACGGGCATCGTCGGTATCTCCGTTGCGATCTTACCGTCGGCGGCATCGTGCGGGACCCGGCAGAGCCCGCGTCAAGGCGGTGCTGCAATGCACTACGTGTTCATCCGTAGTCCGTAGGGAATCGATCCCGATGCGCGAGATGCGCAGTTGCACCTAGAGTCATTGAACAACTTCCGCAAGGAGATCGCGCATGCTCACGGTGGATATCGACACCGGCGGCACCATGACCGACGCGCTGGTGTCGGACGGCGAGACCCGTCACGCGTTCAAGGTCGACACGACCCCGCACGACTACACGGTTTCGTTCCTCGCCTGCCTGCGGGAAGCGGCCCGGCACTTCGGCGACGACAGCGTCGCGGCATTCCTGGGGCGTGTCGGGCTCATTCGCTGGTCGTCGACGATCACGACGAACGTCCTTGGCGAGCGACGCGGCTCGAAGGTCGGGCTGTTCGTTTCGGCCGGGCACGAGCAAACGCTGTACGGGAACGCGCGTTCCCCTGTGCTCGGCGAACTCGTCGACGAATCGAACGTCATCGGGTTGTCGGAGGAGCCGTCCGACGTGGAGGTGCTTGCCGGTGTGAAGCAGCTGCTCGAAGGCGGCGTGCGCCGCATCTGCGTCTGCCTGGCCGACTCGTTCCCCGATAACCGCCTCGAGCGCGCGATCAAGGAGACGATCGAGGACCAGTATCCCGATCACATCATCGGTGCGGTGCCGGTTCTCCTCGGCAGCGAGATGGCGCCGCTGCGGCACGACCAGACGCGCGTGCACTACTCGCTGATGAATGCCTACACGCATACGAAGCTGGCGACGTCGCTGTTCAAGGCGGAGGACCTGCTGCGCGATGAACACGACTGGCGCGGACCGCTGCTGATCGGTCACACGAGCGGCGGCGTGGCCCGGATCGGTAAGACGAAGGCGGTCGACACGATGGAGTCGGGGCCGGTGTTCGGCACGTGGGGCGGTGCCTGGATGGCGAGCCGGTACGGTCTGGAGAACGCCGTTTGTTTCGACGTCGGCGGCACCACGACGAAAGCGTCAGTGGTGCGCGGCGGCGCACCGGTGATGCAGCGCGGCGGCGAGTTGCTGGACGTTCCTGTGCAGGCGCCGCTTGCGTTGTTGCGCTCGGCCGTCATCGGTGGCGGGTCGATCGCGCGGGTGAAGGACGGAGCGGTCGTGCTCGGTCCCGAGAGCATGGGCGCAGCGCCCGGCCCAGCCTGCTACGGGCTCGGCGGCGACCAGGCGACGCTCACTGACGCGCTGCTCGTGCTTGGATATCTCGATCCCGCGAGTTTCCTGGGCGGCCGTCGTTCGTTGAAGCTCGATGCCGCGCGCGGTGCGATCGAGAAGAACGTTGCCGTGCCGCTCGGCCAGTCCGTAGGGACGGCGGCATTGTCGATCCGCGACGAGGCGGTTGCGATGATGAGCGAGCTGCTGGCCGGCACGCTGTCCGAGGCGGGGCTGCCGCACGCCGACACGCCGCTGTTCGCGTTCGGCGGGAACGGCCCGATGTTCGCGTGCTTCGTTGCCGATCGACTCGAGTTGCCGGGGGCGTATGCCTTCGATCTCGGCCCGGTGTTCGGCGCCTTCGGCTCGGCCGTCTCCGATGTCGTTCACAACTACGAGCACGGGCTGTCGCTTCGCTGGGAGGAGGACAACGTACGCGACGCGCTCGTGTCACACCTCGACGCGCTGATGGAGCAAGCCGTTCGCGACCTTCGTGGCGAAGGCTTCGATCCCGCGAACGCGTCCTACACCTGGGAGCTCGATTTCGGCGGCGGTGCAGCCGGCGAGACGACGGTTCGCGCAACGGGCGCGGCCGGGCGCGGCAACGAAGCTTTCGATGACATCGACCGGGCCGTTTCAACGGCGGGGGACTCGGGCCGGCCGCTGCTCTCGTTGCGGCTGCTCACGCGCCACGCGGTCGGGTCGCACGGCGTCGCACCTCGCACTGAGCGCGGCGAGGCGGCCCCCGAGGCGAAGCGCGAGATGCGGTTCACCAGTGCGCCCGCGGCGCAGGCGCCGGTGTATCGGTGGGAGGCGATGAAGACGGGCCAGGTGATCGACGGCCCTGCCGTCATCAATGGCAGCACGCTGACCTGTCCCGTCCCGGCGGGCTGGAGAGGGACGGTCGACGAGTACGGCAACCTGGCGCTGAAGCGAGTCGGCTGACGGGGAAAGGAGACGAGCATGTACGAACGAATCCGGTTTACGGAGTACCTGGATCTCGATCCGAACGACGAGCACTGGTACTGCCACGATTGCGGCCGGCAGCTGATCTCGGCGCGCGAGAGCTACAAAAAGGGGTGCCTCGTCGCCGAGCGCGCGCCCGAGGAGATCCACGACCCGGTCATCGACGGCGAGTACACCTTCGCCCCCGACAAGGACTGGGTGCGGATCGTCGAGTTCTACTGCCCCGACTGCGCGCGGCAGATCGAGACGGAGTACCTGCCGCCGGGACATCCGATCACGCACGACATCGAGGTCGACCTCGACAGCCTGAAGAGCCGGCTCGCTCGGGGCGAACTGGTGATTCGTGACGGAAAACTGTCCAGGCCCGCCCGACAGGAGGCCGCACGATGAGCACGCTGACCCAGCAGGATGCGATCAATTCGGTCGACATCGACGTCGGCGGTACCTTCACCGACCTCGTGCTCACGCTCGACGGCGAAAGGGTGATCGCCAAGTGCCCGACGACACCGCACGACCTTTCCATCGGCTTCGTCGACGCGATCGAAGCCGGTGGAGACAAGGTCGGCCTTTCGGTCGAGGAGCTGCTCCCGCGCATCGACATCATCCGCTACTCGACGACCGTTGCACTGAACCGGCTCCTGCAGCGCCAGGGTCCGCGCATCGGGCTGCTGACGACCGAAGGCCACGAAGACGCGGTGCTGATCGGGCGCGGCGCGCAGTGGACCGATGGGCAGCGGGTGGCCGAGCGTCGCAACCTCGCGGTTCAGAACAAACCGCACCCGCTGGTGGAAAGACAGCTCATCCTCGGTGTTCGCGAGCGCATCGATTCGGCCGGCGCCATCGTGCGCCCGCTCGACGAGGAAGACCTGCGCGACAAGCTCCGGCTGCTGATGGAGCGCGGTGCGCGGGCGATCGTCGTCTCGCTGCTGTGGAGCTTCATGAATCCGGTGCACGAGCGGCGCGTGCGCGAGATCATCCGAGAGGAATACAAGGAGTACCACATCGGTTTCGTGCCGGTCGTGCTGTCGTCGAGCGTGGTCTCCAAGATTGGCGAATACGAGCGCACGATGACGGCGGTGCTCGACGCGTACCTGCAGCAGTCGATGCAGAATGACATCGGCGCCACCTGGGACAAGTTGCGCGACCGCGGCTATCGCGGCGCGTTCCTGATGATCCACAACTCCGGCGGCTCGGCCGACATCTTCAAGACGCCGGCCTCGCGCACCTTCAACGGCGGCCCGGTCGCCGGGCTGATGGGATCGGCCTACTTCGCCGAGAAGCTCGGCTACCGCAACGTGATCGCCGGCGATGTCGGCGGCACGAGCTTCGACGTAGCACTCGTCGTCGAGTCGAGCGTGCGCAACTACACGTTCCGACCGGTCATCGACAAGTGGATGGTCAACGTCACGATGATGCAGACGGTGTCGATTGGCGCGGGCGGAGGTTCGATCGCAAGCGTGGATGCGACCGGTCATCGACTCGAGGTCGGGCCGCGCAGCGCAGGCTCCATGCCCGGGCCCGTGTGCTACGACCTGGGCGGCACCGAGCCCACGGTCACCGACGCCGATGTCGTCCTTGGGTACATCAACCCCGATACGTACTACGGAGGCCGGATGCCGCTGAACAAGGCGAAGGCCGAGAAGGCGATCCGCGATCGCATCGCCGTGCCGCTGGGCATCGAGACGATCGAGGCCGCGGCGCTGATTCGCCGCGTGATCGACGAGAACATGGCGAGCGCGATCAAGCGCGAAGTGCACATGCGCGGCTACCACCCGGAGGACTTCGTGCTGTTCGCCTTCGGCGGAGCGGGCCCGACACATATGTCGGGACTGCGCGGCGACGTGCCGAAGGCCGTCGTCTTTCCGGCCGCTCCGGTGTTCTGCGCAATGGGTTCGTCGATCATGGACATCGTCCACATGTACGAACAGAGTCGGCGCATGGTCTTCATGGAGCCGATGAGCGAGCGACTCGTCATCGACTGCGAGCAGTTCAATGCAACGGTTGATGCGATGATCGATCGGGCGAAGCAGGAGCTCGCCAGCGAGGGGCTCGAGGTCGACGACGCGAAGTACTCGCTCGAGCTCGACATGCTCTACGGTGGTCAGGTGAACCTCAAGCGCGCTGCGTCTCCGCTGCTGCACATCCGCAGCGACGAGGACGCGCGCGTTGTCTACGAAGCGTTCGAGAAGGAATTCGCCGAGGCATTCTCGCCGCTGGTTGTCAACAAGCCTGGCGGCGTCTTCCTCGACAACTTCGTGCTGCGCGTCACGGTGCCTACGTGGAAGCCGGTGCTGCCCGAGTACCCGCTGCAGGAGCCCGATGCTTCGCCTGCGATGATCGGCGAGCGCCAGGCGTACTGGGCCGAGATCGGGACGTGGGCGCAGACCCCGGTCTATCAGTTCGAGCAGTTGCAGCCGGGCAACGTGATCGTCGGGCCGGCTATCGCGGAGGCCGAGCTTACGACGATCGTCATTCCGCCCGGGCAGAAGCTCGCCGTCGAAAGGCACGGCCTGGGCATTCTCGAAGCCGTGGTCGCTGCACCGCCGCGCAAGCGGATCGGCGCGCAGCAAACGGTCGCGGTCTGACGCGGTTCCGGACGAGGAAACACCGATGAGCATCCCCACCCTCGAGCAGAAGCTCACCTGGCTGAAACCGGCTCCGGCAAGCGAGCGCGAGCTCGAGCTCGCCGCGCAGCTCGACCCGGCCACCTTCGAGATCGGCTTCCAGCGAACGAACGACATTCTCGACGAGGGCATGGACGTCTTCGTGCGTTCGTGCCGTTGCGCGATGGGCGTCGCGGGTGATTCGCTGGTCGCGATCATGACCGCCGACGGCGACCTGGTAAACGGTTCGTGCGGCACATACCTGCATGCGGTCATTCCGCCGCTGATCATCAAGTACATCCTCGAGAACTTCGGCGACGAGATCCGCGACGGCGATCTCTGGTTCGCCAACGACGCGGTCTACGGCGGCGTGCACAATCCCGACCAGATGGTGTGCATGCCGGTGTACTTCGAGGGGAAGCTGGTCGCGTG